>Ga0210044_10002551_pt1 | contig 26989 bp, 21 predicted proteins | sample CryGey13umfilter_2_FD_183959 | JGI IMG/M metagenome (GOLD analysis project Ga0210044, IMG submission 183959) | Groundwater microbial communities from aquifer in Utah, USA - Crystal Geyser 4/9/14 3 um filter (SPAdes) (version 2) | ecosystem: Environmental > Aquatic > Deep subsurface >... | reverse complement strand
GGGGTGGCCCACCGGCAGGAGGTCGTGGCGCTGGCCTTCTCCAACGGGCGGAGGGCGGCGACGATCACCATCGCGGTGTCTGACGACGTGCTACGCCGCACGCTGCGGGCGATCAACGTCACGGCGGGAGCCCTGGTGTTGAGCGGCCTGTTGCTGGCGCTGGTGCTGGGGGCGTTGGCCGCCCGGCGCATCGTGCGACCGATGCAGGACCTGGCCCAGGGAGCGGCCGCGGTGGCGCAGGGGGAGATGGACCAGCAGCTGCCGGTGCGCAGCCGTGACGAGGTGGGGCAGCTGGTCCAGGCGTTCAACCGCATGATCGGCGATCTGAAGGAGTCCAAGGAGAAGCTCGTGGCGGCGGAGCGAGTGGCGGCGTGGCAGGAGATCGCGCGACGGATTGCGCACGAGATCAAGAACCCGCTGTTTCCGATCCAGACGTCGATCGAGACGCTGCGCAAGGTGCATCAGAAGAAGCACCCGGACTTCGAGGAGATCTTCGACGAATCCACCACCACGATCCTCGAGGAGGTGGAGCGCCTCAAGAACATCGCCACCGAGTTCTCGCAGTTTGCCCGGATGCCCAAGCCCAAGCTCGCGCCGTGTGACCTGGCGGAGGCGCTGGCGTCGGTGGTCAAGCTGTACGGCCTGGATGCGATCCCCATCGAGCTCGTCGTCGCGCCGGACTTGCCGCTGGTGAGGGGGGACCGGGAACAGCTGATCCAGGTATTCTCCAACCTGGTGAAGAACGCGCGGGAGGCGCTGACCGGCGTGGAGGCGCCAGGTATCGTGGTCCGGGCGTCAGCCGCGGCGGGCTGGGTCGAGGTGGCGGTCCAGGACAACGGTCCCGGGTTCTCCGAGGAGGTGGAGGCCAACATCTTCACGCCCTACTTCACGACCAAGGGCGGAAGTGGAGGGTCGGGTCTCGGACTGGCCATCGTCCACCGCATCGTGATGGATCACGACGGGCGGATCGACGCACGCAACCTGGGTTCGGGGCAGCATGGTGCCGTGTTCCGCGTGCTGCTCCCTATCGCGTCTTAGGCTGCGGGGCGCCTCGCTCCGCACCTAGTAGCGCGGCTCCCCCGCTCGGCGCGAAGGCTTTCGCATCAGCTTCTTGATCGTATCGACGATCCGTGTGCGACAGCAGCCGTTGCGCCAGGTTCGACGGAAGATCCCGGCGCGCATCGTCTGATCCCGGGCCTTGCGCAGGGCGGTGAGCGCCCGGGCGTTGCCCAGTTGCCCCAGCCGCGCCACCACCTTGCACCGCTCCTCGCAGGTGGGGAGCTGGGCCAGATCCAGCGACAGGCTCGAGACCCAGTCGATCTGGCTCGCCCCACCCAGGCGCGCGGCGTAGGTGATCGCCGAGTGGCGTGCGTCGCTGTTGCGACCCTGGCTGGCCTGCTTGACCAGCAGCGGCAAGCCCTCCCGCCCGAGGTGTACACCGACGAAGCTCACCGCCTGTTCCTGGATCTTCCGCGTCTCCATCAACTGCCCGAGGTGGGCCAGAACGCGCACGTCACGGCGGTATCGGGTGTCGATCTCGATGGCTCTGGCGTAGGCCTGCAGCGTGGAGCGGTAGCGTCGGCGGCAGAACTCGGCCACTCCCAGCAGGTAGTGTCCCTCTGCCAGCCGGGGTTGATCGCGCAGCAGGTTGAGCAGGTCGACCGCGGCCTCGTTGCAGGCCCCCTTCTCCAGCAGCAGGCGAACGCGGATCAGGCGCTTCTGCGTCGGAGTCGTGGGGGTCGACGCGGGTTTCGATGGTTCTCGGACGCCGTCCGGGGTGGTGGGAATCGCGGGATCCGGCGCACGATCCCTGGATGTGAAGGCGACGGAGGGCGTATCCGGGATGCTGGCCACCTGGAGCAGAGGAAACAGCACCAGCAGCAGGAGCAGCACCAGCGCCAGACCGCTCAGTATGCCGCCCTGCCGCGTCGTGACCAGCGCCCGCAGTCGGCCGGACCAGCGGTCCGATCCGTGGTACCAGTCGATGCCCATCCGCGCCGTACGTCGGCCGAGTCGGAGGAGGTGCTCGCCCGCGCTCCCCAGCTGGCCCCAGCGCGGGGGCGGCGCCATCCCCCGTCCCGGAGCGCGCTGGATCTGGATCACCGCCTCGAGCATCTCTTCGGCCGAGGCGTACCGATCCAACGGCCGTCGTGCCAGCGCCCGGCGAACCAGCTGCACCATGGCGGGGGAGTAGACCCCGGGAGCCACGTCGTCCAGGTCGGGCGGGGGTTGCGAGAGCTTGGCCGACAGGATCTCCACCGGCCCCTCGCCCTTGAACAGCGGCCGGCCGGTGAGCATGCGCCACAGGGTGGCCCCCGCGGCGTACAGGTCCGCTCTGGCGTCCACCGTCGCGCTCATCGCCTGTTCGGGCGCCATGTACTGCGGTGTGCCGAAGATCACGCCGGCCTGGGTCAGCTGGCCACCCTTGCCGCCCACCGGGGCCATGGCGATGCCGAAGTCCAGCACCTTCACGCGCCAGGTGCCGTCGTCGGTCACCACGCGCATGATGTTCTCCGGCTTGATGTCGCGGTGGATCACGCCGGCGGCATGGGCGTGCTGCAGCGCGAGGAGCAGCTGTCGGGTGGTCTCCAGCGCCTGGCTCACGGGCAACGGACTGTGCTCCACCAGCTCCTGGATCGAATCACCCTCGACGAACTCCATCACCAGGAACAGCTCGCCGCTGGCGGCGCGGCCGAAGTCGGTGACGCTGATGGTGTTGGGATGGTCCATCCGACTGCAGGCCAGCGCCTCGCGCTCGAAGCGGGCGATGAACTCGGGGAGCTGGGCCAGCTCGCCGTGGATCACCTTCATCGCGAAGCGCTTGTCCAGCCGCAGGTGGCGCACCTCGTACACCACCCCCATGGCTCCCTCGCCCAGCTTGCGCATTACCTCGTAGCGGTCGTCCAGCACGCGCCCCACCAGCGTCGTCTGACGGCCCACCGCCCCGGGTTTGGCCACCGCCGTGGCCTCACGGGTGGTGTGTGGCGCGGCCAGCACGGCGGTGCCGTGCACCGCGGGCTTGTCCCCGGCCGGTAGCACGGGGGCCACCGCGGTGGGGTCGGGCTGTTTTGTCTCTGAGACGCGCTCGCTCAAGGTTCTTTCAGGGTCGCACCTTCCCCTGCGGGATTCAACGAGGTTGGTTGCCTTGTCTGGTATGCTGGAGCGATGAAAATGCTGTCATTGCTCGCCATCCTGTTGACAGGCTGCCAGCGGACGCCACCCGCTCCGGCTGCCCCGGACATGACCGTCGCACCACCCGCGGCCCCGCTCCCCCCGCATCAGCAGCTGGACCATCTGTACCAGAGTCGCGAGTACGCCAGGGTGGTGGAGCTGGGGCGCCGGCTGCTGGACCAGCGTCCCGACGATCAGATGGTGCTCCAGCTCGTCGCGCTGGCTCACTGCCAGATGAAAAACCCGGGCCTGGCGGGGCCGTTGTACGACAGGCTGCGCCCGGTGCTGCGAGACATGGTGCGGCGGACCTGCAAGAAGCAAGGTAGTCCGTTGCCCGATCGGTAGCCCAGGATGTCGAGGTCCACTGACTTGCTCTTGTAGCGCCCGTCGCACATGACCTTGAGCTGCACGGCGTACTTGTCCTTGGCCAGGTAGAGCCGATCCAGCGGCGTCACGAAGTATGAGGCGCGTGACGGACGGTGTCTAGTAGCGGCGTTCGGGGAAAACGCTGAACGCTGCTAGTCTCGCCCGACGTCAAGGCCCTCGGGCTTCTGCACCAGCACCGGCGGCATGTGCAGATACCGTGTGGCGCGGCGCTTGGCCTGGATGTCCTTGTACACCCAAATCACCTGCTCCTCGGTCAGCCCCAGCGGCGTGCCGGCCTGGGCCGCGGGGATGTCGTGGTTCAGCGCGTAGAGCAGCAGATCCATCTGGTCGTAGGGCAGCGCGAAGTAGAACTCGTCCTGGCCCTGATCCATGCTGTAGGTGTCGGTGGTGGGGGTGCTGTTCACCACCGGGCCGGGCAGTCCCAGGTGGCGCGCCATGGCATACACCTGAGTCTTGTACAGGTGGGCGATGGGCTTGATGTCCGCCAGACCGTCACCGCCCTTGACGAAGAACCCCTGATCGTACTCCAGCCGGTTGGGGGTTCCGATGACCGCGTAGTTCAGCCGGTCGGCGTGGTAGTACTCCAGCATCTTGCGTGTACGCTGCTTGAAGTTGGTGGAGGCGACCACCTGGAGATAGGCCTTGAGCGGCAACCGGGCCTTCTTCACCTCGCCCTGGGGCGACTGAACCACGATGCTGTAGTAGTTCAGCCGCTCGCGCTCGGCCAGCGGGGGCAGGACGATCTTCTGCTTGTAGGTCTCGTCGTACTCGGGAAACACCTCACGGATCGCCTCGTCCCGCCGCCGGTAACAACCGCTGGCCTCGAGGATCTCGCTGATCACCTCCACCTCGTACGAGACCTTCAGGTGCTCGCACACCATGTGGCCCAGATCGGAGCTGGTGGAGGAGGAGTCCTTTTCGGGCATCAGCAGCGCCTGGACCTTCTGCGGTCCCAGCGCCCGGGTGGCGAGGGCGATGCACGTGGAGCTGTCGATGCCTCCGCTGACGCCCACCACCACGCCACGTTTCTTCAGGTCCTTCACCGCGTCGCGCATCGCGTCGCAGATCCGGTTGGCCTCCGCCTCCAGGTCAATCTCGAGTGCATTCTTGTCGAACATGCGGGCATGGTCTCTCAGGGATGCGAACAGATCAACCCACATGTCTGGTTCCTTCATTGACAACCCGTCAGGGGTCTACATATTTCAATGCACACAGTTGACGATGACGGGGAACGTGAGGCGCAACATGAAACAATTGCAAAAAATTCCAACTGGTTCGGAGGAGATCCTGCCCTTGACCGCCAAGGACGTACTCCAACTGAAGGGCCCAAAGGTCCACACCATCGGTCCCGAGGAGACCGCGCTGGCCGCGACCCAGGTCCTGACCACCCACAGCATCGGGACGCTCCTGGTGGTGGACGGCGGCCACAACATCGTGGGGATTCTGTCGGAGCGGGACGTCCTGCGCGCGATGGCCAGCGACTTCGACGGTCTGCGCGAGCGGAAGGTGTCCGATCTGATGACCACGCGGGTCATCGTGGGACTGGTGGAGGACTCGCTGGACACCGTGATGAGCATCATGACGGACAAGCGGATCCGGCACCTGCCCATCGTCGACGACGGAAAGCTGGCGGGCATCCTCTCCATCGGCGACATGGTCAAGGCGCGGGCGCACCACGCCGAGGTGGCGGCGCGGTATCTGTCGGACTACATCCGCGGGACCTACCCGAGCTAAAAGGAGCCAAAAGACATTTCTTCCAGCCGGTCCGCGCATGCTACGATGCTCGTCGCGATGGCTGGATCAACACTCTCCGTCGAGGTGACGGCTCTGCTGTCGGCCGCCTTGAGGCACGTTCGTGACGCGAAACACCTGGCCGGATCGGGACCTGAGCGATCTCTCGACCAGGCATACCACCTCGCGGGAGCCCACACGCCCATCGTGACGACTCGGAGTTGCGGAGCTTCTGGCTCGCTCACCTGCTCAAGCGACTGGCAGATGAGGAACCGCAGATCGCACGGCAGGTCCCGACGGATCGGCTACCGCACATTGACGGCAGCACCGCAATCGACGAGCTTGTTGACCTTGGAGTTCTGCGCATTCGGGACGACGGCAGGATCGATGTGCCGGATATCTACCGCTACGGCTTCGGGATCAAGCGTCAAGGTGGGGTTGCCCGGCCGAAGTAGTTGCGAGGTGTCGTGGACGGCTTCCGCCAGCTGTTCGGCATGGACCCGGCGGTGCAGGTGCGTGCACCGGGGCGGGTCAATCTGATCGGCGAGCACACCGACTACTCCCTGCTGCCCGTGCTGCCCCTGGCCATGGATCGCGCGACGCGCGTCACGGGCGCCGTCACCGACGACGGCCGGCTCCAGGTCCACTCGCGGCAGTTCGGCGGCGACGCGGATCTCGCGTGGCCCGGGCTCCAGGTCCGCGAACCGTGGCACCGGTACGTGGCGGGCGTGGCGGCGGTGCTGGGCGAACGAACGGCGGCGCAGGGCGCGCGGCTGTGGATCGACAGCGATCTTCCCAGCACCGGGGGGCTGAGCTCCTCCTCCGCGTTCACCATGGGGCTGCTGGCGGCGCTGAACCACCTGTGGCACCTCGGTCTCGCACCAGGTGCGCTGGTGGACCGCGCCATCGTCGCCGAGCGGCACGTGGGTGTGGAGTCGGGCGGCATGGACCAGACGGTCATCGCCCACGCTCAGGAGGGCGCCGCGCTGCGCATCGACTTCGATCCGCCGTCCACCCGTCCGGTGCCCCTGCCGCCCGAGCTGCACGTGGTCGTCGCCTACTCGGGAGCGGAGGCGCCCAAGGGCGGGGCCGTGCGGCAGGCCTACAACGATCGGGTGATCGGCTGTCGCCTGGCGGCGGCGATGCTGGGGGCCGCGGGAGATCCACCCGTGCTGGGGGCCGTGGCCGACGCCCCGGCCGGTGAGGTGGAGCGCCTGCCCGACGCGGCCAGCGCCGAGGCGGTGGCGCGTCGGGCGGGGATCGACGTGGGTCCGCTGGTGCGGCTCACCGCTGGACGGTTCAACCAGCGGGCGCCGGTTCGTGTGCGCGCCGTGGCGCGGCACGTGCTGGACGAGGCCCGTCGGGTGGATCAGGCGGAGCGGGCGCTGGTCGCCGTGGATCTGGATCGCCTGGGCCAGCTGCTGGATCAGTCGCACCACAGCCTGGCGCAGGACTTCCGCTGCAGCACCGACGGGCTGGATCGGCTATGCCGGGTGGCGCGCGAGACGGGGGCGCTGGGGGCCCGTCTCACCGGCGCCGGATTCGGCGGGTATGCCCTGGCGGCGGTGACGTCGGATCGGCTGGACGCGGTGATGCGCGCGCTGGGCGAGGCCGGACCGGGTCCGGTGTTCGAGACCCGGGCCAGCGGCGGGCTGAAGGTGATGGGATGACCTCACGGGCGATGATCCGGTGCCCTGTCCGGGTGTAGGATGGTGGACAGATGGCCCTGGTCATATCCCAGGAGATCCGCGCCCGGCTGGCCGCTGGCCTCGCCGCTGCCCTGGGTGGCACGCTGCAGGGCCGGACCCATGTCCTCGTCGAAATCGGTGGTTCGCCCCTGACCATCGCGCCGTTCAAGGGCAGCGAGGCGCGGATCCACTGCGCCGAGATCCCCAGGCGATGCGGATGTTCGCCACCTCGGGAGCGCTGATGCTGGGGCAGTGGGAGCCGCGTCAGATCCCCAGGCCGACCTTGATCGTGAAGCGGTCGTAGTACAGATACACCGTCTCCACCTGGTCGTCGCCCGTGTGGCGGTGAACCTCACGCCGCCAGCCGACGCCCAGCGACACCAGTACGCCGCCGGCGACGAACCACTCCACGCCGCCCTCCAGCCCCATGTGCCAGGCGAAGCTCACCAGGTCCTGATCCAGCACGTCGCGACGCACCACGCCCAGGCCGAAGGTCAGGTCGGCGAAGGGCGTCAGGCGGCAGGGGTACTGCACGCCGACGTTGAGCAGGCCCGAGGCGGTGAAGTTGGCGCGCGGGCTGTCCTCGGCGCCGGCCTCCAGGCCGGCCCCGGTGCGCAGGATTCCGGAGTAGATGTAGTACTCGATGGCGCCCATGTGATAGCGGGCGGAGCGGTTGGCCATCTCGGCCACGGTGAACGTGCGGTAGGAGAGCTTGAGGCGCGGCCCGCGATCCCGGCGCGCCCAGAAGCCGGTGCGAGGGGCCGCCGGGGCGACGGACACCGGCGCCAGGCGCTCCAGACCGGGCTCCTCCGTGGGGCGGTCCACCACGCCGGGCTCGCCGGGCTCGTCGGCCCGGACGGGGTGGGACGACAGCAGCAGCGCGGGCAGCAGCAGCGCGGGCAACACCGAGGCTGGCAGCCACATCATGGGGTCCCCGAGTCGAGGAACAAGGGCAGGCCGTCGAACCTCCGGGATGGGGACTCGGTGTCGTCCGTGTCGGGCCCGGCGGAGTAGCTCAGGATCACGTCGTCCATGTCCTGATCCCACAGGCTGTAGGCCGCCACCATGGCGAACAGCACCACGTGGCCGTCGATGTCGGTGAACGTCACGTCGCGATAGTCGTAGCGGTCGCCGGTCTTGGCGTCGTCCTTGTACGCCATGTACTGGTAGCCCTGCTCGCCGGTGAGGGTGTTGAAGGACTCCAGATCGCGGTGCAGGGTCTTGCCCGCGGCCACGGCCTTGTCGCGCAGGTCGGACACCACGGTCTCGGGGCGGGTGCCTGGATCGTAGCTGATCCACAGCTTGTGGTTGATGGAGATGTCGCCCGAGCGCTTGAACTGGCTGGTGCTGTCCACCACGAGGTAGACCAGGTGCTTGGCCTCCTTGGGCTTGTAGCGCCAGGGGGGGGCCAGGAAGTGAAAGTGGAACTTGCCCCCCGGCGCCTGGTACACGGAGGCGCCAGGGTAGGTCTGGGCGTTGCCGTTGATGGTGCAGGCGGTGAGCAGGGCCAGGCCGATCAGGCCAATTGCAGTCCAGTGGGGTGGGCGGCCGGAGCAGAAAACACAGGTTTGCACGTCCAGAGCGTAACGCGTGCGGGCCCATGGAACAACTGGCAACCCGGACGCCGGATTGACGATAACCCGGGTACGGTGCGATGGTGACACCTTCCGGAGCGAGCGATGGCCGACGAGCGGCCGGGCGGTGAGGCCACAGAGCCCCCGAGTGAAAAAAAGCTGAGAGATGCCCGCAAGAAGGGGGACGTCCCCCGCAGCCGGGATCTGGTCTCCACCGCGGTGTTCGCCGCCGCGGCGGGCGTGCTGGCCCACGGCTGGCCGGCGCTCGTGGGGCGCCTGCGTGACGCCATGGCGCTGCATCTGGAGTCGGCGACGAAGGCCGCGTTGCAGCCGACGTTGATGCTGGATCGCGGGGCCACCACCTTCGCGCTGGCCTGCGCCCCGGTGCTGGGCGGAGCGTTCGTGACGGCCCTGGTCGTGGGCTACGCTCAGGTGGGAACCGTCCTGTCCCTGCAGCCGGTCAAGCCCGGGCTTCGACGGCTCGATCCGCTGAAGAACGCGAAGAATATCTTTGGCAAGGCGGCGCTGTTCGAGCTGCTCAAGTCGGTGGTGAAGGTCGTGGGCATCGGGTATGTTGCGTTCACCGCCCTGTGGAACCACCTGCCGCTGATCCTCGCCAGCGTGGGGCGGCCGCCCGAGAGCACGTTGCTCGTGGTGGCCGACGCCATGGGCGCGGTGGCGGTGCGGGTGCTGATGTTGGCGGTGCTGCTGGGCGCGGCCGATCTGCTGTACCAGCGCTGGCGCCATCGCAAGCGGATGATGATGACGCGGGTGGAGGTGCAGAAGGAGCAGAAGGAATCGGAGGGCGACCCCCAGCGCAAGGCCGAGCGCCGCCGACTGCACCAGGAGATCCTCGAGCACCAGATGATGGAGTCGGTGGCCCTCGCCGACTGTGTGATCATCAACCCCGAGCACGTGGCGGTGGCCCTGCGCTACGACGAGGAGCAGATGGGAGCCCCACGCGTGGTGGCCCGTGGGAGGCGGCTGATGGCCGCGCGGATCCGGGAGATCGCGCGGCAGCACGGGGTGCCCATCGTGCGCAACGTCCCTCTGGCGCGCGCCCTGGTGGAACTGGAGCTCGACGATGAGGTCCCGGCCGAGCTGTACGAGGCCGTGGCCGAGGTGCTGCGCTTCGTGTACCGCATATCGGGCCGGGAGCGCTGACGCTGGATGCCGGCCCTGGTGGAAGTCGTCGCCTTCGCTCCGGTGCACGGCACCTATACTTACCGCGTGCCCGAGGAGCTGCAGCACCTCGTGCAGCCGGGCTGCCGGGTGCTGGTCCCGTTCGGCGCCAAGCAGCTGATGGGCGTGGTGCTGGCCGCGGTGGATCGCGAGCCGGGGCAGATCGCGATCAAGCCCATCGACGACGTGCTGGACGCCGAGCCGGTGCTTCCGGCGGCGCTGGTGCAGCTGTTGATGTGGATCGCGAGCTACTACATCTCGCCGCCGGGCGAGGTGGTGCGAGCCGCGCTGCCCGCGGCGCTGCATGCGCCGCAGCGGCAGCAGCTGCGCATCACCGAGGAGGGGCGGCGAGTGATGGCGGCGCAGTCGGCGGTGCTGCGCTCGGAGAGCGACGACCTCAACGAACGACAGCGCGGCATGCTGCAGCAGCTGAGCCAGGCCAGCCGGGGGACGATGAGCTTGCGTTCGCTTCAGGGATCGGCCGGGCAGAGTCGGGCGCTCCTCGGACTGCTGGAGCGCCAGCTGGTGGTCCAGGTGATGCACCGCAAGGGCGTGGGGCGGTTCCGCACGGAGCTGGAGCTCACGCTGACCGATCTGGCGCGGGACCCGGCGGCGCTGCCGGGTCGGGCGAAGAAGCAGCTCGCGCTGCTGCAGACGCTTCACGCGATGGGGGGCAGGGCGCGCATGAGTCGGCTGCGGGACGAGCTCGGCGCCACCGCGCAGCTGGCGCGGCGCCTGGCGGACAGGGGGCTGGTGCGGCTGGAGCAGGTGGAGGTTCCGCTCGATCCGTTCGCCGCCGAGCCGGTGGAGCTGGAGCGTGAGCTGACGCTGACCCGCGAGCAGGAGGCCGTGCTGGAGCCGCTGATGCAGGCCGCCGCCGCGGGGCAGTTTGCCGGATTTCTGCTCCACGGCGTGACGGGCAGCGGGAAGACCGAGGTCTATCTGCGGCTGATCGCGGACGTGATGCAGCGCGGCGGGGATGCCATCGTGCTCGTGCCGGAGATCTCGCTCACGCCGCAGCTCGCGGCCCGATTTCGCGCGCGCTTCGGTGAGCAGGTGGCGGTGCTGCACAGCGGACTGACCGACGCGGAGCGGTTCGGCCAGTGGCGGCTGATCCGCGGCGGGCGGGTGCGCATCGTGGTCGGAGCGCGGTCGGCGATCTTCGCCCCGGTGACGCGCCTGGGCGTCGTGATCGTGGACGAGGAGCATGACGGCTCGTTCAAGCAGGAGGAGGGGGTGCGGTACAACGCGAGGGACGTGGCGCTGGTCCGGGCCAAGGGCGCCCAGGCGGTGGCGGTACTGGGGTCGGCGACGCCGTCGCTGGAGAGCTACTTCGGCGCGCGACAGGGGCGTCTGACCCTGTTGCAGATGCGGAAGCGAGCCACGCCGCGTCCGCTGCCCGAGGTGCAGGTGGTGGATCTGCGGCGGTACCAGACCGGTCCCGAGGGCTTCCTCAGCGCGCCGCTGGCGCAGGCCCTGACCGAGGTGCTGCAGCGCCAGGAGCAGGCGATCCTGTTCCTCAACCGCAGGGGCTTCGCCAGCTTCATGCTGTGTCGTCTGTGCGGGTATGTCTTTCGCTGCACCAACTGCTCGGTGAGCCTGACCTACCATCGCAGCCTGGAGCGCATCATTTGCCACTACTGCGGCTTCGCCCGGGCGGTGCCCACCAGCTGCCCGACCTGCTCCGGGACCGCCGTGATCCAGATGGGGATGGGCACCGAGCAGCTGGAGCAGGGGCTGCGCCTCCGTTTCCCCCAGGCGCGGCTGGGTCGGCTCGACCGCGACACCGCGGCGGGCAAGGGACTGCGGCGGATCCTGCGTCAGGTGACCCGGCACGAGATCGACATTCTGGTCGGGACACAGATGGTGACCAAAGGCCACGATTTCCCCCGCGTGACGCTGGTGGGGGTCATCAGCGCCGACATGGGTCTGCATTTCCCCGACTTTCGCTCCTCGGAGCGGACGTTCCAGCTGCTGACGCAGGTGGCGGGTCGGGCCGGACGCGGCGAGCAGCCCGGGCGGGTGGTGATCCAGACCTACGATCCAGAGCACGCCAGCATCCACCACGCCCAAAATCATGACTATGAGGCGTTCTACGACCACGAGGTCGCGTCGCGCCGTGAGCTGCTCTACCCGCCGTGGGGCCACCTCGTGGCGCTGCGGGTGGACGGGCGGGACCCGGCCGTCGTGGAGCAGGCGGCGCGTCGGCTGGGGGACGCGGCGCATCGCCTGACCTCACCCGCGGCGAAGGTGGTGGTGCTGGGCCCGGCGGAGGCGCCGATCCAGCGGCTCAAGGGGCGCACGCGCTGGCTCCTGCTGCTGAAGGCGGAGCGTCGGTCCGACCTGCGCGCCTGCGTGGAGGCCCTGCTGCGCCACACTGACGTCGCCGGCGTGCGTGTCACGGTGGACGTGGACCCATTGATGATGCTGTAGTAGGCTGCGTCCGTGGCGTCGATCCTGATACTGGCCAAGCCGTATGACGCCGCTCTGATCCGGGGGGTCTGCACCGAGCTGGAACACGATGCGCAGGTCTTCGATCAGGGCGATGGCGCGGCGCAGTGGGTGGAGGCGAACCGGCCGGACATGATCGTGCTCTCCACGCGGTTGAGTCGGGGCCAGCCGGCCGAGATCCTGGCGCAGATTCGATCCGCCCGCCAGGGCAAGATCGTGCCGGTCATGCTGCTGGGCCACGCCGCGTCGGGGATGGATGTCCAGCTCGCGCTGCGTCGGCCGCTGGAGTCGCAGCAGATCCGCGACGCATTCGCGCGGCTCGTGGGAACGGACGGAGCGCAGGAGCCGGCTCCAGCTCGCCTGGCCGCCTGGCTGGCGCTGGTCAACGACGGTGATTACTTCTCGCTGCTCGAGGTCTCGCCCGACGCCACGGCGGCCGAGGTGGAGCTGGCGTATCGCCGTCTGCGTCGGGAGTTCGACGGCGGGCCGACGAGATCCCAGGAGCTGTCGCAGATCCTCGAGGTGCTGGACGAGGCCCGGCGTCTGCTGACGGATGACGAGCTGCGACAGGCCTATCGTGGCGCGCTCGGCCTCGCCGCGAACCATGAACCCGCGCGAGAGGAACGCGAAGACAAATGACCGGACGATCGCTGCGCGTGGTGTTCATGGGCTCCCCCGAGTTCGCCGTGGTTTCGCTCCAGGCGCTGGCGCGGCGCCACGAGGTGGTGGCCGTCGTGACCCAGCCCGACCGGCCGCAGGGGCGCGGGCGCAAGCTGGCACCGCCAGCGGTGAAGGTTGCGGCCGAGGCGCTGGGGCTGAAGGTGCTGCAGCCCGAGACGCTCCGTCGCCAGTCGGTGCGGCAGGCGCTGGAGGCGCTGAACGCCGACCTGTTCGTCGTTGCGGCGTATGGCAAGATCCTGTCGGCCAAGATGCTGGCCATCCCGCCCATGGGCTGCATCAACGTCCACGCGTCGCTGCTCCCCCGTCTGCGGGGGGCGGCGCCGATCCACTGGGCCGTGATCCGGGGGGAGCCCGAGTCGGGCATCACCATCATGCAGATGGACGAGGGGATGGACACCGGGCCGATGCTGCTCCAGCGTCGGCTGGCGCTGGCCCCCGACGAGACGGCGGGCAGCCTCCACGACCGGCTGGCGCCGCTGGGGGCGGAGCTGCTGCTGCAGGCCGTGGACGGCGTGCTGGACGGAACGGTCGCTCCGACGCCACAGCCCGCCAACGGCAGTACGCTCGCCCCGATGCTGAGCAAGGACGACGGACAGGTGGACTTCACCCTCGACGCGCATGGGGTGGCGTGCCACATCCGGGGCATGGATCCCTGGCCCGGCGCGTTCGCGTCGCTGGAGTGCGCGCGGAGCGGGCCTGTCCCCGGGCCCCTCCGGGGGGGTGCCTCCCCGGAGAGCGGAGTGGAGCGCGCAACACGAGACCGTGCGCCAGGTGTGACCGAGCGGATCAAGCTGTTCGCCGCGGGGGAGGAGGCGGGTGAGCTCGGGGCGACTCCGGGCCGGGTGCTGGGGACCGACAGCCGCGGGTTGCTGGTGGCGTGCGGCGACGGGGCGGTGCGCATCGGCGAGCTGCAGCTGCCCGGCAGGCGGCGGATGATCGCGGCGGCGTTGCTCGCGGGACGACCGATGCCGACGGGGACGCAGCTGGGCCGGGTGGCCGATGCGGGGCGCACACAGTGACCACACGCAGAGCGGGCCTGTCCCCGGGCCCCTCCGGGGGGCCTCCTCGAAGGGCGGGACAGGGGAACGCGCGGGATGTCGCGTACGAGGTGCTGCGCCGTGTCCGACGCGACGGCGCGTACGCCACGCTGGCGCTGAGCTCGGCGGTGGAGCCCATGCCGCCGGTGGACCGGCACCTGGCCACCGAGCTGGTCTACGGCGTGCTCCGGCACCAGCGTCGGCTGGACCACGCCCTGGCGCGCCACGCCCGACTCGGGCTGGAGCGTGTGGATCCGGAGGTGCTGGATCTGCTGCGGATCGCGGCGTACCAGATGTTGCTGCTGGACCGCGTGCCGGACTACGCCGCGGTGGACCACGCGGTGGGTGCGGTGCGCAGGCTGCGCGGGGCGCGGGTGGCGGGCTTCGCCAACGCCGTGCTTCGCAAGCTGACGTCCGCGGACCTGGACCGCGATCTGCCGTCGGATGCGGTGCAGCGGCTGGCGCTCCGGTACTCGCTGCCGGACACGCTGGCGGGGTACTTCTGGCGGCAGCTGGGGCAACAGGAGGCGGAGAAGCTGGCAGCCGTGATGCTGGACCGGGCGCCGCTCAACCTGCGCGCCAACCAGCTCCGGGCCACGACCGGGCAGGTGGCCGAGCGCCTCCAGTCCGAGGGGGTCAAGCTGCAGCCGGGGCGCTGGCTCGAGTCGGCGCTGCGGGTGGAGAGCGCCGACCTGTTCCGCCTCGCGTCCCACGGCGAGGGGCTGTGGAGCGTGCAGGACGAGGCGGCCCAGCTGGTGGGGCTGGCGCTGGGCCCCGAGCCGGGGCAGACGGTGCTGGACGCCTGCGCTGGCGTGGGGGGCAAGGCGATGCACATCGCGACGTTGATCGGGGACCGAGGCCGCGTGGTGTGCGGCGACCTCAATCCGCGCAAGCTGGCGCTGTTGACCGCGGAGGCGCACCGACTGGGGGTGACCTGCTGTGAGCCGCTGGTGGGGGATCTGCGGCGGATCGCTCTGCCCCGGGCGGACCGTGTGCTGGTGGACGCGCCCTGCACCGGCCTCGGCGTGTTGCGACGCCACCCCGAGATCAAGTGGCGTGAGGACTCCGGCCTGCAGGCCCTGGATCGGCTGGTCCAGCTCCAGCGCGAGCTGCTGGAGGCGGTGCTGGCAGCGCTGAAGCCGGGTGGCGTGCTGGTGTACAGCGTGTGCACGGTGACCGACGAGGAGGGGCCGCGTCAGGTGGAGCGGCTGCTGGAGCGGCACCCCGAGCTGGCGCTCGACCCGTTTCCCCCAACAGTCCCCGAGCTGGACCACAACACCAGGGGAGCGCCGCTGCGGCTGTGGCCCCAGCGTCATGATCTGGACGGCTTCTTCATCGCCCGTGTGAGGCGGATGCAGTAGGATGTAGCCAGCGGAGGCGCCATGCGGATTCTGATCGCACCGTCGATTCTGGCGGCAGACTTTGGACGGCTGGCCGACGAGGTGGGGGCGGTGACCCGGGCCGGATGCGACTACATCCACGTCGACGTGATGGACGGGCACTTCGTGCCCAACATCACCATCGGTCCGCCGGTGGTTCGGGCCCTGCGACAGGCCACGCGCCTGCCGCTGGACGTGCACCTGATGATCGCCGATCCCGACCGCTACATCGAGGCGTTCGCCGAGGCCGGCGCGGACCTGATCTGCGTCCACGTGGAGGCCTGCACGCACCTGCATCGCACGCTGCAGCGCATCCGGGATCTGGGCAAACGGGCGGCGGTGAGCCTCAACCCCGCCACGCCGCCGGAGGCGATCCACTGGGTGCTGGAGCAGGTGGAGATGGTGCTCGTGATGTCGGTCAACCCCGGCTTCGGCGGCCAGTCCTTCATCCCCGCCACGCTGGCCAAGATCCGCGCGCTGCGCGAGACCATCGACCACCGGGGTCTGCAGCGGGACATCGAGGTGGATGGCGGCATCGTGGTGCAGAACGTGGCGGAGGTGGCGCGAGCCGGGGCCAACGTGCTGGTGTCGGGCACCGGTATCTTCCGTACGCCGGACTACGCCGAGACAATCCGGGCCATGCGCGCCGCGGCCGGGTGAGCTACTTCTTGTGCATCGTGCCCTGCCAGTTGCTCTGATGCGTCAGCGGCATGATGCGGCTGACCTTGGACAGGCGCTCCACGGCGTAGAACAGATGGGGGTCCACTGACTTGGCCGCGTGGACCAGCTCCGACAGATCCTTGCGATCACAGATGGCGTAGATCAGCAGGCGCGGGCCGTCCCGCCCCTGTCCCTCGAACGTCGTGACCCCCTGTCCCATGGCCCGCAGCGTACGCGCGATGGCTTCGCCCTGGTCGATGGAGATGATGCGCACCACGCAGTTCCCCAGCGCCAGCATACGCTCCAGGGTGATGCCCACGGCGTTGCCCGCGGCGTAGCCGCCGGCATAGGCCAGCATCAGCAGCAGGTTCTCGTTGAGCCGGGTGATGACCTGGGAGATGGCGATGAGCCAGACCAGGATCTCCAGGAAACCAAGCCCCATGGAGAGCCAGGTGCGTCCTCCCACCACCGCGATGGTGCGGATGGTGCCGAGGGAGACGTCGACGATTCGCAGGCCGAAGATGGTGAGCGCCACGGCCCAGATCGGGAGCACGTTGATGAAGTCCATGGCGCAGGCTCGTACCAGGGGTGCCGGATCAAGTCAACGGCCAGCGGACCAAGTCAGCGGCGGATCAGTAGTCCCCGAACAGGTCGGTGATCTTCACGTCCAGCGCCGTGGCGACCTTGAACAGCGAGGAGACCGAGGCCGAGCTCTCGGCGCGTTCGATCTGGGACAGCAGGCTTACGGAGAGCTTGGTGCGACGGGCCATCTGCTTCAGCGTCAGGCCCCGCTCCTTGCGCAGCTGGCGGATGTTGCGGCCGATGGTGGCGTGCAGCTCGTCCTCTCGCCGCAGCACGAGCCCCTTCTTCTTCGCGATGCGTTGCAGTACGTCGCGAAAGTCGTCCGAGGAGAACGGCTTGGTGATGTAGGCCGAGACTTCGTGCTGGATCGACGCGGTGGCGGTCTCCAGCGATGGGTATCCGGTGAGGATGACGACGGCGATATCATTGTCGATCTTGCGCACCTGCTCCAGCAGATCGATACCGCCGAGCTTGGGCATCATCAGATCGAGGATCACCAGGTGGTAGTCGTCCTTCTTGAGCGCGTCCACCGTCTGGGTCGGATCGGTGAGCGTGGTGACCCGATAGCCCTCGTGAGTGAGGAAATCCTCCAGGTATTCGCAAACATCCTGATCATCATCGACAACCAGGATACTGAGCTGTGGCACCCGTCCCCACTCCTCGCCAGGATAGCAGTCGGGGCGAGAGGATTTGAACCTCCGGCCTTTCGGTCCCGAACCGAACGCGCTACCAGGCTGCGCTACGCCCCGAAGTCCCGCGTATCTTTCACATGTCCGGTGTGGACTGTCAACACATGAAAGGTCAAAGGGTCAAAGACTGTCCGCCCGGTAGCCGAATATTCGAATCCGTCGCAGCAGCACATCGACGATGAAAAGTCCCATGATTACGTAGATCAGCCAGGGCCACAGGTCCCGATGATACCGGATCCGTTCGCGCCCGGCGTCGAACAGCATCGCATCTTTGGGATCGAGGGCGCCTCCCGTCACCTGCGCCGCCTGGTCCAGTAGTCGACGGTTCTGGACCAGGTCGGTGAATTCCTTCGGGTAGGGCATCGCCAGCGAGGTCAAACTCTGGGCCACCGTCTTGCCATCCACCCGATGCGTGGCTCGCAGGAGGAACGCACCGTAGCGCTGCAGCGGCAGGGTGGCGCCGTATCGCCCCGCGGCCTGCTGGTGCAGCGCCACGCTCTGCTTGAAGCCCGGGACGCGCGGGTCCAGGACGGTGACGGTGGAATCGAGGCCGTTGATGAAGCGGTCCGACCGATCGATGGCGTCCACGGTGACCTTCACCTGGCCATGCTGCACTCTGGCCGTCATCTCGAACGAGCGCTGGATCCGGTGCCGCATCACCTCGCGTACCAGCTGACCCCAGAACTGCCCGTAGCCCGGCCAGCGCAGCCACTCCACCGCCCAGCGGTTCTTGACGTCGCTGGTGAACGCCGCGGTCTTGCCCAGCCCCAGCCGCCAGATGGACAGGATCGGCTCCCCGTAGTCGGAGACCAGCAACGTCTCGCTGGTGGGCTTGGGCTTGGTGCTGACGTAGCCCCGAAGGTAGGGGGCAGAGCTCCAGTCGATGCCGGCGAGCACGCTGGCCTGCTTGAGCACGCGCACGGCGACGGCCTCCTCCACCAGCGCCGACCGCGCGACCTGGGTCGTCTCCTTGGTGAAGATCTGGGGGATGTTGGTGGCGTCGTCGGTGTGGTAGAAACGCCCGTTTCCCCGCTCGGCGATCATCTGCAGCAGGGTTCGATCGGCGCCACCCCCCACGCCCACCGCCGAGACGGTGATCTTGTTCTGCGCCATCTCGTCCACCAGCGGGGGGATGCCGGAGTAGGAGGACTGCCCGTCGGAGAGCAGGATCACGTGCTTGATCTTGGCCGACGCCGCCTGCAGCTGAGTGTAGGCCTCCTGCAGCGCCGGACGGATGCTCGTTCCCCCCCCGGATTGCAGCCGGGCGATGTCGTTCAGGATACGCAGCCGGTTGGCGGCGCGCTGCAGCCGGACGACCGCGGTGGCAGAGCTGTCGAAGGCCACCACGCCGATGAGGTCCGAGCTGCCGAGCAGCCCGGTGGTGGCCTTGGCCGCCTCCTTGGCCAGCTCCAGCTTCTGGCCGCTCATCGACCCGCTGCGGTCGATGCACAGCACCATGGCCAGGGAGGGCTGGTCGCGCTTCTTCTCGGTGTCGAACCGCACCGGGAGCATCTTCTCGATGCGGGTGCCGTAGTAGCCACCGGCGCCAAAGGAGTTCTGCCCGCCGGCCATGATGAACCCGCCCCCCAGGTCGCTGACATAGGCGTTCAGCGCCGCCATGTGTCCCAGGCCGATGTACATCGCCGGCACGTCGCTGAGCAGCACCAGATCGAACTTCTGCAGCTCGTTGACCGAGGCCGGCAGGCCATAGGGCCCCCGCACCTCCACGTCGATCCGTTCACCCTCCAGCGCCTGCTTGAGGTACCCGGCAGACGACGGCTCCCCCTCGACATACAGCACTCGTGGTCGCCCCTGGACCGCGAGGATCGCGGCGGCCGAGTTGTTGGCGCGCCACGTGTCCTGCTTCACGTTGCCCATGGTCAGGCGATAGGAGACATATCCCGCCTCGCGCACCATGGATCGGAACTTGACCTCGTTGAAGCCGGGCTCGAGCTCCACCGTCTTGTGCCCATCCAGCCCGTTGATGAACTCGTCCTTGTACAGCGTCAGACCGACCTTCTCCGCGTGCGTGCTGTAGATCTCGGCGACGAGATCGAAGGGCGCCCCCATCCGCACGTCGCGGGGCAGGGTCAGCGTGCGAACCAGCACCTCCTTCTGCTTGCGCGGTGGCAGGTGCATCACGTGAATCGGGAGCGTGTTGCTCGCGGCCTTGTAGCTCTCCGCCAGCAGATCGCCGTCGGTCTCGTTTCCGTCCGAGACGAGCACGATGCGTCGCAGCATGTTGGGCGGAAACAGACCATAGGCGTGCTGAATCGCGCCCTGGATGTCGGAGTGCTGGCCCTGCGTGGAGGGGTGACGCCCGATGGAGGGCAGACGCTTCGTCGTCGGCGGAATCGGGATCGCCGTGGGGCTCTGGGCGAAGGTCACCAGCCGGACCTCGTTCTTGCCGCGCGCGTTCCATGCGCGCTGTACGCGCTCCCGCGCCTGCGCGATCTGGTCGTCGGAGACGCTGTCGGAGACGTCCACCACGAACACCGTACAGATGCGCTGCTCGAAGCTGGTGACCGACGGTCGGGAGAGCGCGAGGGCGATGCCCACGATGATCAGCGATCGCACCACGCCGGCCAGCGCCTGCTGGGTCCGCGACATGTCGACCAGCGACAGACTCATCACCAGCCACAGCGCCGGCAGCAGGCACACGAGTCCGAGCCAGCGCGGCGCGAGCAGCTCCAGCTCCCGGCCGAGCAGCGTGGCGCCCACGGTGTCCAGGTGCGGGCGGAGCAGCAGCAGGTAGTATGCCAGAGTCAGCAGCGCTGTCAGCGTCGAGGCGATGGTGATCCGGATCCAGCGCCGCATCAGACCGTCACCCTCCGGTTGTAGGTCGTCCACTCCAGCAGCGTCAGCAGCACCGCCGCCAGCAGCAGGTAGATCCAGATCTCCCGCTGCAGGGAGATGCCGAATCCGGTGGGTGGCTGAAGCGTGGTGTGGTCCAGCACCAGGCTGCCACGCGGCTGGATCCGCGACTCGTCGGGGTCCGCCAGATTGGCCGCCAGCTGGATCCGGGTCTGGCCCTGGTCCAGGCGATAGATGCCGGCGAGCATGCCGTGGACCAGCGCACGCCCGTCGTGCACCGGTGAGCGCACGGTGCCGCCGTCTGGCAAGGTCACGGTCACGGGGAGCTGACTTCCGGTGCCCAGGTTGATGTCCCAGGTGTCTCCCGTGCGATAGCTGGTGACCAGCCCCTCGCTGTCCCCGGCGAACCAGTCCAGGGTGTTGAGGATCAGGATCGGGAACGCCACCCGCAAGGGGAGATCGCTCCGCGTCAGATCGAAGCCGAACGCCACGCTCTTGAGGTTGCCCACGCGGCGGGCGACCATCACCGGATGCTTGAAGCTGGAGGCCAGCACGCGCACGCCGGCCTCGGGAGCGAAGCTCGCCGAGTTGGAGATGTTGACGTCCTTGAGCGTGACCCAGCGCATCACCGGGTGCTTGCGCTGCTGGTCGGTGATCATCGGAGTGGCGATGCGGCCGGTGACCTTGAACGGTCCACCGGTGGGGGGCGGATTGAGCACCAGGGCGTCGCGCGGCACGGGGGAGGAGGGGTAGTTGCCGTCGAAGATGATCGCGTCGACTCGTCGGGCCAGGGCCTCGGTGTAGGCCGTGGGCCGGGTCTTGACCAGCTCGAGATTGGGCTCCAGCAGCAGGGCGCCCTCGAGAAACAGGTTGCCCTCGGTCACGAGCAGCACCCGCTGCTTCTTTCGTCGGGGGAGCAGGGCGTAGGCCCGATCGTCCAGCCCGAAGGCGTCCAGCGCCCCGGGTTTGCTCCCCCGCGCACCCGGTGGCGCGAGGCGGGCCTCGAGCAGCTCGCCCGTCGCGGCCAGGTCGCACCATGCCTTGCGCTTGCGCTCCCCCTCGTCCGGGTCGCAGGTGTAGCGCGCGGTCTGCTCGCCCTTGAGCTTGAGCCGCTGGACGTCGATCAGCTGGCCATCGGAGTACAGCTGCAGGTCCGCCTCCGCCGGGCCCTTGCGGTAGTTCACCACCTCGAGGAAGACCTCGAAGCTGAGCTTGTTCCGCACGTAGCGGCGGGCGTTGAACGCCACGATTCCGATGTTGTCCCGCGAGCGGCCGACCGGTACGTAGCGCACCGCGATGCCCCGCAGATCGACGCGGGCCAGATCGTGTGCGGCGGGGCGGGCCTTGCCGCTCTTCGAGCGTCCCGCCGGGGGGGGAGGAGACGCCCCGCCCCTGAGCTGCACCATGGCCAGCTGGTGTTCGGGGTAGGCTCCGTCCCCCACCAGGATCAGCAGCGGGTTCTTTCGACCGCGCAGCGCGTCGCCGCAGAACTTGAGCGCGCGCAGCAGGTCGGCGTGCGTATCGGTGGCGCGCACGTCGTCCAGCAGCTTGAGCAGCGCCTTCTCGTCGCGGTAAAATGCGGACAGCGGGGTGATCTGGGTGTCCATGCGGACCAGCATCAGCGAGTCGGCGCCGTTCATCCCGCGCACGATGCGACGGGACTGCTCCACGGCGGCCGCCAGCCGCGTCACGCCGCCGGATGCGTCGGTGGCCTTCATCGACGCGCTGGTGTCCAGGAGCAGGATGATGTGGCGACCGTCGAGGACCTCCGTGCTGAGTCGTGGATCGCCCAGCGCGGCGGTGAGCAGCAGCAGGAACAGCAGCTGCAGCAGCAGCGAGAGCAGCCGCTTCAGCCGGCGGAACAGGCTGGTGGATTCCTTCTCCTTGAGTACGCGGTCCCAAAGCCTGGAGAACGGGACGCGCACCCGACGACGACGGAGCTTCAGGATGTACAGCACCGTGACCGCGGCGCCGGACAGCCCCATCACCAGGGCCAGCTGGGTCAACGTCAGGCCGAGCAAGGTCATCGGAGGAAACCGCCTCGGCGAAAGATCTTGAGCACCAGCTCGTCGAACGGGATGCCCGTCTCGGCCCGGAACAGCGCCACCTGCTTGGTGGTGCAGAACTCGGCCAGCTCCTCACAGTAGCGTTCGTGCTCGCGGATGTAGGCCCGCAGCAAGGCGGGCGAGACGGTGATCTCCCGCATCTCGCCCGTCTCGCAGTCGATCAGCTGCAGATCCCCCTTGAGCTGCGGCTGCATCTCGGCCGGGTCGACGACCTGGATCGCGAAGGGCTCGAAGCGATTGTAGCGCAGCATGTTGATCGCGTCCTCGTAGCCCTCAGGGTCGTAGAAGTCGGAGATCAACACCGCCAGCCCGCGTCGCTTGTTCTGGTGCACGAAGGCGCGCAGCGACGCCGCCATCTGGGTCCTGCCGCCCGGCGCCACGCCGCGCAGGAAGTCGAAGACCTTGAAGATCCGGCCCTTGCCCCGGGCGGGCGGCAGCCGCTCCTTGAGCCCGTCGGCGAAGGTCACGATGCTCACCCGGTCGAGGTTGGCCAGCCCGACGTAGCACAGCGCCGCCGTGACCTGCATCGCGTAGTGCAGCTTGGGCGGGGTCCCCATCTGCATCGAGTCGCTGGCGTCCAGCAACAGGTAGATGTGGAGGTCTTCCTCCTCCTCGAACAGCCGCAGCAGCAGCTTGTCCATGCGGCTGTAGATGTTCCAGTCCAGGTAGCGGAAGTCGTCCCCCGGCACGTAGTCGCGGTAGTCGGCGAACTCGATGCCGGACCCCACCTTCCGCGTGCGCCGCTCGGCGCGGCCGCGGCCGGCGAAGACCTTCTTCGACACGATGTAGAGGTACTCCAGCTTCTTAAGGAACGCCTCGTCGAACAGCTCGGACTGCTGCCGGTTCGCCGCGGTGGACCTGCTGTGGACCGACGCGGCCAACTCAGGGCGCCTCCTGCGGGACCCGCTCGAGGATCTCGGTCAATACGATGTCGGTGGTGATCCCCTCGGCTTCGCCCTCGAAGTTCAGGATCACCCGATGCCGCAGGGCGGGGTGCACCAGCTTGCGGATGTCGTCGCAGGAGGCGGAGAAGCGGCCATCCAGCAGGGCCAGGATCTTGGCCCCCAGCAGCATGGCCTGGGCCCCGCGGGGGCTGGCGCCGTAGCGTACGAACTTGCGGGACATCTCCGGCGCGTCGGGCCGGTCCGGGTGGGTCGCCTGCAGGATGCGGATCGCGAAGTCCTGCACCTTGTGCGCCACCGGAACCTGGCGCACCACGTCGCGCATCTGCAGCACGCGATCGCGCCCCACCACCGGCTGCGCCTGCGGATCCTGCCGGGACGTGGTGCGCTCGAGGATCGTGTGCATCTCCTCACGCCCCGGAAACTCCACCTTGAGCTTGAGCAGGAAGCGGTCCAGCTGGGCCTCCGGCAGGGGATAGGTGCCCTCCATCTCCAGCGGATTCTGCGTCGCCAGCACGAGGAACGGCGGCTCCAGGTGGTAGCTGGTCTTGGACACCGTCACGCTCTTCTCCTGCATCGCCTCCAGCAATGCGGACTGGGTCTTGGGCGTGGCGCGGTTGATCTCGTCGGCCAGCACGATGTGGGCGAAGATCGGGCCGCGCTGGAACTCGAAGCGCTTTCCACCGCCGCTGTCCTCCACCAGGATGTTGGTGCCGATGATGTCCGCCGGCATCAGGTCCGGCGTGAACTGGATCCGTGAGAAGTTGAGGTCCAGCGCCTGGGCCAGGGTCCGCACGAGCATCGTCTTGCCCAGCCCGGGGACGCCCTCCAGCAGGCCGTGCCCGCCGGCCAGCAGACAGGACAGCACCCCCTCGACGATGGAGTCGTGGCCCACGATGACCTTGCCGATCTCGTGCCTGAGGTGTTTCACATCCTGGATGAACTCGGCCGCGAGCTGTTCGGCCTGCGCCGGATCGGCCTGTGCGGGATCGGATGTTGCGGGCTGGGTCATGAACGCTCCTGTCGAGACGAATAGGATGATGGGTCGGACGGTCAGCGCGGCTTGATCAGCTGGAAGTAGCGCTTGACGTAGTACTTGTAGCCGAGTGGGACCTCTTCCCGTTTCAGCACTTCCTCGATGACCTCCGTGTACTCGCGATAGACCCGGCGGTAGTGCTGGGTGGCGAAGCCCTTGTCCGATGCGCCCAGAATGACCTCGCTCTTGGTCGGACCCTCACCCTGTTCCCCCCGCACCATCACGTTCTTGCGGCGGGACTTGAGCTGAGTGGCCTGACCCTTGAGGTTGGGGTCGCTGCCGTTGCCGATGCCGTCCGCGGGGGGACCGTTGGGATCGTTGCCGCCGGGCTGGGCCGCACCGGGCGCACCGGGCAGCGGCATGATCAGCGCGCCGCCTTGCCCGCTGGGGTCGAGCATCAGACCCTTTCCCTTGCCCTGGCCCTTGTTCCCCTTCTGTCCCGGCCTGGCGCCCTTGGCCCGAACCATGAAGTCCTTGAGCTTGCCCTGCTTGCCCTTGCCCTGCCCCAGACGACGGAGCAGCTCCTTCAGGTCCACCATCTGGCCCTGGGCCTTGCCCATCATCTGTAGCTTGTTGAGCTGGTTGGCGAAGCGCCCCATCTGCTGCGCCGCCTTCTGCAGCGCCTTCATCGCCTCCGGGCTGAGCTGGTTGCGCAGCGAGGCCGCGGCCTGCTGCATCTGCTGGTTCAGCCGCTGCAGCTGGCGACGCTGCTGGGCCTGACGCTGCTGTTGCTGGTTCAGCCGCTGGAGCTGGCGCTGCTGCTTCTGCAGCCGTCGCCGGGCCTGAGGGTTGTTCTTCTGCTGCTGGAGCTGGCGCTGGAGCCGGCGGATCTGCTTCTTCAGCTGGTCCACCTTGCGCTGGAGCTGGTCCTTTTCCATCTTCTGCTGCGCGGCCCGGTCCAGGCTGCGGGCCAGCTTCCGCTGCTGCTGCTTGTCCAGCTGGTCCAGCTTCTTGCTCAGCTGGTCCAGATCCTTGCGGGCCTTGTTCAGGTTCGCCTGCTCCAGCGCCTTGCCGGCCTCCCGGGTCAGCTTCTCCTTCTTCAGCTCGCCCCCCATCTTCTTCAGCTTCTTGAGCAGCTCGTCGAAGTTGCCGTCCAACCCCTCCATGTACTTTTTTTCGAGCTCGGCCAGCTTGGCGAACAGCTCCTTGCGCGTCAGCTCCTTGTTCTGGATCTGCTTGAACAGCTTGTTCAGCTCCCGCGCCAGCTGGCTCACCTCGGGGAGCTGCTGCTCCAGGGCCTGCTTCTGCAGCTCCAGCGCCTGGGCCACGTGGGGTTCGAGGTCCTCGGGGGCGATGGTGAGCCGGGCCAGCGGCGGGGTGGGGACGATGCGCGGGCGGTCGAGTGGAAAGCGCAGCAGCACCACGAACGCCATGCACAGCAGGGTCAGCCCCAGAAGCCTGATCTCCCTGGGGCGCCGAAAGGGGATCGCCCGCGCCGGCTGGACACGGTTCAGCTGACCCAGTGCGTCCTTCACCTGGGCCCGGCGGAAGCTCGAGGTCGCCTGCGTCTGGCTGAACTCCAGCGCCGTGCCGAGCCGATCATGCAGATCGTGACTGGTGTCGATGCGCTTGGCCAGGCGCTGCAGATCGACCCGTCGCGCGGCACCCACCACCGCACCGACGAGGGCCAGCCCGAGGGCCGCCAGAAGCGCGGCCGAGAGCCGTGCCCCACCGATCAGATCGGCCTTGGCCAGGTAGATCGCCACGGTGGCGGCCAGCACGCCGACGATGCCCAGGGTCGTGGCGCCCTCCATCGCGCGCTGAAAGCGGAGGCGACGGCTGGTGCGGGCCAGGATCTGGGACAGGGCAGGTGGTGTGGGGTGAGCAGAGGTTTGGTGCATGTCACACACGTGCGCGCGATCTCGTGGGGCAGCGCGCCATCCGTAGTACGGGGGCGTGGCCCCCGACCTGCCCCGTGGAAGCATAGCACACTCGCCCCCCGCGCAGGATTGCAGTCTGGTTGCCGATAGGCATAATCATGGTATGTTTTCGGGCTGGTGGCCCGGGCCCTGACCACGTCAGGGCTGCCGGGGAGGCGTGGACAGTGGGCTCGAGGAGATGGCGTGCGTCGTCGTCGCCCAGCACCAACAAGGAAGGGATGCGGATGGTCGAGGGGTGGAGTCATGTCGGGGAGTTGGTGGGGATGGCCTGTGGAGCGGAGGTGGTGGCCTGGCACAGGCCCAACGCCCAGGGCGCGTGGACGGTGAATGGATGGGCCAGGGAGGGGACCGCGTGGACCGAGCTGCCGCAGGGTGCCTTTCCCTCGCTGGCGCAGCGCCAGGATCTCGTGGCGCGGGTGCTACGCGAACAGGTGGCGCTGACCGAGGTCGAGGAGGGCATGCTGCCGGGTGACGACACCAGGCTGCTCGCCCTGCGCCAGCGCCTCAAGTCCGGCGCCTGCCTGGGGGGAGGCCTGGCGCCGGGGCTGGTGTGGATCGGGCTGCCGGGCGCGCCCGACCCGGGCCGACTGGCGGCGGTGGGGCAGCTGCTACGGCTGGCCGGCAGCGATCTGCTGATGGAGCGGACCGAGCGCCAGCTGGTGCACCAGCGACGGCTGGAGGCCGTGGACCGCATGGTCTCCGGTGTGGCGCACGAGCTGAACAACCCGCTCCAGACGGTGGTGGGCAACGCGGAGATGTTGAGCGCGATGAAGCTCCCCGACTCCGCCCACCGCCGGGCGCAGCGCGTCCTGGCTGGCGCGCGCCGCTGCCAGGAGGTGGTGGATGGGCTGCTCAAGCTCAAGCGCAAGCGGCGCGAGCTGTCCAAGACGGTGAGCCTGGAGGAGCCGCTGCGGCGGGCGGTGCGGCGGCTGGAGACCGAATTCTCCGTCGGGCGGCTCACGACCCGGGTGCAGGTGGAGGATCCAGTGCCCAGGGTGTGCGGCGACGAGGTGGACCTGGAGCAGGCGATGGAGAACGTGATCCGCAACGGGTTCCAGGCCGTGGCCCGCCGCCCCGAC
>Ga0210044_10002549_pt1 | contig 27004 bp, 23 predicted proteins | sample CryGey13umfilter_2_FD_183959 | JGI IMG/M metagenome (GOLD analysis project Ga0210044, IMG submission 183959) | Groundwater microbial communities from aquifer in Utah, USA - Crystal Geyser 4/9/14 3 um filter (SPAdes) (version 2) | ecosystem: Environmental > Aquatic > Deep subsurface >... | reverse complement strand
AGGATAATTGCGCCTGAAACGAACCAGAAAATGCGCTTCAGGATATAAAACTCAAAAATCCTCTCCTCAAATTGTCCAAAATGGCGCTCCACCACCGTTACTTCAAACTTTTGCAGAGGGTTCTATAGTTTCTGGATCGACTCGCCCGCTTTTTCGATATCTCTCCCGACACCTTCTACAGTGTTGCAGCCGGTCACAAGCGTGATGACCATGATAAACATCGTATATAATAATATAGATCTCATTTTATGAATGTCCTTCCGGATTTCTTTTCCGTATTTATAGCAGAAAAACGTTTCCTGTAAAAGCTTTTTCAGAGCCCGGTTCATTTTTTTAAAAAAGATCTTGCCTAAAATTCAGGAAAGATTAAATAAAAACTATGATCCGTTTCCTTGTTTTTACTGCTTTTTTGATTATGACTTTTCCTGCTGCCGCGCAGGATCAAACGATTCCCTTGCGCCGTGAGCAAATAGAGTTTTCCTTTGCGCCTCTGGTTAAAAAGATATCGCCGTCCGTAGTGAATATTTATACAAAGCGCATTGTAACCCAAAGCGTCAGCCCGTTTATGGGAGATCCTTTTTTTCAGCAGTTTTTCGGGAATGCTTTTGGCGGCATTCCGCGCCAGCGTGTTGAAAATTCTCTGGGGTCGGGTGTTATCGTTGATCCGGAAGGTCTGGTGGTAACAAATGCCCATGTGATTAAGGATGCAGAAGAAATCACAGTCGGCTTGCCTGACGGGCGTGAATTCGAAGCAAAAAAGATTGTTGTTGATTCGCCATCTGATCTTGCCGTCTTGCGGATTGATGCGAAAGGCAGTCCATTTCCTGCCATTTCTTTAAAACCAAGTGAGAGCATGGAAGTTGGTGATCTTGTGATTGCCGTTGGCAATCCCTTTGGTGTGGGTCAGACGGTCACCAGCGGTATCATTTCGGCACAGGCACGATCCTCATTGAATATCAGTGATTTTAATTTTTTTATTCAGACTGATGCGGCCATTAATCCGGGAAATTCCGGCGGGCCTCTTGTGGCAATGGATGGTAGCGTTATCGGCATTAACTCGGCGATTTATTCCCGCGATGGCGGTAGTCTCGGTATCGGTTTTGCCATTCCTTCGGAAATGGTGGCAACTGTTGTTGCCGCCGCAAAAAGCGGTCAAAATAGTGAACATGGCATTATCAGACCGTGGCTTGGCATAACCGTTCAACCCATTACACCGGATATTGCAGAGAGTCTTGATTTTAAAAATCCATCCGGCATTCTTGTCGCGGCGCTGCACTCTGCCAGTCCGGCAAAAAATGCGGGGTTACAGGTTGGCGATATCGTTTTGTCTATCAATGGCAAAGAAATTCGGGAGCCGGCGGAAATGAAATTCCGTATGGCGACAATTCCGATTGGTGATAAGGCGACTTTCGAGATTCTTCAGAAGGGCAAGAAAAAATCTATTTATGTAGCAGCTGTTGCGCCCGTTGATATACCGCCGCGCCATGAAAAAACACTGACAGGAGCCCATCCTCTGAACGGAGCCACAATTTCTAATATTAATCCGGCTGTGGCAATAGAAACGGGTATACATGAGGAAGAAGGCGTTGTTATTGTCAAGGTCTCCTCACAATCGCAGGCAAGGCGCATTGTAGCCCCCGGTGATATTATCCTCACCCTGAATGGCAAGGCGATAAAAAATGTCCGTATGCTGGAGAAAGAGATGCAAAATAACAGGAATACAAGCTGGTTTTTTGTTCTCTCCCGTAACGGAATTCAGCGTCAGGTGATCTTACGATAATAACCGCTCTTTGTTACTCTTGTGGCTTTTCTGTCCATAGATTATAGTGATGGGATCCGGATCTTATGGACAATTTAAAGAGGAATACCACGTGGCAGTTTCAGAAAAATTTATAGAAAATATGCTCATGGTCGAGCTTCATCTCCATATAGAAGGGAGTCTGGAGCCTGAATTGATGTTCAAGCTGGCACAGCGCAATAATATAAAAATTCCCTTCGCTTCCGTTGAAGGCATAAAAGAGGCCTATAATTTTTCAGAATTACAGGATTTTCTTGATATTTATTATCAGGGAATGAATGTCCTGCAAACGGAAGAGGATTTTTATGATCTTACGATGGCTTATTTGCAAAAAATTGCAGGAGAGAATGTCCGTCATACCGAGATTTTCTTTGATCCGCAGGGGCATACGGATCGGGGTATTCTTTTTGCTACGGTTATCAATGGTATAGACAGCGCTCTTAAGGAGGGTGAAAAAAATCTTGGGGTCAGTTCACATCTGATTATGTCTTTTTTACGCCATCTTGATGAAGAATCGGCGTTTGAAACACTTGAAATGGCACTTTCTTATAAAGATAAAATCCTTGGTGTCGGTCTTGATAGCTCGGAAATGGGTCATCCTCCTTCAAAGTTCGAGCGTGTCTTTGCGCAGGCGCGTAAAGAGGGTTTCCAAGTGGCTGTTGCCCACGCTGGTGAAGAAGGGCCGCCGGAATATATCTGGCAGGCGCTCGATCTGTTGAAAGTTGATCGTCTTGATCACGGTAACCGTTCTCTGGAAGATTCTGCTCTTGTGCAAAGGCTGGTGAAAGAGAATATGGCCTTGACCGTCTGCCCTTTGAGTAATTTAAAGCTTTGCGTGGTCAGGGATATGGCACGACACCCTCTTAAAAAAATGCTGGATCTGGGGTTGAAGGCAACTGTTAATTCCGATGATCCTGCTTATTTTGGCGGTTATATGAATGACAATTATAAGGCTGTTGCCAAAGCGCTTGATTTAAACGAGAAAGATATTGTGAAACTTGTGCGTAATAGCATTGAAGCCAGTTTTCTTCCGGAAAAAAGAAAGGAAGCTTTGCATCAGGAGCTTGATGACTATGTCGCTACGTATATTGAGAATTTAAAGTCTGCACCAATTGCAAATATAGAAAATAATAGTTTTTATAAAAAACCGGGAACGATTTGATATTTTATCCGTTTATCCTAAGTTAAAGGAGCTTGCAGAAATTTCTGTAGGAATAAAGAGAAAACAAATAACGAAAGAGAAAACCAATGAAAAAACTGTTTATGATGGCTGTTGTTGCAGCATGTGTTTCTGCTCCTGCTTATGCAATGATGGATGATTCCAGAATGGATGGCATGATGCAGCATAAAATGGAAATGATGGATACCAATAAAGACGGTATGATTAGCAAAGAGGAAATGCGTGCGCATAGTGACATGATGTTTGCAAAATCTGATACAAATAATGATGGCATGATTTCTGCAGAAGAAATGAAAGTATCTCATGATCTGAAAAGAGAAGAGATGAAAAAATATCATGGTATGGGCAAAAAAGAAACTATGGATAGCGAAGAGAAGACGGATCAGTAATCTTTATATCGGAAGATATTTGAGCGTTGAAAAGCCGTTGGGTTATCCAGCGGCTTTTCTTCTAAATGGTTGCTGCTTTACGTTGGCCTTCCATCGATACGTTTCATGGATAGAAAGGGCAGATAAACAAATAGATAAAGTAAAAATGCACTGCTCCAGAATCCGGATGAGAGGATAATCCATTCAGTATGTAGTTGCGGGAATAATAAAGGGCCCGCGACTCTCGTGATTACAGCCATCTGCATAAAGAGGAATGCGCCTAGTGTTACTGGGCTTGTCGCCAGATCACGCCCTGTGTGGCCAAGAGTGACGCGGCACATCATACTCAGTGTCATGGTTCCAATGGCGCCAGCCGTCAGGGCATGAAGGGCAGGAGATAAAGGAAGAAAACCAAAAGCACTGCCCCCCAGAAGTGCAAGCCCGATCACGAGCCAGCCATAGCCAAGATGAAGACTCCAGAGCAGGGGATCCTGCCAGACATCGCGGCTATGATAATATCGCATCCGCCAGAGGTGAAGGCCTGCGGCTAAAAAGGCCAGTATCCCTGTTACTATATGATCCATACCAAAGAATGTTATCCCTGACACCAGAAATGCCAGTGATGCAAGCGCCGCGATATCCATACGGGGCTGGTCTGTAATATGTCTATCCATATTTTTGCGCCGCAAAGCCGCCACAGTAAAAGCCGGAATAATACGCCCCCCGATCAGTGAGATCATCATCATAACCACAGTCACGGCAATATAAAGCGCTGTACGATCCTGCCAGAGATAAAGAGACAGATTGCACAAAAATAAAGTACCAAGCATAAACAGAAAGATAAAATTGCGTTTGTTCCAGCTCTTTAAAAGCGGTAGCGCCAGTATGAAAGCCAGCGCCGGAATGAAAGCCAGATCAAGACATGCCGCCAGCCAGAATGAAAGACCGGGGATATTCAGGGCGATCCTCCCTATGATCCAGATCAGGCACAGTAGCAATAAAGGGGTTTGCCGTGCTGGTTTATGCCCTGTCCAGTTGGCAACAGCCGTTAAGAGAAATCCGGCAATAATGGCCATTGTATAACCAAAAATCATTTCGTGTGCATGCCATAGCACGGGATCCTCAAAAACCGGAGAGATTCCGTAAAATCCTGTCCAGTGCAATACCCAGAGGAGAATGCCAAATGCCGCATAAAAGGCGCCTATTGCAAAAAATGGCCTAAATCCCCGCCCTAGCAAAGGATGTTCAAATAAAGAAAACAAGGGTACGGACATTTTTTATTCCTAAAAAAGCGGGGGTTATAAAGTATCTGCAAGCGGATAAAGTGTAGCCTCTTCGCGGCCAACACGGTCTTTTAAGGCACCGAACACGGCTTTGGTCTGGGTACAGAAATCTGCCGGATTTGCGGCAATAGTAGCACCTGACGGCCATTTTCCTGTGTAGTCCTTGAACGCACCTGCCAGTGTTCCCATTTCAGTCATAAAAGTCTCGGCCATTTTTTTAGCATTCTCATCGCCGCTTGTGACCATGGCCGGATACAGATTTCTATCTTCCATTGCAAGATGGATCATCAGCTTTCCCGATAGGCTCGAAAGTGATTTTCGAATAACATCGCCATCACTTTCCGAAATGACAGGAGATAGTTTTTGTTCGATTTCGCCAACGAGTGCGGCAATTTCTTTGTGCTGTGTTCGGAATGAGTCTGTTTTTTTCATTTTTTATACTCCTTACGTATTTACTGATATGGTTTTACAATTGTCGCCGCTGTAGGCGTTTTTGCCTCTTCTTTTAAGAGATTTCTAATCTGTTTTAAAGCCGCATCAATTTTTAAATGGGTCATTTTTTTTCCAATTTTCTTTTTTGCCAGATGGTAATCACCATCATTGCCTGTTACACGTCCATCAATCAGAACAAGATTGCGCCGAAAACCTTCCGGGTGAATAAAAAGCATTTCTGATGTATCCCGTATTCCGGCATGACCACCAATTTTTATTTTTGAATAGCCATGATCCAGCAGCCACTGCATTTGTCCGTTTCCACTATAATAATCGCTTATATGTGCAACAATAATGCCTTTATCCTGCCATTGGTCTGATAGTTTCTTTGCTATTTTTTCTTGTGCGGGCTGATTGCCGTAGCTGTCGCCAAGGAACAGAATATTTTTAAAGCCATGGCTTATGAAGCTTTCCGCTGTTGCTTCCAGAAGAGATTCAAATGTGTCTTCCGGTATTGTAATCGTCCCCGCCCATTCCATATGCATATCTTCGGGAACGTAGGAAATAACGGGCGCCACCATGGCATTGCCAAGCTGCCGGGCAATCTCTTCTGCGTTATGACGGATAATATAGTTATGCTTGCCGAGAATAATATGGGCACCATTTTGCTCTGTCCCGCCGGTAGGAATAATCACGGTTTTGTAATGATGGTTATCCAGAGCATCCTGAATTTCTGTCCATGTCAGATCCTCGATATTTACAGAAGCTAAAGAATAAGTGTTTGCGATGGTTTCCTTATCAATCGCAAGAAAAAGAATGTAGCCAGCCATACAGAAAACAAAAACAAAAAGAAACGTAACAGCGCGTTCATGCGTTTCTTTATTGGGTCTGATGAGTTTCCAGGCATTTTGAAAGGGCTGGATATACATATCTTTGACATTCCGGAACGGGTTCGGATTTTTTTTGTTAATGCCGTAAGAAAGTTTTTCAAAGCCTTTCGGGATATATAAAGTTCCGAATAATTTATCCCAGAACGCAAAAATTAAACCAAGATTTTTATCATAGTGTTTGGTGTCGGTGCTGTGGTGAATCTGGTGTTGTGCCGGACTTACAAGAAAATGGCTTATCCAGACAGGATAGCTTAACCAGATTTGAGAGTGCCGCAGATTATAGCCAAAAATATAAAAAATAAAGACAATAATATTAAGTCCCATCACTTCAAAAACTGTTGGAACTTCATTGGTTAAATAGAAAAACCCTGCAAAAGCCAGCCCCGCCAGAAGTGCCGCAACAAGCCCGGTTAGAAACAGATCAACCGGATGCATCCGGTAAAATGTAACAGGATTCAGAACCTCGGCTGAGTGATGAACCTTATGAAACTCCCATAAAATCGGAATTTTATGCTGGGCGTAATGAGTGATAAAAACGGCAAAGTCCAGAAACAAAGCCGATATAACTGTGTAAAGCCCCAGCGTCCAGAGTGATGACGGAAGCAAGGCTTCTTCATGCACTCCAAAAAGAGCGCCTAGCAAGTGATAGAACGCCATCATAAAAAAATAACTGCTTAGCAGAAGCTGGGCAATGATACCAAAAGTGAATATGGCATTGATGAAAAAATAAGCATAATCCTGAATTGCCGAGCGGTGCAAATAGACATCTTTATCAAAAACATATGAGAAGAAATCTCCACTGGTTTTCTCCGGTTTTTTAGTTTTAACCAGATAGCGGTAATAAGCCCATGAGAGAAAAGCCAGAATGAGTGCAGAGATAAGATAAAGCCAGAAGATTCGTTCTGCAGGCGCGGAAATTGCACCCCATCGTTCTATAATTGATACTTTGATATCATAAAAATCCATAATATTTATATGATTCCATAGATGTTTATTTCACCGTAATCGAGATATCTTATCTTTAATTATCTAAAGAGAATACGAAAAAGATAGTCATCTTGTGACGTTATTGCATTCATATTCAAGAATGAGCATCAATATAAAAACAGGCATTTAATACGCATGTTACCATTCTGTCATAAACAGGTCTTTTTTTCAAGCTCTTGAGAAACTGATATTGCATTATACAACCTTGTTCAGAATACAAGATCGTACCCACCAATGCGGCTGTTGCCTTGCTATCTGTTTGGCTGCAATATGTGTCTGGATTTTATCTCCGAACAGCCCGAAACAGGTTGCCCCGCTACCGGACATGCGGGACAGGAGGCAGCCTTTCTGTGCGCTAATTATTCCCAGAATATCAGTAATTTCCGGTACAGTTTTTATGGCAGCACTTGTTAAATCATTGCGCTGTTTTTTTATATATTCAATATCTGAAGAAAAAGGGACGGATGCCGGACTTCCAAAACCTCCTTGAAAACGGGAAAAAACTGTTCCGGTCGGACAGGGTTTTCCCGGGTTGACCAAAAGAGCATGAATTTCTTTTGAATCATCTATCGGGCTTAAAATTTCACCAATGCCGGACATTCTAACAGGCTGGCAAGCCATACAGGCTGGCACGTCTGCGCCTAATGATACTAAAAAACTATCAAATCCGGGAATTTCCTGTGGCGTGATGTTCCACCATGCCAGTAATAATCGAATTGTTGCCGCAGCATCTGAAGATCCGCCGCCTATACCCGCCGCCAAAGGCAGATTTTTTGTCAGCCTGATTGAAAAATCAAGAGAGTTTTGTGTGAGATATGCCAGTTCCCGTGCGGCTTTCACGATAATATTTTTGGAGTTTTTGCTGTGATCCAGTTCGGGTTTCTGAAAAAAAGAGCCATAGGCGCCTTCAATAGAAAAGGAAAACTGTTCCGAAGGCCTGATTTCAATCCGGTCTGCGATATCGGCAAACATAATCAGGGAGTCAAGCTGATGTAACCCGTCATCACGCCGTCCGGTGATGTGAAGGTATAGATTGATTTTGGCAGGCGCCAGAATAGATTTTGCAGCATTCATGAAAGAATTCTATTGTACGGATTCGGCATGCTTTACTTCATCCATACCTTCCAGACCGTAATGTAATTTGTGGCGGAGTTTTTTCTGAAGTGTCTCTTCATTTTCCTTGCTGTAATTGAGCGCGCGCTCCCACTGGTAACGCGCTTCTGTATGCCGGCCCACGCGCCAGTAAGCATCGCCAAGATGGTCGTTAATGGTGCTGTCATAAGGAAGAAGTTCAACTGCGTGTTCAAGATTGGGCAAGGCCTCATCATAAAGAGCCATCATATATTGTACCCAGCCCAGAGAATCGATGATATAGCCATCTGTTGGCTGGATCTCGATCGCACGTTTAATCAGCTCAAGAGACTGCTCCAGATGCAGTCCTTTATCCGCCCAGCCATAGCCGAGATAATTCAGAAGATAAGGATGATCGGGACGATAGAGCAGAGCCGTTTTGAGATCTGATTCAGCTTTATTCCAGTCTCCTTCACGTTCGTAGGTCATGCCTCTGGCATAGAGAAGATACCAGTATTGTTCAGGAATTTTTGTTCCTATCTGATTGGCAGCACGGTTATAGGCACTCAGCGCGTCTTTAAAGTTTTCCTTACTGCGGTAAAGATCGCCAATCCTGATCAGGGATTCAACATCATTATAATCGGTGAACAGCCTGTTGAGTTTCTGCAAAGCCTCGTCTTCTTGTCCCATATCAGCAAGAAGTTCTGCTGCATAGCGTTGAACCGCAAGATAGGAAGGATGATCAGACGGAATTGTATTCAGACGCGCCACCGCTTCTTTAAGACGGCCATTGCGCATTAAGGTATCGGCAAGAAGTAACTGGGCATTTGTCATGTCAGGATCAAGCGCAAGTGCCATGTGGGCAAAAATCTTGGTGCTGCTGTCGCTTTGCTCGTGATACAGAATATAGGCCATATCATACATGGCAAGGGCAGCACCTTGCCGTGCTTCTTTGATTTTCAGAGGTTCGATCAGTGTTTGAATTATGCCCCCGTTTTCTTTTTTTAATTCCGCTATTTTTTCTGCCAGAATCCGGTTGCTGTTATCCTGCGTGTAAATGCCCTGATAGAGAATCTCGGCTTCTTTAAAATGACCAAGAACAGCCAGCATATCAGCCGTCCGCTCTGCATCGGCATTGGAAAGTGTTCCCGCTGCGATCATGGCATCGGTATATTTTTTTATTTCTGCATGTTTGTCCAGAAAGGTGGCCAGAAGCGCTGCATGATAATTATGAATGATCGTGTCATTAAATCCTGTAACATCAAAGCGCCCTGAAGCAGCCTCTGCCCAGCCTTTTAAAACAGGTTTGACAAAATCTGTCATATCGCCTGCTTTCATCTTTTCCAGATGGTTTGTCGCAGCCGTCATATTTCCTTGTGCCATATCATTGACCGCCAGAATCATCAGCGCCAGCCCATCATCACTGCTGGTTTCGATTTTTATTAGAGATGAAGCCCGTTTTGCCGCCATTTTGATATCACCGGAGCCCATTGCCAGAATCATGGAGCGCCGAATTAGTTCGCTATTTTGGGGATCATCGACAAGGATGTCATTGATATAATGGTTGGCTGTTTCCCAGTCATAATGATTCTGGGCAAAATGGCTGGACAGATATTTTCCTGCGATACTATCCGGGTTTTCGTAAGGAGCCTTTTTCTTGTTTGAACCGCCGGATGTTTCAATATCTGCATATTGTTGTGTAAAATCAGTATTCTGGCTGGCCGATTTTCCGACAAGACCCATCAGGAGAATTGCACCGATAAAGGCCGTCATTTGAAAATATTTTATATTCATATCTATTCCGTTTTATAATTTGTTCTACATATTTGAATAATTGGGTCCGCCGCCACCTTCGGGTACTGTCCAGTTTATATTCTGTGCCGGATCTTTGATATCACAGGTTTTACAATGGACGCAATTCTGCGCATTGATAATAAATCTAGGGCTTCCTGCCTCCTGGACAACCTCGTAAACGGCTGCCGGGCAATATCTTTGTGCCGGTTCATTATATTGTGGCAGATTTTTATTAACAGGAATTGAAGGATCCGCCAGTTTTAAATGACAGGGCTGGTTTTCGCTGTGCATGGTATTGGAAAGCCTCACCGAGCTTAAACGGTCAAATGTCAGGGTTTGATCCGGCTTGGGGTAAAGTATTTCTTGTGAATCCGCTGCTTTTTCAAGTTGGGCATAGTCGGCATGATTTTTCAGGGTATAGGGTAAAAACCAGCCGCCGAATGTCTGGAAAGCGGCATGAAATATCCCCGGCCACAGACCCCGGTGAAATCCGGGGCGAATATTGCGTACCTTGTAAAGCTCCTGCCAGATCCAGCTTTTTTTCAGTTCCTGCGGATAGGCCGTACATTCTGTGTCCGTGCTTTTTAGATGTGCCACAAGTGTTTCTGCCGCGACCATACCGGATTTCATTGCCGTATGATTACCCTTGATTTTGGGAACATTCAGAAATCCGGCGGTATCGCCGATGAGAAGTCCGCCAGGAAATGTGAGTTTTGGTAAAGATTGGAAGCCGCCCTCTACCAGAGCCCGCGCCCCATATTCAATGCGTCGTCCCCCTTCAAGTATTGTTTTGATGTTGGGATGAAGTTTGAAACGCTGCATTTCTTCAAAAGGAGATAAAAACGGGTTTTTATAGTCAAGTCCGACAACAAAACCGATTGAAATGCGGTTATCCGCCATATGATACAGCCATGACCCGCCATATGTCCTGCGATCCATTGGCCAGCCAACGGTGTGAACGATTTTACCTTCTTCATGTTTTGCCGGATCAATCTCCCATATTTCTTTGATGCCAAGCCCGTAAGTTTGCGGATCACTGTCTTTGCGCAGATCAAATTTCTGGATTAGCTGTTTGGTGAGACTGCCATGACAGCCTTCGGAAAAAATTGTTTGCTTGCCGTGGAGTTCAACGCCGGGTTCAAATTGCGGCGTTTTCTCGCCGTCTTTCCCGATTCCCATATCGCCTGTGGCAACGCCGATCACGGTTCCTTTTGCATCATAAAGTATTTCGGCGGCGGCGAAGCCGGGGAAAATCTCGACTCCCAGTGCTTCGGCCTGTTGCGCCAGCCAGCGCCCGAAATTAGCGAGCGATATGATATAATTGCCATGATTTTTCATTTGTGGCGGCGTGGGCAGTTTGAAGGCTTTCTTTTCGGTGAGAAACAAAAAGATATCTTTTTTGGCCTGTGTGACTAGAGGCGCGTTTTTATCTTTCCAGTCAGGAATGAGCTCATCCAGTGCTTTTGTTTCAAAAACAGCGCCCGACATTAAATGCGCGCCGATCTCCGAGCCTTTTTCAACAAGACAGACAGAAATTTCCGGCGCAAGCTGCTTGAGCCGGATGGCGCAGGACAGTCCTGCCGGTCCGCCACCGACAATAACGATATCGTAAGGCATATTTTCACGATCGGAACGAATGGAATCAGACATGTGGAACTCCTTATTGTCACAGGACAGTCTATCCTATATTCATAAGGGATCGTAGTCTCAAAATTGGTTTTTTTGCATGGATCGACATTCCGCGATAGACGCCCTGCAATGGCATATAGATGTTGGTGCGGATGAAGCGCTTTCCGTCACTCCTGTTGATGCGACGGCGATGCCGGAAAAGAAAGAATTTCTTTCTGAAGAGGCTCCCGTTGCTATTCTCGGGGCTTCGGATGCGCATAAAGAATCACTCCGGCTCGCAAAACAGGCACAGACGCTGGAAGCGTTACAGCAGGCTATAGCCGGCTTCGAGGGATTGCCCCTTAAAAAAACAGCCACAAAGCTTGTTTTTAGTGACGGCAATCCACAGGCACATATAATGCTTGTCGGGGATGTGCCGGATGCGGAGGAAGACAGATTTGGCAAGCCGTTTGCCGGTACGGGCGGACAGCTGCTTGATATCATTTTTTCATATATCGGATTGGGCCGACATAACGAAGATCCCGCTAAAGCTGTTTATATGGCCAATATTTTGAACTGGCGGCCTCCGGGCAGCCGCTCGCCACTGGCCTCTGAAATTGAAGTGAGCCTTCCTTTTATCGAAAAGCATATTGCATTGGTGCGTCCACAAATGCTTGTTCTTGCGGGTGGTGTGGCGACAAAAGCATTGCTGGGAGAAAGCGCTTCAATTTCCAAACTGCGTGGAAAATTTTACGAGTACCGCCCTGTGACAGCGGGATTGTTTGATACGCCGCCTGTTGTTATTCCGGCACTGGCTATTTATAATCCTGCCCATCTTCTCAATACGCCGTCTCAAAAAAGACAGGTCTGGCAGGATATGCTTCAGCTTGTACAAAAACGGCGTGCACATTTAATACAACAATAACAGAGATTTTATCTATTTTTGACCGGCGTCACACCTGCGTGCGCTGTTTTATGTTCGGATATCTCTTTTCAAGCGGGGTTTTTATAATGAAGCTGACTGGAGCTGTTGTTAAAAGAGATCTAAACGATCTCGGTGTAGGTCACTATGTATCCGGGCATCACAAAATACCGCGCATATGGATTATTCTGGCTGACAAGAAGATTACCAAAATATTTAGCAAGGCCGATAACTCCTTTGAAATGATTGGCGAAGCCTATCCATCGGAAGGTGTAAAAATGGCGATCACAGAGGAGACAATAGAAAATACAAAAGATGTTTTCGGTAATTCTGAACAAATTCAGTATGCACCGTCTATGAGTCCCGTGCGCCGGCAAGCATATAAATTTGTCCATGAACTTTCCGGATGGCTTGATGAGGCGCTGCAAAAAGAAGCTTTTGATAGATTGATTCTTGTCGCGCCGCCTCAAACGCTCAGTGATATGCGGAAAACTTTAAGTAAACCGGTCGCCAGCCGTGTTGTGGCAGAAGTTAATAAAGATCTGACAAAAATCAGTGAAGAAAATCTCTATGAGGGGCTAGAAAAAATAGCCTGATACTGCAAGTGAAGAAAACGGTTACATTTTATGCCTTCTCGAAAGCATCTTCCAGAGATAAAATGGCATTTTCCATAGAGACTCCTTGTTCCCCCAGTGTATAAAAAATAATCCTGACTTTGCCGGGATCGTCCGTCGGAGCTCGGTAATAAAGAAACTTTTTTTCCACTTCTTCATATGAGTTAATCTGATTGTCGCTGTCATTATTCATCGAAGCGATCAGATTCTTTACTTTTTTTTCGGATAAAGTCAGCTCCTCTGACGGGTCAAGAACTGTATAATTGCCAATTTGTTGATAGTGACCGTTCTGCTCAAGTTGTTTAAGGATTGTAAAGGAAGTGTCATGTCCGGGATTTCGGCGATATGTGTATGGTTTTTGTACCGGAATCTCACTAAATTTCCCAAAATTCATGGATGCACACCTTTTTTTATTGGTAAAGCTTCGGAAAGCCTTGTGTTTTCTCCTGTTCGTCTTTAATTTTTACCCGACACTACTTAATATTTCGTAAATACGGAAATCAACGCGCAGGAGAAAAGAATGACAGCACAATCCCAGGCCACAATGACAGCAGACAAGGACATGACAATGAGTGAAGATTTTAAAGTAAAAGATATCAGCCTTGCTGAATGGGGTCGTAAGGAAATTACGATTGCCGAAACCGAGATGCCCGGTCTGATGCGTACGCGTGAGGAGTTTGGCGCGAAGCAACCTCTTAAAGGCGCACGTATCGTCGGCTGTCTGCATATGACAATTCAAACAGCTGTTCTGATTGAAACTTTGCAGGCTCTGGGCGCGGAAGTGCGCTGGAGCTCCTGTAATATTTTCTCGACGCAGGATCATGCCGCTGCTGCCATTGCTGTCACGGGGACTCCTGTTTTTGCATGGAAGGGCGAAACGGAAGAAGAATATGAATGGTGCATCGAACAAACCATTCACGGCCCCAATGGCTGGAAACCGAATATGATTCTGGATGATGGCGGTGATCTGACCAAAATCATGCATGACAAATACCCGCAATATTTTGACGAGATCCGTGGTATTTCTGAAGAAACCACAACGGGCGTTCTGCGTCTTTATGAGATGGAGAAAAAAGGGCAGCTTCTCTGTCCGGCCATTAATGTGAATGATTCCGTAACCAAATCGAAATTTGATAATAAATATGGATGCCGTGAATCGCTGGTTGACGGAATTCGCCGTGCAACCGATGTGATGATGGCTGGAAAAGTAGCTGTTGTCGCCGGATATGGTGATGTTGGCAAAGGGTCTGCTGAATCACTCTCTTCACAAGGTGTGCGTGTTCTTGTTACCGAAATTGATCCGATCTGTGCGTTACAGGCTGCAATGGAAGGCTATGAAGTTGTGACCATGGAGCAGGCCGCGCCCCGTGCCGATATCTTTGTAACGACAACGGGTAATAAAGACATCATTACTATGGATCATATGCAGAAAATGAAAGACCGTGCGATTGTCTGTAATATTGGCCATTTTGATAATGAAATCCAGACAGAGCCCCTGCGCAAGCTTAAATGGTATAATGTGAAGCCGCAGGTTGACGAAATTGAATTTCCTGATGGCAAACGTATTATTCTCCTCGCTGAAGGCCGCCTTGTTAATCTGGGCTGTGCCACAGGGCATCCAAGCTTTGTGATGAGCGCGTCTTTTACCAACCAGACACTGGCGCAAATTGAGCTATGGAACAACCACAGCGCCTATGACAGCAAAGTCTACGTATTGCCGAAGCATCTGGATGAGAAAGTAGCGCGGTTGCATCTTGATAAACTTGGTGTTCAGCTGACGGTGCTGAGTAAGGAACAGGCTGAATATATAGGTATTTCGCCAAAAGGTCCATTTAAATCAGATAGTTACCGTTACTAAATTATAACGTTCCCGGTTTGATAAACACCCCCTTGTGAAGCGTTGAGAGCCGCTTTCAGGGGGTGTATTTTTTATAGGGCACATAATTTTGTTGATAGTAAACTCTATGAAAATAGATTTTGTAGACTCTGGCTCTGAATTCGTATATTAATACTCCCGTTATGCATAACATGTTGGATAGAAAGATCGGCTATAGGCTGTTTGCCTTGCTAATAGCTCTGGTTTTTTCTTTGCCGATTTCGGCGAGGGCCGATATGTCTATTCCTTTTCCTCCTGAAAAACCTGTTACAATAACAGAGCGTAATGACATTATTCCGGTTCCCTCTTCAAAGCCTGATACGGCACAGCTTGCAAGTTTTGCAGTCCCGCCTCTTCCTGAAATGAAACCGACCCTCCAGAAGAAGGCAAAGCTGGCTGAAAATGATGCCGCTTTATACAGAAAGATTTTCTCTTATCAGGCGGCAGCGAACTGGGATAAAGCAGACGAGATGATGGCAGGGCTGGGAGATACCAGATTGCGCAGCCATATTCTGTATCAGCGTTATATGCACCCTACATCCTATAAGGCAAGTTTTAAGGAACTTTCCGGCTGGATGGATGATTATGCCGATTACCCGGGGGCGGATAAAATTTACTCTCTTTCTATGAAGCGCAAGCCTGCGGATTTTAAAGGCTCTGTTAAAAAACCGGAAAAAAGCAAAGGGATTAATGGCTATCTTGATATTCTTTCAGACCGTAATCGTGCCTACCGTTCTCCGAAAAGCAGAAGTAAGGCCGAGCGGGATGCGCTTGCCGGTTTTACAAAGTCTCTGTATAAGGATCTGGCAGGGGATCAGCCGACGCGAGCCTATAAAAAGCTTCTGGATGATAAAACAGCGCGTCTTCTTGATAGTACGGAGTATGACGAGTTACGGGCACAGATTGCCAATAGTTATATGTTAACGGGTAATCTTCCCAGGGCAAAAGATCTGGCTCTGGATAGCGCGCGTCGCTCCGGTGTCAATGTTCCGATGGCGGGATGGGTTGGCGGGCTTGTGTTGTGGCAGCAGGGACATTATAAAAAGGCCGCAGGTCTTTTTGAATTGACGGCAAATTCTCCCTATGCCTCCAAATGGACGGCAGCGGCTGGTGCCTATTGGGCTTCACGGGCGCATATGCGGGCGGGCAATATTAAAGATGTTAGCCCGTGGCTGCGCCGGGCGGCAAGTCACCCGCGGACTTTTTATGGTTTAATCGCAACCCGCGCACTGGGGTGGGATTATGATTTTAATTGGGATATTCCGGATTATACTGCCGCGCATAAAGCCCTCCTGATGAAAACGGATGCATCCCGCCGTGCGATGTTGCTGGTTGAAGCGGGGCAACATTATCTCGCTGAAACAGAGTTGCGCCAGATTGATCCGAAAGGTGATAAAAAATTAACAGAGGCGCTTCTGGCTTATGCCAATTACGCAAGGCTTCCTTCTTATGCGATGCGGCTGGCATCTTCGATTCGGACACCTGACGGGCATCTTTATGATGCTGCGCTCTATCCGTTTTCTCCTTGGACACCGCAGAACGGTTATAAAATTGACAAAGCGTTGATTTATGCCCTGATCAGACAGGAGTCAAAATTCGATCCGACCGCCCAGAACGGGAGCGGGGCAACAGGGCTAATGCAGCTTATGCCGGCAACGGCCAGTTTTGTTTCGGGACGGAGTGAGTATCGCTCTGCCGAAGGGCGGCACAGCTTGAAAGAGCCGCAGGTCAATCTTGATATCGGGCAGCGTTATGTCGAGAATCTGCTTGACCAGACGTATGTCGGCACAGAGTTGTTTTCTCTGGTGATTGCCTATAATGCAGGGCCGGGAAATCTTCGGAAATGGAAAGAAACCCATAGCAAAATCCAGAATGACCCGCTTCTATTTGTGGAAATGATTCCCATGAAGGAAACCCGTGATTTTGTAGAAAAAGTCATGGCCAATTACTGGATATACAGAATGCGCATGGCGCAAAGCACGCCGTCTCTTGCCGCCGTTGCAGAAGGCCAGTGGGCGCGGTATGTTTCATTTGATGACATTCAGGAACAGGCTGCGGCTTCTTCTATAACTGTACCGCTAAAACCTTATCAGGTTGCCGACAGGGCAAATTACAGATAATCTTATTTTACTTGTAACCAGACCCGCGCAGGACATAAATTAGTCACATGAAAACAGTGAATGATATAAGAAAAGAGTTTCTCGGCTTTTTTGAAAAAAAAGCTCATACCATTGTGCCTTCCAGTCCACTGGTGCCGCAGAATGATCCGACATTGATGTTTGTCAATGCGGGAATGGTGCAGTTCAAGGATGTTTTTACTGGCAAGGAAAAACGCAGCTACACCCGCGCTACCAGCGCCCAGAAATGTGTTCGCGCAGGCGGCAAGCATAATGATCTTGATAATGTTGGCTATACGGCGCGGCATCATACTTTCTTCGAAATGCTCGGTAATTTTTCATTTGGCGATTATTTCAAGGAGGATGCCATTGCGATGGCGTGGGAGCTTGTGACAAAAAACTTTGCCCTGCCGCCGGAAAAACTGCTGGTCACTGTCCATTCTTCGGATGAGGAAGCGGCTTCTATCTGGAAAAAAGTGACAGGCTTTAGCGAGGATAGAATTATCCGTATTCCCACCAGTGCCAATTTCTGGGCGATGGGGGATACCGGTCCCTGCGGTCCCTGTACCGAGATTTTCTACGATCATGGGGATCATATTTTTGGAGGGCCTCCGGGAAGTAAGGATGAGGATGGCGACCGTTTTATTGAAATCTGGAATAATGTGTTTATGCAGTATGAGCAGATTGACGCAGAGATACGTATTGATCTGCCTGCGCCCTCTGTTGATACGGGCATGGGGCTGGAACGGATCGCCGCGACTTTGATGGGATCGAACAATAATTACGATATTGATATTATGCAGGCGCTTATCAATCATAGCGCCGATCTGACGGGAGTATCTCCGAAAGGAGAACAGGAAGCTTCCCATAAAGTGATTGCCGATCATTTGCGCTGTACGGCGTTTTTGCTGGCAGATGGTGTCATGCCCTCTAATGAAGGGCGTGGTTATGTCTTGCGCCGGATCATGCGCCGGGGGATGCGTCATGCCCATTTGCTGGGAGCGCAAGAGCCGATGATGTATAAACTTGTACCAACTTTGATCGGTTTAATGGGCGAAGCCTATCCAGAATTACGCCGGGCGGAAGCACTTATTACTGAAACACTGAAAATGGAAGAGTCGCGCTTTAAAGTTACTTTGGAGCGCGGCCTTAAATTACTGGATGAAGAGATAGGTAAAATATCCTCAGGAAAGATGTTCCCGGGCGAGGCTGCTTTTAAGCTATACGATACGTTTGGTTTTCCAATAGATTTAACGCAGGATGCCTTACGAGGACAAGGAATTGATGTTGATATCGAGGGCTTTAATGTAGCCATGGAAAAGCAGAAAGAAACCGCACGGGCGAGCTGGTCGGGCTCCGGTGATGCGGCAACAGAAACGCTCTGGTTTGCCTTGCTTGAAGAGTGCGGTGCTACAGAATTTCTGGGGTACGGGACAGAGCAGGCCGAAGGAAAAATTCTGGCGATCATCAGGGATGGTCAAAAAACCGGGTGCCTGAAACAGGGCGAAGAGGGAGTCATTGTCACCAACCAGACCCCGTTTTACGGTGAGTCAGGGGGGCAGGTCGGTGATAAAGGGGTGATTGTGGCAGATGATGTCGAATTCATTGTCAATGATACCCAGAAGAAACTTGGCAGACTTCATGTCCATGCCGGAAAAATGTCACGGGGAGATCTTTCCTGTGGCGATGCTGTAACGTTAAAAATAGATGTGGCCTGCCGTGATGCGATCCGTGCCAACCATTCGGCAACACATCTGCTTCATGCCGTGATGCGCGAAAAACTCGGGGCGCATGTGACACAAAAAGGTTCGGTCGTGGATGAAAAACGGCTGCGTTTTGATGTCTCTCATCCGAAAGCCCTGACCAGGGAAGAAATCGTGGCTATTGAAGAGACTGTTAATTTCCGGATTCGCGCCAATGAAAAAGTGACGACCCGCTTGATGGCGCAAGAAGAGGCCATTAAAGCCGGAGCCATGGCATTATTTGGCGAGAAATATGATGATGAAGTGCGTGTGCTCACGATGGGCAATCATCCGGACAAACCCTTTTCCGTTGAGTTATGCGGTGGAACGCATGTGCGCCGGACAGGAGATATCGGTCTGTTTAAAATTGTCAGCGAAAGCGCTCTTGCTGCCGGTATTCGCCGGATCGAGGCTTTGACAGGCGCGCAGGCATTTCAATATCTGGAAGCGCAGGAGCATATTGTGCAGGACATTGCTGATATTATCAAAGCTGCGCCTGCCGACGTAACGGATCGTGTGAAAATCCTGAATGCCGAAAAGAAAAAACTGGAACAGCAGGTTGCGGATTTGCGTCGTCAATTGGCTGGTGGTGGCGGCGGTAGTGAAAAAAAGGTTCTGATCGAAAAAAATACCTCTATGGGCGATATTGTGGATCTGCCTGCCAGGGATTTGAAATCTCTTGCCGACCAGATCCGGTCACAGAACAAGTATAAAACCATTGTACTTGGGACAACAGATGATACCAAAGCCTCAATTGTTGTCAGTGCCCCGGCCAATGCCGATCAATGGGCGCGGGAAGCTTCAGAAAAATTCCTTGGTGGGAAAGGGGGGGGGCGCAGTGATATGGCACAAGGCGGCGGCCCCAATAAAGACAGGCTCCGTGATGCCATTACATGGATTGTAGAAAAATCTGTAGGGGGGAGCTAAAAAATCTTATCTTTTCCCCTGAATCCTGTCTGTAGGCAATGTCCCTTGTGCCAGAAGCATTAATTCTGCTGGATTGAAAAGTAGTGCGCCGCGCCGGAACAGGCTTTGGCCTTGCCATGTCGAGAATTCTTTTTGTGCGGGGTTCTCAGAAGGAGACTGGCGCAGGAAAGGATGTTCAAGCCTTGCCCCTGTCAAAAAATCCGTGAGCGGCATCGGGTTGGGAGAGGACTTTAAGGGGACGATTTCTTCGCCTTTGATATTATTTTTTATAATATTTTCTTCAATGCTATCTTTGCTGCCACTGAATTTTTTATCAAAAAACTCGTAAACACCTGCCAGACTTCGCGCCTGTCCTGTTTTACGGTCATAAAAGACATTATAATTGGCGCGGGCGGCTTTCGGAAAGAGGTCGGCAGCCGTTTGCAGGGGGTTCTCTTTCATCGCGTTCAGGAAACCGGATGCACCGGAGGCTCCCATAAAATGCGCAAAATATAGCTCGGTAGCGCCAATATCCCCGCCGACATGCTGCGCAAGGTAGTTTTTGTTTTCAGCAGCAAACTCAGCGGCGAGCAAAGCAGCTTTTTCAGGATCTTTACGCAAATCCAGAATTTTCTGGCGCGTGGCCGTATCGGTCACTTGCCCTTTATCATTAATTTGTCCGGCGAGGTCGCCAAGACCGTATTTATCACCATGCTTTTTAACCATACCGAGCCATGTTTTTTCAATGAACTGGTATAGTCCGGCGGCGCTGCTGGAACGGGATTGTGCCTTTTCATTAAAGTTACTCTCGGCGGCGGCCTGTTCCATCAGATAGGCAAAATTAACCCCTGTACGGGTACTGGCATTTTTTATGGCATGTAGAACCTGCGGCGCGGCACGTTGCGCCAGAGATACTAAAGTATTGTTATTTAATATTTTTTCGTTCAATAGTCTGATCCTGAGGTCGGTGAAAGCGTTTTACTGTCTTTCGGTAATTTGCAAGGAATATGCCAGTCTTATGTGTTTTCCTTAATGAGGCGTAATTTTTCTTCTCGCCCTAACGCTTTTATTTCGATCTCTCTTTTCAGGGCGCTGCTCTTTCCTTCATGGGTCTCGGTGAAGATAACGCGAAACGGGGCGCGCCCCCGCGTATATTTTGCGCCTGTTCCGGTCGTATGTTTTTCAAGGCGTTGCTGAAGATTGTTGGTGATGCCAGTGTAAAGTGTGCCATCGGCGCATTCAAGGATGTAAACAATCCACTCTGGCATTATTATCCTTCTTGTGCGCGGGCGCGGATGTCTTCGAGTTCAATCCAGCGTGTTTCGGATGTTTCCAATATGGTTTCTGCGGCTTCCAGCTTTTTTGTTGTTTCAAAAAAAAGGTCTTTGTCTTTATTATAAAGATCAGGATCCGCCATTTGCTTTTTGAGTGCGGCGCATTCCTCTTCAAGATTTTTGATCTGCTGCGGTAATTGCTCGAGTTCATATTGAAGCTTATAAGTCATTTTAACAGGTGATTTTACAGTGTCCTGTATTGCTTTTTCGGGCGCGCTTTTAGAAGGAGAAGGCGGCGCACCCTTTTCTTCTTTGGCGGCTTTATAATGAAGATATGCGCTATATCCGCCTGTAATTGTTTCAATTTTTCCATCTCCCTCGAACACCAGAAGTTTATTGACGATCCTGTCCATAAAATCGCGGTCGTGGGAGACAACAAATAGAGTGCCTTCAAACACGGCCAGAATTTCCTCAAGCATATCCAGCGTGTCCATATCAAGATCATTGGTCGGCTCGTCAAGAATAAGAAAGCTTCCCGGGCTGGCTAGTACTTTGGCAAGAAGCAGGCGGTTCATCTGGCCACCGGATAAGGTGCTGACCTTCCGCCACGCATCTTCCGGATCAAACAGAAAATCCTTGATATAACCGCAGATATGACGCAGCTTTCCGCGTACCTTGATATGGTCGCTGCCCGTTTCGCACATATTTTCCTGCACGGTTTTATCGGGGTCAAGGGTGGAGCGCTTCTGGTCGAAATAGCCGAATGACAGGTCATTGGCCAGTTTGATGGTACCGCTATCAGGTTTCATCTCTCCGATAATCATTTTCAAAAGGGTGGTCTTCCCCGCGCCGTTCCGTCCAAGAATGCCAACACGATCCTTGCGCCGGACAAGCAGGTTAAATTTATCAAGAATGATTTTGTTGTTGTCACTATGTGGGTCGGAAAATGACTTGCAGACATTGAAAAACTCGGCAACCTTCATTGAGGTTTCATCAGGTTTTGGCGCTTCAATTTTAATTTTCCGCGTGACACGCTTATAGGCAGACAGGTCGCTTTCAAAGGTCTGTGCTTCGTCATGGGCAAGTGCGACACGGCGGACATTGCGTTTGACCCGTGCCTTGACGCCGCGTTTGGCCCATTCCAGTTCCTGCTCGACTTTTTTGCTGCGGTTATGCAGGGCGCGGCCTTCCTGTTCCAGAAGTCCCTGTGACCATTCCTCGAACCGTTTGAACCCATAGGGGCTGACTTTCATTTCTCCGCGATCAAGCCAGAAGACACGGTCTGTAATATTGCTAAGAAATGTACGGTCATGGGATACGCAGACAACAGCGCCCTGATAGGATTGTAGAAAATCTTCCAGCCACTGGATTGTTTCCAGATCCATATGGTTGGTTGGCTCGTCAAGCAGCAGGATATCCGGCGCTTCCACCAGCGCCCGCGCCAGTGCCGCCCGCCGTAGCATCCCGCCGGAAAGGCTGTCCATAGAATCAGTCGTTGCCAGTCCGAGTGGCTGGATCACCATCGCGATCTTATAATCACGCTCCCATTCCTCATTATCTTCGGCAAGACCGCCAAAAACGAAATCCTGTACGCTCTGGACGATAACGGGCGTAATATTCTGCTGCATATAGCCGATGGTGATGCCCTGTAATGTCCAGCGGCGGCCATCATCAAGCTCGCGGTCGCCGGTAATCAGATTCATCAATGTTGTTTTTCCTGCGCCGTTTTTCCCGACAAGTGCAATCTTGCGTCCGGCGTGGATATGAAAGGTCATGTCCTCAAAAAACGGCTTGCCGCCCAGAATGACCAGAGCCTCTTCCACGCTCAGGATCAAATCCGATGAATAGTTATTTGTTTCTGTACTCATAGTTCCCTCATAAAGCGGGTTATATAGAGATTTAGGGCGTGACACAACTTTTTAGGATTTCAAACCTTTTTCTAGATATGATATAATTTCTATAATATTAAATGCCAGAAAAAATTCTGGAAGTTAAAAAGGAAGCTTTTGTAAAAGACTGACAATCCGGCGGGTTTTATTACTGAATAGGGAGGGGGTGTACCATGCGCCTGTTGCGCGTTTGCTGATTTCCCCCAATGTAGGATAAGGGGCGATCATGTTTGTGACCGCACTGATTTTTAGACCGGATGACAGAGCCAGCGCCCAGAGGCCGATCAGCTCTCCGGCCTGCGATCCTACGATAGAAACACCAAGAATTTTACCCTTTTTATCAGTAATGATACGGATTTGTCCTTTGGTAAAATGCTCGGTGATGGCGCGGTCATTTTCATTAAAAGGCCATGTGGCAACTCTTATGGTATTGCCGTGTTTTTTTCGTGCGGCCTCTTCGGTGAGACCGACCTGAGCAAGTTCAGGGTCTGTATAGGTGACCCATGGCAAAGCGCTGTAATCGGTTTTTGCCGGAATTTTAAAGCAGAGATTGCGAATGATAATACCGGCATGATAACCCGCAACATGCGTAAATTGCGGCGCGCCGGAGACATCGCCGATAGCATATATTTTTTTGCGGTTTGTCCGTAAACGCGCATCAACCGTAATACCTTTCTTATCAAAAATAATGCCTGCCTTTTCCAGATCAAGGCTTTCGAGATCCGGCTCACGTCCGGCGGCGACAAGAAGATGACTTCCTGTAACTTCGACTGTGTTACCCTCTTTCTCAACGATCATGGAAAGGCCGGAAATGGTGTGCTTTACTTCCCTGATTTGAATGTTTTCGTATAAGGCAATACCTTCTTTTTTTAAAGACTGGCGAAGGATATCGACATTGCTTTGGTCATCACGCGGTAAAATTCCGCCTTTTTCAAAAACGCTGGTGCGGCAGCCCAGTCGTCTATGAGCCTGCGCCATTTCAATTCCAATCGGTCCGCCGCCGATAATCAGGAGATGTTCCGGTTTTTCGCGTAGGAAAAAAATAGTGTCATTGGTCAGTATCTTATTTTTATCAAGCCCGGGGACGGGCGGCACGGAAGCGCGTGATCCTGTGGCAATAATGATATAACGCGCCTTGATAAGATGCTCTCCGGCCTGCACTGTATCCGGCGCGGTGAAGCGGGCGGTCTCGCGAATGACGGTTACGCCGAGTTTTTCAAACCGCTCCTGCGAGTCATTCGGTGCAATGGTATTGATGGCATCAAAGACATGATCCTTGACGGCGGCAAAATCAATATCCGGTTCGTGCGGCGCGATCCCCTTGATATCATTTTTGCGGTGTATATAAGCGCGTTTGGCGGCAGCCAGTAAAGCCTTGGAAGGAACACAGCCGGTATTCAGGCAATCCCCGCCCATGGCATCGCGCTCGATGAGAATAGTTTTAAGGCCAAGTTGCGCCGTTCCTGCGGCAACGGATAAACCTCCTGATCCTGCGCCGATAATGCAGACATCTCCCCTGATTTCTTTCATGCTGTTTTCTTTTTGGTGCTGTTATGGTTTTGCTGGCGTTTTTGAAATAATTTTGTATTCGAGTTTAGAAACTCTTCATGCAGATCAACGGTATCGCGCACGCCGATACTCTCGTAATTATTTTCGAGCCATGCGGCTGTAGTGCTACGGCCTTTTCGCGCAGGCTCTGGCCAAAAGTACTGCGGGCAATGAGAAAAAGAAGGCTTGCTCCTGCCGTCGCGCCAAGGACAATAATCGCTGTTCCCAGCCAGCGCCCGAATAGAAATCCGCCAAGAAGAGTTAATACTGTTGCAACCGGCAGCGAAAGCGCTACGGCAGTGATATAAAGCCCCATAAAGGCCGTGACGCTCAAGACGGGATGTGCGGCCACAAAGTCAAGGAGCTGGCCGCGCTGTGCCTTAAGAGACTCAAGACTGAGCTGCTCCATCAGGCCGGATGTCCACGCCCCACCAATGAGGATGACAATTACCAAAAGGGGGAGCCAGCGTATCAGGTTTTTTTTCATCGCGGCGTTTCCAATATGTTATAACATGAAATCCTGTGCCATGATATTCGCACGGATGGGGAAAAAGTTACAGCCATGAGTGCGCAAGATTACGAAGAAAAACAACCGGAAGACTTGATGCGCCTTGCCCGTGCGGGCGATAAAAAGGCATATGCGGCTTTGTTCCGTTCTATCACGCCGTTACTGAAGGCGTTTGTTTCGCGGCGACTGTCGTCTCCTCCTGATATTGATGATGTGGTGCAGGATATTCTGCTTTCCATTCATCGTGCGGGGCATACCTATGATACGGATCGCCCGTTTAAAATCTGGATGTTTACGATTGCGCGGTATCGTCTTAATGATCACTTACGTAAAATTTATAAAAAGGGCGCGTTTCCGGAAATTAATCTTGATGACATGGTGCATGAAGTAACGGAAGCCGATGTAACCGAAAGCTATGATGTCCGCGAATACCTTGATAGGGCGCTCGGAACTTTGCCGCAGAAGCAGAGGAAAATTGTGACGATGATGAAAATCGAAGGCTATACTGCCGAAGAAACCGCAAAAATTATGAATATGAGCGTTTCTGCTGTAAAAGTCAGCGCCCATCGCGCTTATAAGGCACTCGCTCTGAAATTGGAAGAAGAGTAAAATGGATACGGATGATCTGATCGGAAAATTAGCAGAGGAAGGGGCGCGAAAGCCGTTGCTACACCCTGTAAAACAGACATTCTTCTGGCTGACCGGCGCCATGCTTTATCTGGTGATGTTTGCAGGAGTGAGTGGATTTCGTACCGATATTGTCACCAAACTGGAGCAGCCTCTTTATATTGCCGAACTGGGACTTCTTTTCGCGATGGCTGTCACCGCATCGCTGGCGGCTTTTTATCTGTCCCGCCCTGATAATTGTCAGAAATCATGGATTAAATATCTTCCTTTTGGCTTTACCGTGCTCTGGGCTTTTGTGGCTTTTGCAAATGGGGCGGGTGACGTAGGATTTGAGAATCTATATCATTTTGTTATGCTGTGCCAGTTTGACTGCCCTCTTCATATTCTGCTGTTTAGCGTACCGCCCGGTATAGCGATGTTCCTGCTTGTCCGGAAAGGCGCAACTATTCAGTGTTGCTGGGCGGGAAGCATGGCTGTCTGGTCTGTTACGTCTTTTGGCTATCTCTGTATGCGCCTGATCGAATCCAATGACGATCCGGCACATTTGATTGTCTGGCATGCCTTGCCGATGCTTTTTATGTGTATGACGGGAATCCTGATTGGAAAAGCCGTTTTGCGCTGGCGCTAGCCCCCCCCAGGAAAAAATTCAAGAAGGATATTGATTTCTAGAAATTTTGTCTTTATAAGCCTGTTATCAGTTTTTGATACGCCGTAATAGCTCAGTTGGTAGAGCCGTTAATTTGTAATTAAAAGGTCGGCTCGAAGTTCAAGTGAGAATACAAGGGGTTTCAATCTTGCCCCCGTCCGTAATAAGGCGATAAAAGGGTTGAAGGAAAATAGTGACGCCGCAGTAGCTCAGTTGGTAGAGCAGTTGATTTGTAATCATCAGGTCCGCGGTTCGAGTCCGTGTTGCGGCACCATTTTCCGTTATGTTTAGTTTTTTCAGTTCAATTAATCCGTATTTTTGGGGAGCGCTCCCGTTTCTATTGATGCACTATGGTACATTTCAATAAATTAGCTAACTATTCCCCAAGCAATGCAGCTAAAACCCATAAAAAATCATGGTACGTTTTCTCGAATGTATCTGAAAGTTCCTTCAACGATTCAGCCATGGTTACAGATCCCGCGTCTGTGGCATATAATAGCTTGTATCTTGTTGCGATAATCGGCGTAGCTAACTAAAAATTCTCGCAATGTCATGCTTTCGCTTGTGGCCTTTACCAATCAATCGTACGTGGCAGCATTTTATGCAATTTGAAGCGTCTGCAAATGCATTTTGTGCTAAACTTTCTTCATAACAGGAAAAAATTGACACTAAAATCCTGAATCGCTGCCAGTATTTCTGGCGTTAGTCACCATTGTTACATATTTATTGAAACTTAATGGACTTTTAAAATGAATAATGTAATATAAAATTTATGCGCAAGATATTACTTGGATTTAAGAGGTGGTCCTACTTTGTTGGACAGGTTGGCGGCGTTTTTAAGGTGGAATCCCGTTTCAACAATTATGCCGCCATTGCGTAAATTTCTTCTACATTTTCATGTCCTTTCTGTAAAGCCATACTTTC
>Ga0210044_10002546_pt1 | contig 27034 bp, 19 predicted proteins | sample CryGey13umfilter_2_FD_183959 | JGI IMG/M metagenome (GOLD analysis project Ga0210044, IMG submission 183959) | Groundwater microbial communities from aquifer in Utah, USA - Crystal Geyser 4/9/14 3 um filter (SPAdes) (version 2) | ecosystem: Environmental > Aquatic > Deep subsurface >... | reverse complement strand
GCAGCGCTCGGACGCCGCTGTCCACGTCCATGTCCCGCACGGGGGTCGGCTCCGACACCGTTCCGGTCGAGTCGTGGGCGAACGAGAGCGGCAGCGGTGCCGACTTCGCGCCCCCGAAGACCTGCACGCCCCACTCGTGAACGCGCACGGGATAGGCGCACCAGCTCTTGGCCTGCGCCGTCGAGGGCAGCAGCGCGACCAGCGCGAAGAGAAGGGTCAGGAAGAGGCTGGATGTTCGACTGGTCACCATGTCGCGTCCGTCCAAAGCACGAGCCCCGTGCGTCTCAGGTCGATGAAGTGGAACATGTCCGTGTAGAGCGAGAGCGGCATCAAGGCGTCGAGCGTAGCGACGTCTTCTCGGTAGATGACCACGGTGCCCTCGTGCTCGAAGAGCGCCGGTCCCCAAGTGTCCAAGAGCAGGTCGACCTCGGCTTGGTAGAGTTGGTGTCCAGAGGCCGTCTCCACGGGCTTCGCCGGATCCCGACCCTCGACACACTCGCTGCCGCCCCAACGATATTCCTTCGGTGGCGTCGGCGTCACTGCGTCGACCAGGGTGTCGCTCAGGCGACCCCGAGTGGCCTTCCGGAAGGCGTCGCTGCCTGCGTCCATGGCCTCGTCGAAGGAAAACTTGGCCTCGCTGCCGGGGTCCAGCGACGGGGCGTAGAACACCCAGGCCTCGGTCCCGTGTCGGCGGACGACGAGCACGTCGTGCACTGGCCACTCGGACTGGTTCTTGAGCAGGTAGCGCGGTTGCTGCTCGGTCCATCCTTCGCCTCGCTCGACCTGCACCAAGGGGCGCTCGTCGGTCTTGCCTTCGTAGAAGGCAAAGCGCTCACTCTCCGCGCCCCTGCTCACCCACAGCGCGCCGTCGAGCTGGCGCTGGGCTTCGACCCAGCTCTGGGACGTCAGCGCGCTGGCCGCTCCCTTCGCCGACAGGTTCAAATGCTCCCAGAGCAACTGCCGTGTGGGATCCGCTCCCAGCGGGTCGTTCGTCGTACCGAACGGCCGACGGGCGGCGCGGGCGGCGAGCAGCGCTTCGCGTTTGGCCTTTGCGTCGTCGCTGTTGGCCGTGACCGCGTCGACGCGGGTGTCGACCTGCGGATACCACCTCGAGGCTGCTCCAGCGCTGAAGCCCACCTCGAGTCCTAGGGGGATCGGGTCGGACCAACCCGTCGGTGCGTAGAAAGCCAGCACTGGCAAATCCCGCTCGCCGCCGTCGATGGGCAGGTTTCGCACGGAAGGAGTCGTCGACGCCTCGGTGGCGTCAGTTGGGGTGTGCGCCGAGCTCAGTTTTTCTGGGGCGTTTGGCGCCTCTCCGAAGACCTGCACTCCCCACTCGTGCGCCCAGATCGGGTAGGCGCACCAGCTCTCAGCCGAGGACGACAGGGGCGTGACCAACAGCGCGAGCACGACCCAGAAGGCCGCCGACGTTGGGCCAACGCGATGTGACGATCCAGGGCGGCCGCCGGCCGCCCCTACGAGCTTCGGGTGTTTTGCGTGCATGGGCACCTCCACGGTGCTTGGTGGGGTTCGGGCGTGAAATCCGAACGTAACTCTTTCTCGAGTTCGATCCCACGATCCCCAGGGCGTTGCCCTGGACCCCAGGGCGGCGCCCTGGGCTGGTATGGGCGGCCCTTTCAGGGCCGGTGCGCCGATCCCACGACGTGGAACCGCATCCGACCGCCCGAATGTTGACGGCGGTGTATTCGGGACCACCTGATCGCGGTCCCGTCGACCATCTCCGATTGATGTCGTCGCCCTGCAATCGCGAAATAGTCCCCCTCGCGGCTGTCGGCCCAGGGCAACGCCCTTGGCATCGGCCTCTCGGGGGCCGGACAATTATCAGCCCAAGGCTCCGCCTTGGGCGAACAGCGTCTCATGGAGCTCCACTCAACGTCGACCCCATGAGCTCACGACGAGACAGCTCCTTCTCGCAAGCTCTCTGCGTCTTCGCGCCTCTGCGTCTCTGCGTTAAAGATCGAAGCAATATCGGCAACATACCGCCAGAGCCCGACGATCTTCATTGCACGCTCAAGCCCCCAACAGGTCCGCGAACGCCAACATTACGTGTTGCGTTCACGTAGTCGTAGAGCCCGCTGGTGTGGTTGAGGGGCTGCCCCACCGAGATGGCGCTGGCCCCCAGAAACTTGGGCAAGAACGTGTCGAGCGTGTCGCCAAGGGAAAGCTCAAGGGAGCGACCGAGCACAACGGATGCCGAACATGGGCGCAGCGGAACCTGCCTCTGGCGAGAGCGAGCTCCGCGCCGCACCACGCAGCTCCAGCGGAGAGCTCCCGTAGCTCCCTCCTTTGACCACCTTGAAGGCCCCTTCGACCTTGGTCGGGTTGGTGGCAGGAGCAGAGCCGAGGTCCTGCTGAAAGCTGTCGTGAGTCCACTCCCCCACGTTCCCGGCCATGTCCCAGAGGCCCCAGGCATTGGGTTCCTTCGTTCCCACTGGGTGGACCATGTCCGAATCCAAGTTTGCTTGGTACCACGCGATGGCATCTGCGCCAGGGTCACTGCTCCCGCAGCTGGCGAGCTCGCCATTGTAGAGCGCCCCGTCCGTTCCTGCCCGATAGGCGAACTCCCACTCGGCTTCGGTAGCAAGGCGGTACCCGGGGCAGCTGTAGATATTGCCCCCCTCGTACCCGGTTGCTGGTACGCACAGGGTGTCTGGGCCGGTGCCCTCACAGGAATAGCACGGGGCGAGGCCGGCCACTGTCGACAGGGTGTTGCAGTACGCGATGACCTCGTGCCAGGTGCCCCCCTCCACGGGACAGTCTCCGGCGACCCCCGTAATCCAAGAAGAGTCGTAGCCCATCAACTCTGAGAAGCAGTCTTTGGTGACCTCCGTAGCCTGGAGCTCGAAGCGGCCCGTCAACGACACCGTGTGCCTCGTCTCCCGCCCATCGGTGGAGGGAACACAAGCATCGGTGTCGCTCGCCCCCATTTCGAAGCTGACAGGGAGAGAGGTGCTCGCGGGCGGCACCGTGACCCATGACCCTTCCGAGCCACAGCCGCCGTTGGGGCTGAGGATTCCAACGTCATTGCCGGTGTCCGGTAGGGTGGACTCCGTGTCCTTATCGGGAACCTGGTCGATGCAACCCACCAGCAGGAGAAGAGCGACAAGGATGCAGGTCGAGCGAGACAGCATACTGGCCCCGGAGCGTGCGGAGAGAAGGTCACCATTCGTCTCCGCCATGGTATTGAAAGCTCTAGGAGCGATCCACCTCTTTCTTCTTCCCCTCATTTTTGTTCTGTTGCCTCGCTTACCACGACCGATTTTCGTTTTCTTGCCAATCACTTGCGGGGCGAGAGATCGTTCATTCGTCATCGTAGGGCGGCTGAACTCGTGGGCTCGAGAAGCCGCCGACAATCTCTCAACCCGGCGGGTGCAGGCCCCGCCGCTACGGGACCATTGTCGGCAGCCGCCCGACGCTGAGTTCGAGGAACGGCTCATTCTGCGAAACAGCCCGAACCGAGCAGCTTGCCTCAGACCGAAAGACCCCACGACGAAGTCCCAGAACAAGAAACCCTTGCGCCTCTGCCTCCTCCCCGCCTTTGCGTTGAAATGGAGCCCAATACCCCCGACGCCTCGAAGAGCCCACGTCGAAGTCCCTAAGACAAGAAACTCCCGGCGCCTCCGCCTCTCTGGTTCAGCTCAATGCAGGGCCAGCTGCATCATCACCCGATCAACCCGTCGAGCACCGCCTCACTGCGATTCGCCAAGACCACCACCACCGCGCCGCTCGCCGGGTTGTAGAGCATGACCGAGGTGTAGCCAGCGATGCCGCCGCCGTGGCCCCAGAGCACGCCGACCGGCGTGGTCGTGCACGAAACTCCATAGCCCCACTCCGCGCCGGCCTCGCCCGTCGGGACGCAGGTCGTCAGCGTCTGCACCGTGGCGGGAGCCAAGACGGTGCCGTCGAAGAGGGCGCTCGCCCAACGCGCCGCTGGGGTTCTCGTCCCAGAAATCGTCACGTTTCTCAGCCAAGCGAAGTGACCGCAGCGCTTCGAAGCAAAGAGAGTAATGCTGCGGCGAGGAGGCGCCAGAAAATGCCGCGACGACTCCTTGCAACCGACAGGGTCTGTGTCATCAGGGACCACGACCGAAAGCTCGATGAGGTCGTTGGGTGGCTTCCGAGACACGACGATCGAGAGCGGGATGATCATCGCCGCCTCCATAGACACGCACTCAGGCGGGCAGGCGTCGCCATTGGGCGTCGAGGTCTGCCATTTGGGCTCGATCGCCTGGCGAGCTTCGCCCTTGGCGGTCGTCACCGTCACCTCGAGCGGGCCATGTGAAAAACGCCCAGTTGGCTCGAGCTCAATTCCACTGGGCGACCTCCGAACGGTGAGTCCGGTCAGCTCGCCGTGGCCCTCGGACTCACCAACGGCGAAGTCGACCTGCTCCTCGCCCAGACGCACGGACACACTGCATTCCCCTGGGTCGACGGAGGCGCCTCGATCGCTGATGAAGGCGATCTCCGATGGCCCACAGCCCACTAGAGTGCAACCACCGAGAATGCAGCCCGTCGAGCCCCCGACAAGGAGCAACACCGAGGCGCCAGTGACCGCCAGCAGCGCGAACCCTGCCGCGAACATCCGACCGCTCTGTTGCCTAAACGGACTCATGAACGCCGCCTCCTCCGCACCCACCCCCACCCCACCAAACCCACCACCAGCCAAGGCCCCACCGGCCCTTCGCCCCGCTGACTGAGGCGACAACTGCAGGGGTGACCCTCCTGCCAGTCGTTGTCGTTCGAGTAGCGCGTGTCCGAATCGGGGCTCCCCTCGTCGACTCGGCCCACATCGCCGTTACTGAGCTCGGCCCACCGGAAATAGTCTGTGAACACCTCGCTCTCCAGCCCCACGCCGTTCACCGCCCACACCTCGAGGTCCGCGAACTCGGGAATCTCGTACGCGGCCAGCTCCCACACGAAGGCGTCGCTCTCCTCGACCAGCTCCAGCAACGGCGCCCCCTCGAACAGCACCCGCAGATGCAGGCTCACGACCCCGGTCTCCGGGTCGCTCGCCTCGACGCTCACTTGGCCGTCGCCCATGAAGGTGCGTGACACTACGGTCAACACCGGCGGCGTCGAGTCCAACGTGATGACGTCGCTGACCCCCACCGGCCGAATCGCCCCATCGGCGGCCCGCACGTAGATTTGGAATCCCGCTTTGTCCAGGTCCGCGGCCGGCACCTCATGCGCAATGCCGACGCCAACGAGCGGCGCGAAGTCGGTGGGCACCGCTCCACCCACGGGCGCCACGGCGTACTCGAAGGCTTGACCCGGCGCAAAACGGTCGGTCACCACCCGCGCCCGCAGCTTGCCGGCGAGCGGGTAAGGGTGCGTCACGACGACCTCGGGCACGGGCTCCATGTCCAGGCGCAGCGCGGACACGACGCCCGCCGGCCAGTCGAACGAGAGCGGGGTCTCGAAGCCCGGAACGAAGTCCTCGGCGACCAACGTCGCCGGGTCGACCGTGAAGCTCCCCGCCAGCGTCGTCAGCGCCCCAGTGCCGGCCGTGGTGCACGTGAAACTGGTCGCCACGCCGGCGCTCTCCACCTCGAACGTCGCCGCCGGCACGCCCTGGTGCTCGAGCCGCGCGTTGCGCACCTCCACCTCGACGAACGCTCGCGCGTCGCTGACGGTCGCGTTCGCGATGGGCAAATAGGGCTGCCATCCGGCGCTGCCGTCGAAGACGGGTTTCCAGACCGCGGCGCCCAAATCGACGGTGTCCGCCGACCGATAGGCGTCGCGACTGCCCACCAAGAACGCCTCGCCGACGGCCTCGACGCGGGTCTCGTTGCTCAGCTCGACGTAGAGGCCTACCAGCTCGTCGAGCGGCCCCGGCGAGAGGGTCAGCACCGCGCTGTGGCGAGTCGGTGGGGCGCCGATGGCCGGGATTCCCTGGAGCTCGATCGCCGTGGAGCCCAAGAGCGGGTCGAGTCCGCGGGCAAAACCCGCGCGGTCGCCCCGCAAGCTCAGAGTGACCGTCGCCGGGGTAGGGTTCGAGGAAAAGACCTCGAGCTCGACGCGCACCTCGGCCGGCGGGGCCAGGGCGTCGAGGGTCGTGAGCGGCTGGCCGGCGCCGTCGAACATCTCCAGTCGCCAGACCAGGAGATCGGGCTCGACGGCCAGGGAGCCGGGCAGGTGCCAGGCCAATGACTGCAACGAGGCGGCGAGCAGGGTGGGGCCGCGCCAGGTTTGCCAGTCGGAGAAGAGAGTGTCGTCGGTGTAGGAGTGCAACAAGAAGGCGGGCCCCAGCACGTCGTACCAGTCCGCGTAGGTCTCGATGTAGAAGGCCTTGTCGTAGAAGAGGTTGGCCTCGAGCGCTCGGCGCGCCAGCGGATCGATGACGATGCTGGCGAGGTCGACGCCGCTCAAGCCCAGCGCCGCGCCGGCCTGTCCGGTCAAGACGTCGATGTAGGTCGCGGGGTCGCCGTTGAGGATGCTGTCGACGAGGGTGTGGGCCAGGCCGGCGTCGAGGGTGCCGAGCGCCGAGGCGACCTGGTCGAGAAAGCCCTGAACGCCGTCGGCAAAGGCCTCCGGCGTCAGCGGCAGGGTGCCCAGCGCGCCTCCGGCGAGTGTGTAGTAGTCGATGACCGCCCCGCGGACCAAAAGCTCGGTGGCTGGGTCGTTGAGTGCGAAGTAGAGGTCGACCACCTCGTGCAGGTCGCCGTTGTAGAGGTCGCCGACGAGCTCGACGAAGAACTCGTTCTCGCCGCCCACCCCGTCGCTCGAGTCGACCATGATGTCGACCACACCGACGTCGGTGCGGGCGGTCATGATGGGGGTGAAGAAGACCTGCGCCGAGATGTCGGACATGACGTGCTGGGCGTTGCCCAACACGAAGGCTCGCAGCGCTTCTTGCCGGGCGCCGACGGGGTCTTGGGTGGCGGCGAGCATCGTCTGAATGACCGAGAAATCGTGGGTCTGAAAGCCGATGCTGGGCACGCGCCGCCCGATGTCCGGGAAGATGGCGCCGAGCTCGAAGAGGAACCGGTTGTTGGGCTTTTGAAGGAGCGCTCGGTCGCTGGAGTTGCCTTCGCCGGCGTTCATGCGCTCGAGGGTCGCCAGCGCCTCGCGCACATGGACGCCCGGCCCAAAGGCGAACGCCGGGGCAGCGGCGGTGAGCAGGGCGAACGTCAAGAGCAGCAGGACGGTCCGTTTCATAGCAGTCCATTGAGACGCTGGCGCGTCATCAAAGAGGTGAGAGAAGCTTTGAATCAGGCCCAGGGCAACGCCCTGGGCATCGGCCCCTCGGGGGCCGAACAATTCCCAGCCCAAGGCGGAGCCTTGGGCGAACAGCGTCGGTTTCCTCGTTGAGCTTGATAGGTTCGCATCCCACTCAACGTCGACTCCACGAGCTCACAACGAAACAACTCCTTTGTTCAAGCTCTCTGCGTCTTCGCGCCTCTGCGTCTCTGCGTTAAAGATCGAAGCAATATCAGCAACATACCGCCAGAGCCCGGCGAGCTTCATAGCAGTCGCTCAAGCCCCCAACAGGTCCGCGAACGCCAACAAGATTCGATGGTAGTAGGGGTCGTGGTTGAGGACCAGATCGTCGTGCGGGACGAACTGCAGCGGCTCAGCGTCGCGGATGGCCTCGTTCTTCTCGAGGGCGGCGGCGAGCTTGCGGCGCAGCCAGCGCGCGTCCTCGTGTACGTCGGCCGGCGCGCCGAGCTGGTGGAAGGCGCGCAGCATGTGACGCAGCTCGGTCAGCAGCGCGCGCAGGAAGTGGGCCACGAAGCGGTTGGGGACCGTGTCGAAGCTGAGCTCGTTGCGCTGGTCGAAGGCCTTGAGGAAGCGCCACTTCTGGCCCTTCATAGTGAAGTCGCGGCGGCGCGTGGTCAGGCCGACGCCGCCGGGCACCAGAATGGTGTCGATGAGCGTCTCGGGGGCGATGGAGGTCGCCTCCGAGACGTCGACCAGCGGGGTCGAGGACACCAACATGCGATGGGGCGTGTTGGAGAGGTGCTCCAACGTCCGCCAAAGCTCGCCGTCGCCTGCTTCGAAGGTGTCGATGAGCGTGTTGAGGCGAGCGATGTGGCGTTCGAGGGGCATAATTTTTTGCTGGGCGTTCGTCGCTGGCTAGGGGTGCTGTAGAACAAGAACCCTGCGGCTAGGGCAAGCCATCGTGTGGTATCAAGAGCTTCTCATTTGCCGAGAACCATCCACTCCAACTGGACTCCCGACGTCGGTCCGGCCTCAAGGCCTCAAGCCTCAGGCCTATTCTAGAAGAAGCTGGTCAGCCCGGTCTCGAGGAGCTGGCGGGTCATGCGGTAGACCTTGTCGGCCGTCATGGGGTAGCGAGCGGTCTCGACGCCGAGCTTTTTGAGCACGTTCTTGAGCGTGCCGCCTTCGGCGATGTCCATGACGAACTCGGCCGCCTTGGTGTTGAGCAGGTCGACGTCGCGGGCGCCCAAGATGGAGTAGACCAGCAGCGGCGGCAGCACCGAGCCCAGGCGGTCTTCTCCGCCGCGCAGCTTGGGCAGGACTTTGCTGGTGAGCAGGAAGTCGCCTTGCGCCGCCCAGCCGCCTTGGCTCGAGGCGAGGTAGTGCAGGAGCTCGTTGACGACGCGGTAGCCGAAGTGCTGATTCGAGGGGCGCAGGAGCGTGTAGAGCACCGCGAGCTCGTCCTTGATCTGGTCGTAGCCAGGCCACGTCGAGCAGACCGCCTCGTAGTTGGCCTCGTTGAACTCGAGAACGAACGCGCGGTCGAGGACCTTGGGCGCGAAGCTGAAGGTGGTCTCGTCGACGTTGACCGTGCCGATGATGCAGAGGTTGGGCGTGAAAGTGACGCGGGGCGGGATGATGCGGGCCCAGTCGGCGCCGTGGATGACCTGGTCGAAGTCGATGGAGACGCGGGGCACGAGGCTGCTCGACGAGGCCAGGCAGAGGTAGTGGTAGGCCAGGGCGAAGCCGATATCCATGCGGCCGATGAAGATCTGCTCGTGGCTGCTGGTCTCGGAGCCCATCTCGATCTGCGGCGCGCTTTGGCTCCAGAGCGGGCGCGAGAACGGGTGTACGGAGGCGAACTCGCCCATGCGAATGCGGTCGCCTTCGAGCTTGGCGGGACACTCCATGAGGCTGAGCAGGTCGGAGAGGTAGTACTCGACCCGCGCCAAGTTCAGCTCGTCGAGGACGATGAAGTGGCGAGGGGCCGCGTCGCCGTACTTGATGTATTCGAGGTAGGCGTGGGTGGCGACGCGCATGGCGTCGGTCGGGTAGTAGAGGCCGGTCAGCGGGTTGTAGTAGCCCCAGACCTTGCGCGAGTCGGCCCAATCCGGGCGCACGGGCAAGAAGGCCACGCGGTCGCGCAACATCCAACGGATGTCCTTGGCGGACTGCTCCGAGAGGTCGACGCCGCCGAGCTCGTGCACGTCGACGTACTCGTTGCCGTCCTCTCCCTCGAGGCTGGGCACGACGTCGCTGCTGATCAACATTTGGCGGAACGACGGTCCAGAGACCTCGCCGCCGAGCATCTTTCCGGAAAAGCGCCCGTTCTCCTTCAAGCCTGCGGCCAAGCCAGCCGCGATGCGGCGCGCCAGCTGCGTCTTTCCCGAACCCGAGATGCCGGCGAGCATCACGAAGGGTTTGGTGGCCAAGGCCGAGATCAAGCTCTGAATCACCGCGCGTCGTTCGCGAATCATGGAAACCTTTGAGGCTGAAGGGTCATAGAACGGTTACTAGCTGAGGGCTCCGTTGTGCCACACGCGGCATGGGTTGGCCAAGGATCCGACTCAGGCATCAGGCCTACGGGACGGAGCCGGCAGAAGGCTCCAGACTCCAGACTCCAGACTGGACTCGTCGAACCGCAGAACCCAGTCCGGAGTCCGGAGCTGGCTTCTGCAGTCAGTCGGACTTCAGCAGCAGCCAAGGCAGCAACCGACTGAAGGCTCCAGACTCCAGACTCCAGACTGGACTTGTCGAACCGCAGAACCCAGTCCGGAGTCCGGAGTCCGGAGTCCGGAGCTGGCTTCTGCAGTCAGTCGGACTTCAGCAGCAGCCAAGGCAACAGCCGACTGAAGGCTCCAGACTCCAGACTCCAGACTGGACTTGTCGAACCGCAGAACCCAGTACGGAGTCCGGAGTCTGGAGTCCGGAGCTGGCTTCTGCAGTCAGTCGGACTTCAGCAGCAGCCAAGGCAACAGCCGACTGAAGGCTCCAGACTCCAGACTCCAGACTGGACTTGTCGAACCGCAGAACCCAATCCGGAGTCCGGAGTCCGGAGCTGGCTTCTGCAGTCAGTCGGACTTCAGCAGCAGCCAAGGCAGCAACCGGCTGAAGCTCGTCGAACCGCAGGACCCAGTTCGGAGTCCGGCACGGCCTGCGCTTGACCCCTCACAGGCCGTGAGTAGCTTGCCCTCATTCGTTGACCCGCTTGGCTCCGAGCCCAGAGCCGCAACCCCCCATTTCCGCAGATTCTGGCGCGAGCGCCCCCGCTCGGGTCAACAGGAGAGATCCATATGAGGCTCGACAAGCTGACCATCAAGAGCCGTGAGGCCTTGGCCGATGCTCAGTCCCTGGCTGAGCGCCGGGGCCACCCTCACGTCACTCCTCTGCACCTCTTCTCCACCCTGATCGCCCAAGAGAACGGCGTCATTCGCTCGATCCTCTCGCGCTCCGGTGTGCAGCACAAAGTGGTCGACGCCCGCATCGAAGAGTTTCTGCGCAAGCTGCCCGAAACCACCGGCGGCCAAGGCCCCGGGGTCTCTCGAGACCTGGAAAAAGTCTTGGAGATCGCTCAGAAACACGCCGACGTCATCAAGGACGAGTACGTCTCCGTCGAGCACCTGCTCATGGCGCTGGCCGAGACCAAAGGCGAACCCAAGCTCATCCTCGACGAGCTCGGACTCGACTTGGACACCTTATTGCGCGCCATGCTCGAGGTGCGTGGCAATCAGCGCGTCACCGACGACGCCCCCGAGGAGAAGTTCGAAGTCCTGAACCGCTTCACGCGCGACCTGACCGACGACGCGCGGCGCGGCAAGCTCGATCCCGTGATCGGCCGCGACGAGGAGATCCGCCGCACGCTGCAGGTGCTCTCTCGACGAACCAAGAACAACCCCGTCCTCATCGGCGAGCCCGGCGTCGGCAAGACCGCCATCGCCGAGGGGATCGCGCTGCGCATCAACTCCGGCGACGTGCCTGAGTCCCTCCGCGACAAGCGCGTCCTCTCCCTCGACCTTGGCGCCCTGGTCGCAGGAACCAAGTTCCGCGGCGAGTTCGAGGAGCGCCTCAAAGCCGTCATCAAGGAGATCAGCGCTGCGGAGGGCGAGGTGATCCTCTTCATCGACGAGCTCCACACGTTGGTGGGCGCAGGCGCGTCAGAGGGGTCCATGGACGCCTCGAATATGCTCAAACCCGCGCTGGCACGGGGCGAGCTGCGTTGCATTGGCGCCACGACGCTCAACGAGTACAGCAAGTACATCGAAAAAGACGCCGCGCTCGAGCGCCGCTTCCAGCCAGTGATGATCCTCGAGCCCACGGTCGCCGACACGATCACCATCCTGCGCGGCCTGAAGGAGAAGTACGAGGTGCACCACGGCATCCGCATCGCCGACGCCGCGCTGGTCGCCGCCGCCACCCTCTCCCATCGCTACATCTCCGACCGCTTCCTCCCCGACAAAGCCATCGACCTTATCGACGAGGCGGGCGCCCAGCTCAAGATGGAGGTCGAGAGCCTGCCGCTGGAGATCGACCAGTTGCTGCGAGCGATCACCTCTCTCGAGATCGAGCGTCGCGCCCTCGACAAAGAGAAGGGAGCGGGGGCCGCCGAGCGGCTCGCCGTCGTTGCCGACCGCATCTTCGTTGCCAAAGCCCGCGCCGAAGAGATGAAGAAGCAGTGGAGCCAAGAGCGCGAGACCCTCAAGCAACTGCAGGTGCTCAACGAGCGCGCTGAGCAGCTCAAGGCCGACGGGGCCCGAGCCGAGCGCGACGCGAACTTCAACCTGGCGGCCGAGATTCGCTACGGCAAGTTGCCCGAGGTCGAGCAGCAGAGTGTCGCCCTCGAGGCCGCCGTGGCCAAGCTTCGAGCGGGGGGCAAGACCTTCCTGCGCGAAGAGGTCACCGAGACCGACGTGGCCGCCATCGTCGCCAAATGGACCGGCATCCCGGTCTCGAAGATGCTCGAAGGGGAGCAAGCTCGACTCATGTCCATGGAGAGCCGGCTGCACCAGCGCGTCGTCGGCCAAGACGAGGCCGTGATGGCAGTGGCAGACGCCGTGCGGCGCTCCCGCTCCGGCCTGCAAGCTCCCAAGCGCCCCATCGGCTCCTTCCTCTTCCTCGGCCCCACCGGGGTTGGCAAGACCGAGCTCACCCGGGCTCTGGCCGAGTTCCTCTTCGACGACGAGCAGGCCATGGTGCGCCTCGACATGAGCGAGTTCATGGAGAAGCACTCCGTGGCTCGCCTCATCGGCGCCCCTCCAGGCTACGTCGGCTACGAAGAGGGCGGCATGCTGACCGAGCACGTCCGTCGCCGGCCCTACACGGTCGTGCTCTTCGACGAGATCGAGAAAGCCCATCCCGAGGTCTTCAACATCCTCTTGCAGCTCCTCGATGACGGTCGACTCACCGACGGCAAGGGCCGAACGGTCGATTTCTGCAACAGCGTCATCGTCATGACCAGCAACGTCGGGAGCACGCACATCCAGGAGGCAGGCCCTGCCGCCGCCGAGCGCGTCATGAGCGAGCTGCGCCGAGTCTTCAGGCCCGAGCTCCTCAACCGCATCGACGAGACCATCATCTTCCACAGCCTCGATCGGCGGCACATCGAAGAGATCGTCCGCATCCAACTCGGGGGGCTTAATCGCCTATTGTCCGAAAAAGGTCTCACCCTCGACGTCAGCGATGCCGCCATGGAGCTGCTCGTCGAGCGCGGCTACGACCCGGTCTACGGGGCGCGGCCGCTCAAGCGGGCGATCCAGAAACACCTGCAGAATCCATTGGCGCGTCGTCTGCTTGCCGGCGACTTTGCTCGGGGTTCGACCATCGCGGTGCGAACCGCCGCCGACGGACAGTCGTTGGTCTTCGAGTAAACCTGTTCCCGCGCCCGTTTCGACGCAACGTCGAAAGTGCTGACAAATCCAGTTAGACTCCTCGCCATCACCATTCACTTGGAGACGAGCATGAAGCGATGGCGGGGAGCTGGGCTGCGCCCAGAGTGGACGTTCTTCTTACGGCCCGAGACGCTGGAGCGGCAGCATTTTCCGGTGTCCGTGGACGCCAGTCGCACCCTCTCGCTGCCCGGTCTGGGCTCGGCCGCAGTGCGGGCCGTGGCCATGGAGCTCGAACCCGCCGGCCGCCTCGCAGTTCTGCAAGGCGATGAGCTGCGGGTCGGCGGCTGGGATGGCCTAGAGCCCACAAGAACCCCGATCGCCGAAGGCACGCGGGGCGTCGCCTGGCACAACGGCCAGGTCCTACTCGGCGGCACCACTGGCCTGAAATCACTCGACCTCGCGACGGGGGCCCAGGAAATGCTCCTCGACAGCCCGGTCAGCGGGCTCTGGCCAGACTCGTGTGGTCGGGTGTGGGTGACCACCGAGGGCTTGCATTGTCTCGATGGGGCTCGGGCTCTTCATCCGCTGTCGCTCCGCGACAAGGCCACACCCACCCGCGTCAAGCTCGGGTCCGACGGACGCCTCTTGATTTGTGTTCGTGATGGGGGCTGTCAGGTCTACATCCCATCGACGAACACCTTCGACTGGCTCGCCGAGACCGAGGAGTTGTCGCTCTCCGACGTGTCCTCGTCGGCGGATGGGACGCTGCACGCGGTGCTCTCTTCGTCGCAAGGGCAAGACAGCATCACTCGCCCAGGCATGGTCTCGATCCTTCCCAATGGGGAGCGGGACAACGTCTACCTCTTCAAATCTGGTGAGCACCTCTTCGAAGGGCTCGACGGCCGCATGATGGTGTTTGCAGAGGGCTCTGTGTGGGTGCGAGAGGCGTCGGCAAACAAGGGATGGAGCAAGGGCGACTACCCAGGGCCAGGGGACGAACACGGTGGAGCGGCGGTTCACGGTTCGCGTGGCGCCATCCTCTTCGGCTCGCGCCATGGCCTCGCCCGTTGGCTCCCGGATCGGCGGGTGCTCGACGTCGACCTCGACGCGGCATTGGATCGCACCTTGTGCCACCGCTCGCTCTTCCCCGTCGACCTCTCGGTGCAAGAGATGGTGCTGGTCCCGGTGCTGCGCGCTGGCTGGGCAGATGGCCGCTTTGATAAGAAAGAGCGTTCGGAGCTGGAGCGCCAGCTTGTCTTGCTCGGGCATGACGCGAAGTCGCCGCTCGCCCAGTTTTGCCAGCACGCTTCTCAATGGCAGCCAAGCCCCGCCTTTTTTGACCGCTCGCTGGAGTTGCTGCGAGCCGAGCTCGCCGCGCTCGGTGTCGATGAGCGGCATGCGGTCGTCACCCGGGTCGTTGCGCTGAGCACCGCGATCGCAGGGGCGAGCGGTGGATTTCTGGGCTTTGGCAGCAAGATCTGCTCGCAGGAGAGGGAGTTCCTAGAGGAGCTCAAGCGCAGCCTGGAGTAGGGGCGGCCGGCGGCCGCCCGGCGCGCGACCGAGCGCGTAGGGTCGCGGTGGCTCGCTTCGAGCCACCTCTTACCCGAGTCCGCGAAGTCCCGATCGTGGGGCGGCCGGCGGCCGCCCGGCGCGCAGCGACGCGAAATCCCGATCGTGGGGCGGCCGCCCCGTCCTTGAAACCGGGTCCTGTTTGCTTTCTCGCGTGCGGATCGCATCAAGTACGTTGAACGGCTGCGATCCATAGGGTAAAGTGGCGACGTTACTTGGTTGGCCCTTGGAAAATCGCGTTGGTGTCGAATCAGTGTCCAAAGAGCAACAAATATCGCTGGCTTGCGGCCTATACGCTACTTCGGTGGCGCTTGCCGGACATGAGGAGCACGTTCCGGCCGGACGTCTGGTGATGTTTCACCAGCACTCGGAACAGGGGTTGCCGATCCTGACCTTGCCTAAGGCCATCGAGAACAATCGTTGGGTTTTTTACGACCGAGGCTATCTGATCCGGGACCCGAAGTTCGCCGAGACCCTCTCCCCGCGGCTCCCTGAGGGTTTCTACATCCTCAACCGCGATGTCCAAGTGACCACTGAGGAGGTCATTCCCAAGCGAACCCTGATCCAGCTGAGTTACAGCAAGAACGCGACGCCGATCGTCTATGTGGGCAAGTTCGAGGGAAGCACCATCGTCTTCCCCAAGGCGGGCTTCAAGTTCTCGGCTCAGATTCTCGGCTACCTCGACGAGGCCGGATTCCGGGCGCCGACCCCCCAGCAGGCGCGGCACTTACACTAGCGCCCGTCCAGAAATACCCCATCTGCGACGTCGCCGTCCTCCCTCGCTCCTCGGCGTACCGGTGTACGCCTGCGTCGCTCGGTCGTCGGCTCCTTGCACCTTGGGCATTTCCGAACGGGCACTCAAAAGGTGTCCTTTGGGAAGGATGGCGTGTTTCGCTGCGATCGATGGAAAATGCGACAGACTCTGAATTTCGAGAGGACTTGCGTTGCAGGTCCAGGCGTCGTCGGCTCAATCTGAGCGCGTGCTGCCTCCCTTGAGGAAGAAACGCACCCGCTCCGGCTCCTCGGCGAGGAGCTTGATGGCGGCGTCACGGGTGATGATCACGGGATGTCCCTCGAGGTCCTCGACGATCGCGAGCATCCCACGCTGCAGCCTGATGCTGACGACGTCGTTGACGTTGAGAAAGGGGATCCTTCCGTCCTGCGCCACGAAGTGGAAGCGTTTGCGCCCCTCAGCGTCGTCGAGACGGCCCTCCTCGATGATGCGCTTGACCCGCAGCAGATAGGCGAGCACCGGAGCTTCTTCTGGCTCGACGGCGCCGAGGTTTGGGGCCTCGGTGGCCTGTTTTTTCTGCTTGTTGCGCTGCTCGTGCTCGAGCTTGCGTCGCTTCTTGTCGTTGACCAGGCCAGAAAGTTGAAGGGCGTCTTTGAGGCTATTCATGGACTCTCCGTATAAGGCTCGAAGGGCTGGTCAGGGGCGCAGACCGAGCAATCTCGCTGAGTTGGCCGCAGAAGGAGACGTCCGCGCGCGTTGACCATCATAGCGAGGCATCCCGAACTGGTCGACCGGGGAGTGCCAGTCGCGGCCTTTGGAGTGCTTGCCTCGTTGGGGTCACCTGATAGCATGCGTGGACCGCGCTGCAGTCATGGCAGACGTCATACCCGTGTGAACAAGGAGTGCAGAGTGTCGCTCGAACTCAATCGAATGCTGCAGATTGCCATCCAGGGCGGAGCTTCCGACATCCACATCAAGGTTGGTTTGCCCCCGATGTTCCGGGTGAACGGCATGTTGCTCCCCCTCAAGGATGCCGAACGGATGTCGCCTGAGGACACGGCCAATTTTGCCAAGCAAATCATGACCCCTGGGCAGTTGAGCAAGTTCAGAGAGAAGCTGGACCTCGACCTCGCCTATGGCGTGCCTGGCTTGGGCCGCTTCCGCGTCAACGCCTTCGTGCAACGCGGCTCGGTCGGGTTGGTCTTCCGCGTCATCCCGTTCAAGGTTCAGACGATCAAGGACCTCCTGTTGCCCGCCTCCGTCGCCGCCGTCGCCGACAGCCAACGCGGCCTCATCCTGGTGACCGGGGCGACGGGAAGCGGCAAGTCGACCACTCTGGCGGCGATGATCGAGCACATCAACTCGACTCGAACCGCCCACATCATCACCATCGAAGATCCCATCGAGTTCCTGATCCGCGACAAGCGCTGCATCATCAACCAGCGTGAGGTCGGCGCCGACGCGCGCAGCTTTTCGCAGGCTCTCCGCGCCGCCTTGCGGCAGGATCCCGACGTCATCCTCGTCGGCGAAATGCGAGACTTGGAGTCGATGGAGATCGCCATCACCGCGGCCGAGACGGGCCACCTCGTGCTGAGCACGCTGCACACCGTCGACGCGGCCGAGTCGATCACTCGTATCCTCTCGGCCTTCCCCCAGCCCCAACAACGCCAGGTCCGCATGCAACTCGCCAACCTCCTCAAGGGCGTCGTCTCGCAGCGGCTCGTGCCGCGAGCCGACACCGCGGGACGAGTGCCTGCGGTCGAGGTGATGGTGTCTACGGGGCAGATTCGTGAGCTCATTCTCAACGAGGCCCAACCACGCGAAATCACCGAAGCCATCGCCAAGGGGCATCAACAGTGGGGCAGTCAGACCTTCGACCAGTCCCTCATGGCCCTGCTGGCCAATGGCTACATCGCCTACGAAGAGGCCCTCACCCAGAGCAGTAACCCCGACGACTTCGCCCTGCGTTACAGCGGCATCGAGTCGACGGAGTCGCAGCAAAGCTGGCAGGACTTCGCGAAGAAAGACGACAACAGCAAAGACGAAGATGACCTCTTCGCCGACGACTTCGAGATCGATCGCTTCTGAAAGACTGAGACCCGCAAACAAGCCGTCCCAGCCCTAACTTGACGCACGAGACAGGGCGACGTTTCCCCCGGGGCCCGTTTTGTTTCCCCCGAGGATACCCTGCGGTTTTCGCGCACCCACGGGTGCTTGACCCCTAAGCAAGTTGAGAGCAAGTCATGAACATGGAGGCCAGCAGTTCGAGATTCCAAAGACTCGGGACAGACGTAGACCACTTTTCGTCCAGGTCGTGTCACGGATTCGGGAACCCGATCCTCGCGGCGCTCGGTGTGCTCATCGTGCTCCTGTGCGGCTCGACGACGGCGAGCGCGCAAGACGGCGAAGGCCGTGTCGTCGCCGTACTGGACGTCACGGGGAAGAAGGCTTCGTCGATCCAAGGTGAGTTCCGCTCGATCTTCGACAACACCCAGCACATCCTCTACTCCGAGTCGGAGCTGGGCGATGCTGGCCGCAGAGTCGGCGTGACGCAAGAGCGCTTCTGGGAAGACATCGAGCTGATGAAGAAGGTCGCCAACGCCGAGCCCGTCGACGCGATCGTCGCCGCCGACCTGCAGCTCAGCAAGAAGCGCTACACGCTCAACGTCTACGTCTTCGATGCGCGGACCGGCGCCACGGTCGGGGACTTCGCCATCGAGCTGGGGAAAAAGGTAAGACTCTCCTCCAGCGCCAAGGACCAGCTCCGCAAAGACATCGACTGGCTGCTCCAACAGACTGGCGGCCCACCGCCCCCCATCATCCAGAGCATCCGGGTGACCATCACCAGCATCCCCGTGGGCGCGACGGTCATGCGCAACAACGAGGTGCTCGGGAAAACCCCACTCTCCATCGACATCGACTCGCTCGACTCGAAGGAAATCTGGAAGCTCACCTACAACGACACGCCCGCTGGCGAGGTGATCGTCGACCTCTCCAGGGACGGGCAATACGAGGTCGTGCTCGCCGAAGAGGCCGTCGAGAAGGACGAGCCAGGCTTCGTCTCCGACATCCCTTCAGGTTCGGGACGACCGCTGCTCGAGGTAGACGTCGGCGTCACCCTGACCAAACGCTCCACCAACGTCGAGGTGCTCGCCAGTGACGGCTACCAGATGGAGAATTCCATCTCCTACAATTCCGCGTTGTTCCCTGTGTACGCACTAGACCTGACGTTCTTTCCCATGCAGTTGCTCTCCAATAGCGACATCCTCAGCGGCATCGGACTCACTGTCTCCGCCGGATACGGCTCGCTGCTGAGTCGTATCCCGTTGCACGAGAACGCTCCGGCGCTCGCCGAGGCCTCGACCTGCAGCATCATTGGAAACCTCCTCGCCGAGTGCCCCAGCACTCAGACTCAGTTCGACGTGGGGGGAACCTTCCTGTGGATGTTCAACACCGACGCCGACGGCCGCCGCGACCCGAATGGGATGCTGCTGGGGTTCGACGTCGCCTACTCCTGGCTGGTCTTCGGCATCGACGACAACCCCACCTACGTGGGCCACGGCTATCAATCGCTGCGTTTCGGTGCCGACTGGAGCATGCCCCTAGGCTTGCCAGAGCTGCGTCTGGACGCAAACTTCTCTTTCCTCATGCCGCTCTCGTTCGGCGAAGCCCCCATGATCGAGCTTTGGGGAACCTCGGCCTCAGGTTGGGGTTTGGGTGGAAGCCTCGACGTCTCCTATGAGCTCTGGAAGGGACTCTTCGCCAGCGTCGGCTACAGCCCCACCTACTACACGACCTCCTACGGTGGTGTGGGGTGTCTCCCGCGCTCGGGCGACACCTGCAAGGACACCGAGAAGAGCGTGGCCACCGACTTCTACCACCAGCTCAACATCGACGTCGGGTACCGCTTCAAGTGAGCCTCGGCGTCGAGGCGATCCGCCTCGACGTCGAGGCGATCAGCCTCGCACCCCACGTTCTCGACCGGCTCCTGTGTCTTTTGCTGCTTTCCAAGCTGCTGTCTTGCGGCGGTCCTTGGGCCTCCGTGAAGCCGCAACACGGCACGTTGACCCGAATCCCCGTGCCGCCGGATGGGCCGGTGCTCGTCGTCGCACCCTTCGCTCTAAGCAGGTCGTCCTGACACATAAGCGCTGAGCAAGAACGAAAAGAGCAGGCAGGGACCATGGTCCCTGCCTGCTCTTCCTTTCGAATCTATTCACTTGCTCGAGCGACGACCGAGTTTAGTACTCGTCGTGGTCATGGCCTTCGTGATCGTCCTTCTTGTTGTCGACCTTGTCGACGATCAGCACTTCGGTAGTCAGCAGCAGACCGGCGACGCTGGCGGCGTTCTGCAGGGCGCAGCGGACGACCTTGGCGGGATCGATGACGCCAGCCGCGACGAGGTCTTCGTAGACGTCGGTCGCAGCATTGTAGCCGAAGGAGAGATCGGGGTTCTCTCGCACTTTGCCGACAACCACTGAGCCATCGACGCCCGCGTTGGTGGAGATCTGTCGCAGTGGTTCCTCGAGCACACGCCGCAGGATGCGGATGCCAAAGGCCTCTTCGGCGTCGGCCTTGACGTCGTCCACGGCGCTGATGGCCCGCAGCAGAGCCACGCCACCCCCAGGCAACACGCCCTCTTCGAAGGCGGCACGGGTCGCGTGCAGCGCATCGTCGACGCGGTCCTTGCGCTCTTTCATCTCCACTTCGGTGGCCGCGCCGACCTTGATGACGGCAACGCCGCCGGCCAACTTGGCGAGACGCTCTTGCAGCTTCTCTTTGTCGTAGTCGCTGGTGGTCTCTTCGATCTGGGCCTTGATCTGGGCCACGCGGCCTTCGATCTTGTCCTTGGCGCCGGCGCCATCGACGATGACCGTGTTCTCCTTCGAGATCTTCACCTGGCGGGCGGAACCGAGGTCGTTCATGCGGGTGTTCTCGAGCTTCAGGCCGAGATCCTCGCTGATGACCTGACCACCGGTCAGCACTGCGATGTCTTGCAGCATCGCCTTGCGGCGCTCGCCGAAGCCCGGAGCCTTGACGGCTGCGACCTTGAGCGTCCCACGCAGACGATTGACGACCAACGTGGCGAGGGCCTCACCTTCGACGTCCTCGGCGATGATGAGCATCGGACGACCGGCGCGCAGCACCTCTTCGAGGACCGGGAGGAGGTCCTTCATGTTGCTGATTTTCTTCTCGAATAGGAGGATGTACGGCTCGTCGAGCACGACCTCCATGCGCTCCGGATCGGTGATGAAGTAGGGCGACAGGTAGCCGCGGTCGAACTCCATACCCTCGACGACCTCGAGGACCGTCTCCATGCCCTTGGCCTCTTCGACGGTGATCACACCCGTCGAACCGACCTTCGCCATGGCATCGCTGATGAACTTGCCGACGGTGGTGTCACCGTTGGAGCTGATCGTCGCGACCTGCATGATCTCGGTGTTGTCCTTGGTGGGACGTGCGTGCTCCTTGATGTAGGCGACGACCGCCTCCACACCCTTGTCGAGTCCGCGCTTGAGGCTCATGGGGTTATGCCCGGCGGCGACGAAGCGCGCGCCTTCGCGGAAGATGGCTTCGGCGAGGACGGTCGCCGTGGTGGTGCCATCACCAGCCACGTCAGCGGTCTTGCTCGCCACTTCCTTGACCATCTGCACGCCGAGGTTCTCGAAGCGGCCTTCCACCTCGATGTCCTTGGCAACGGTTACGCCGTCTTTGGTGATCTTCGGGGCACCGAAGCTCTTCTCGAGGATGACGTTGCGGCCCTTGGGACCGAGGGTGACTTTCACGGTGTCGGCGAGAATCTGTACTCCAGTGAGCATGCGACGGCGAGCGTTCTCGTGGAAAAGCAGTTGCTTAGCCATATTGATTTGCCTCTTCTTCTATCGGTGGTGATTGGGGATGCCCGGCATCCTTCTTCATAGTTTGCTTGGACGAAGACAGTCTTCACGGCGCTCCCACAAGCGATGCGCTGCGTGACGTCTGTTAGTCCTCGATGACGGCCAGGACGTCTTCGGCCCTCAGAATCAAGTAGTCTTCGTTGTTGAGCTTGACGTCTGTGCCAGAGTACTTGCCGAAGAGCACTCGGTCGCCGGTCTTGACGGGGACGGCCTGCCGGCTGCCATCGTCGGAGCGCTTGCCGGGACCGACTGCGACGACGAGCGCCTCGGCCTGCTTCTCCTTTGCGGTCTCCGGAATGATGATCCCACCCTTGGTCATCTCTTCGTGCTTCACCCGTTGAACGAGAATACGGTCGTTGAGCGGCCTCAGTGCCATGGTCATTCTCCTCACTATTTTGGGACTCCGCTCGCTGCTTCGAGTCGTGGGTCTAGGTGTCCGTTCGAGGCATTAGTGGCTCGAACCCAATTCTTTTGAGCCCGACAACTGGTATTCACCTGGCTCGACGCGACAAGGGGCGACACGAACAATTTATGGGTTCCATCCCCTTTCGCGACGAACTCGCCAAAAAAAATTGAGGAGTCAACGTGGAGTCATCGTCCCACAATAGTGTTGATCGCGACGAACCCCTTGCAGTACAGAGGGCAGCCTCAGTTCAGGAGATCGATGACCGCGCTCATCCTCAGCCTCGCAATGCTCGTCCTCGGCCCCGCAATCATCGCGATCTGCGGCCGGAATCGGCACGTCATTGCAGGGATCGACACGTTCGTCCTGATCAGCATCGCCGGTCTGGTCCTGTTCCACCTCATTCCCGAGAGCTTCGCGGTCGCCGGCTGGAGCGCGGGCATCGCGGTGGTCATTGGCGCCGTCGTACCTTGGGCTCTGCACAAATGGTCCCACCACAAGAAAGGGCATGACCTCGGCGCGCTGCTTCCCGTGGCCATGATTGGACTCATGGCCCACGCCTTCATCGATGGCATCGCGCTCTCCGAGAAGCTCGGGGCACACCAAGGCCATACCGACTTCCTCGCCCTCGGCGTCATCCTCCATCGGCTGCCCATGGCCATGGCCGTGTGGTGGATCGTCTCGCCTCGCTCCGGGAAAAGGGCGGCCATCATCACGCTGTCCATCATCGGAGTGGCCTCTGTCGCCGGCTTCAACGCCGCCGAGCTCGCCCTACCCCTACAGCCCGAGGCTGTTCTCGGCTGGCTCCAGGCGCTGGTTGCGGGCTCTCTCATGCACGTCGTCCACGCACACAGCCCAGCCCATCACTCCCACTGTCAGCACGCCGGTCCACTGGCCATCGGCTCGGTGATCGCAGGGGGGGCGCTCATCGGCTTGAGCTTGGTTCACCCCGTCAGTGAGCACTTCTCGGCGTTGGGCGGCCTCGGAATTGGACTCGAACTGGCGGCAGTGGTCGGCTTGGTCGTGGTCTTGTTCTTCCGACAGCGAAAGCACGTGGTCGTGTTCAACCACCGGCATCAGCACTGACGGGACACAAGACGTCTTGCCGCTTGCCCAAAGACGACGAAGTCACCACTGCAGCTCCGGCTCAGCGGCAAAAGCATCGGGCAGCTTCTGGGCGAACGCTCGCACCGCATCCGCCCACATCCGCTGGACCTGGCCATCCGCCGCACGCCGCAAATCCTCGGCGATGCCGCCGTCCGCCAATCCCTGCGCCCGACCCAGCTCTAGCGTGAGCTCGAGGAGATCGCGCAAGGTCCCCTCGTCTTGAGCCAGCGACACACCACCCAGAGCGGCTTCATACCCACGCGACAGCCTCGTCGTCCCGCCGGTCTCGGCCCAATCGCGGTACACGAAGAGCGCCAGTGAGGTTCGAAAGCTCGGCTCTCGCGGCGCCAACAACACGGCGCGCTCGAACGTCGCCATGGCCTTCGTGGGCTCGCCAAAGGCGGCGTACAGCTCCGCCGCCAGGTGATGGGCTCCCGCATTGTCAGGCGCACCCTCCAGCGCGCGCTCGAGGTAGGAGACGGCCTGCTCCGACGAGGACCGATATTGCCGCAGCAATTCCGCGGCCTGCAGGTCGTAGCGCCACGCCTCGCCTGGGTTGCGCTCAGCCAACCCGCCCAACAACGACAGCGACCAGGATATCGCCTTGGGCGCCGCCAACCTCACGACCTGCTCGAGGGTCTTGTCGCCAGCAGGCAACTGCCCCTCGATAGACTCATAAGCGGTGAACGCCTCCTCCACGAGCCCCTGCTCGGCCAGCAGAAAAACGACCAGCCGCCCGAGCCGCCAGTTCGCCGGCTCACGAGCCCACTGATCCTCCAAGGCGAGCAGGCTCTCACCTACCAAATCGAAGAGCCCTAAGAGCTCCGTGTAGCGCTGCACGCCGACGCTCAGATGCTCCGGGACGTCGCTCGCCAGGAGCAAGCCCCGCCACTCTGCGAGCTGCGTGGCATAGTCAGCGTAACCGACGTTTTGAGCCCGCAGGAAGCGCAGCTCGAGGTCGTCGGCGTGACCCTTTAGGGCCCAGTCGATGAGCTCAACCACACGATCCCCACGCCCTCGGCTCGTGTAGAGGGCGGCGATCTGCTGGACGCGCTCACCGTCGAAACCCTCGAGCCCGGCGAGCCGCTCCAGCAGGGCGTCTTCCGCGGGTCGGTCCTCTTCGTCGAGTGTCAAACCCAACAGCAGAAGATAGGACTCGATGCGTTGGGGATCGTCCTCGAGCACCCCCTCGAGTAAGGCACGCGCTCGCCGCCAGCCGTCTTGAGTGCGCCCGAGACCCAAGTACGCGCGCGCCAGCTCCTCGCGGGAGGAGAGCTCCTTGAACCGGACCTCGAACTTGACCAGCTGCGTGTAGGACTCGAACGGGATGTCGACCCCCCTGGACAAGACCATGGCCAGGTCGAGGAGCGCGGTAACGCCTGTCTTCTCGTCCTTCGAACCCTCGATTCGAGCGGTGTACAGGGCGATCAGCGCGTCCCTCCGGTCCAGCCGCTCGAGCAACGCTGAGTAGGCTTGGAAGCTCTGGTCGTCGTCGAGACCTCCCTGCGCGGCGAGCGCCGCGAACGCCTCGGCCGCCTCTTTCTCTTTGCCGATGCTGAGCAGCACATCGGCCTTGCGCCCCAGCGCCCAGAAGTCCTTGCGATCGCGCTTCAGTCGGCCGTCCAAGTAGGCCAAGAGCCCCTCGATATCGCCTTTGCGCTCATAGGCGTCGACCAATTGGTCACGGCACTCTCGATACAACCAGTGGGTAGACTTGACGCCGGCGAGCAGGTCTTCGTAGGTCTCGATGGCCTCGTCGTAGCGCTCCAAGTGGACCAAAATCGAGGCCACCTCGAGCTCGGCGCGGGAGCGCTTCTCGACGTTGTTGCCCGCCAAATCGGCGGCCGCCTGGTATTGCTCCAGCGCCCGCTCGAACTCGCCCTGCTCGAGGAAGAGCGCACCCAGCTCCCAGCGCAGGTAGGCATCCTTGGGCGAGAGTTCGAGGATGGCTTGGGTGTAGGCGATGGAGTCTTGCTCGCGACCCTGGTTGCGGGCGATCTGGCCCAACTCCTGGAGGATCTCGAGCTTCTCGTCCTTGCCATTGGCGTCGCTCAACGCGGCGTCGAAATCGACCTGCGCACCGTCTAAGTCGCCACCCTCCGCGCGGGCGATTCCCCTCAGCAACCGCTCAGGCCCACTCAGCGTGCGCAGCTCCGCCAAGGTGTCCAAATAGCGCACCGAGCGGTCGGCCTCGCCAAGCTCCAGGTGAAAACGGGCGAGCAGGAGCAAGGCGGAAGCTGAGGGGCCCCCCTTCGCGAGCGCGTCCGCGTAGCGGTCGACCAAGGTCTTGAAGCCCCCAACCTTCGGGACCTGCTTGCGCAGCTGCTCGAACGGGAACTCGGCCAGCGGGTCCTTGTCGAGCAAGACCAGCAGCCGATCGACGATCTTCTGGTCTCGCTCCGAGTCGTGAACTCCCCACTCCTCGGCAAGCGCACACACCGACACGAGCCCGCTTGCCGAGAACGCGAGCGAGAGGGCCAGTAGACGAGCGAAAATCGAGCGTCGCGAAGACATGCTCCAGAGGCTAGGCGAGAGCCCCAGGGATGTCGAGACCCCTCGCGCCACGCAGCTCCTGACTCCGGACTCCGGAGTCCGGACTTTGGCCGGCTGCTTGACGAGTCCGACGGGCCGGTCAGCTTCTGATTCTGGACCAGTCTGGAGTCTGGAGTCTGGAGCTTCAGCCGAATGCTGCAAGGAATGCTGCTGCAGTCCGACCGGCTGCAGAAGCCAGCTCCGGACTCCAGACTCCGGACTCCGGACTGGGTTCTGCGGTTCGACAGGTCCGACGGGCCGTTCAGCTTCTGATTCTGGACCACATCCAGGGCTCATGGGTTGCGGCCAGTATGTGCCCAGGCAGGCCGCCGAAGCGTCCGCACGTATAGCGAGAGGCCTGCAGCGCGGCGATTCCGCTGTTCAAGATGTGCGTCGACTCGAGCGAGATGGCGCGCAGGTGTTCGCAGCGCGGTGCAGCGGCGAGGCGCTGCGCGCCGTCGTCGCCAAGGGGATTGAAGGAGAGCTCGAGGCGAGCGAGCGAAGGCAAGCCGTCGGCCTGAAGCGCTTCGAGCGCCTCACCTTCGAGTCGGCAGGAGGCCAGCGAGAGCTCTGACAGGAGCGGCATTTGATGAGTGCGCATCAGCGCCGTCAGCCCAAGATGGGTGAGCGCGCTCCCCGCAAGGTTCAGCGCCTTGAGCCGTTTCATCGAACGACTCACCAAGCGCTGAACGAGCTCGTCGTCCATTCCTGTGCCCGACAGATCCAGGACCTCCACGTGCTCGAGCCAAGTGGACTCGAGCAACGGCACGAGTCCCTCCCGGCCCAAAGAGTTGCCGCTGAGTATCAGCGTGCCCATGGCTGCAAGAGGGGCGTGGGCCAATTGCCGCGCGGCGTCGCCATCGACGTCACTGCTGGCGAGGTCCAGCACTTGGAGGCGATGGGAGGGCGTCTCGCAGACCCGCCGCGCTGCGGCCGTGCCGAGGCGGATCGCCCGGTCGCCAGCGAGGCTCAGAGTCTCGAGCGCGGGCCAGAACTCGGCGTTCGTCAACAGCTCGATGCCTCCATCGTCGAGGTGAGCGCGACGCAGCGTGAGATGCCTCAGCCCCGACAACGTCGCGCAGGTCGCTAGGGCGCGGGCACCGTCTAGCTCGACGCGCTCACCGTCCAACACCAGACATTCTAGAAAAAGGGCGCCCGAGCGGCACAACCCTTCCAAGCCTCTGGCACGAATCGAGGTGAGGTACAGATGCAGAACTCTGACCTTGTCGAGCGCAAACTTCGAATGGAGCGCGGTCAGCACGGCGTCCCCAAGGTCTCGCCGTCCTCCGATGTTGGTGGCGAGGATCTCGAGCTTCTGCAGCGCAGGGAAAGTCCGGTGGTTGGCGAATTCGCTGAGGAGCTCAGCCCCTCTGAGCAAGGTCAACTGGTCGAGCACGAGATGCTCTAGGGCATCGAGGGTGGCCTCGCGAAAGAGGTGCCCGAGCGGCGCATCCAGCCTCTCGTAGCTTGTCTTCTTGAGACGCAGCGCACGGAGCGAATTGGGACCGAGCGCGCAAAGACGTTCGATGTCAGTCTCCTCCTTGAGCGGGTCGAGGACGAGGGCGACTCTGAGGGCGTCGGTGTCGCGGGCCTTGCCCGCTTCCCAGCGCTTCATGGTGTTGCGGTCACCCTGACGGGTGAAGAGCGGCCAATCCGCAAAGATGTTGATCGCGGTCTAAAAGTCACCCACCTGGCGCAACCGCGATCCCCCACCCTCAGTTGCGGGATCGCGGAAAGATCGCGGTTTAGTCCCCCACCTGTGCCTCGCGTTTGTTGAGTGCTTTGTGCT
>Ga0210044_10002542_pt1 | contig 27075 bp, 19 predicted proteins | sample CryGey13umfilter_2_FD_183959 | JGI IMG/M metagenome (GOLD analysis project Ga0210044, IMG submission 183959) | Groundwater microbial communities from aquifer in Utah, USA - Crystal Geyser 4/9/14 3 um filter (SPAdes) (version 2) | ecosystem: Environmental > Aquatic > Deep subsurface >... | reverse complement strand
CGTGGGCGGCATCCTCGAAGATCTGCTCGCAGAGCTGCTCCCAACGCTCAGCGACGAGGCGAGCCAGGTGCTCGCTGGCGCCGACGGGCCGCTGCTGCGCCGCGTCTGGCCGGGGCTCGCGCTGCCAGGCGCCGGGCCACCCCACGGCTTCCCCAGCGTCGAGACCATCGCCCGAACCGTCGCGCGCTGCTGCGAGCAGTCCGCCGAGGACCAGCCGCTCCTGCTCGTCGTCGAGGACGTCGACCAGATCGACACCGTCTCCGCGCGCGGGCTCGTGCAGCTCGCGGAGCGCGCCAGCGCCAAGCTCATCCTGCTCCTGCTTCACGACCCGCGCTGGGCCACCCCCGAGTCCACGCGCTGCGTCGCCCGCTTGGAGGCCACCTGCGGCGCGCTTCGGGTGCGCGTGCCGCCCCTAGAGAGCGCCGCAGCGACCGCCATCGCTACGAGCCTGTGTCCGAGCGCCCCTCCGCGCATCGTACCCGTGAACACGCCGCTACAGGCGGTCGCGATGGGGCTTGAGGCGCTCGCTCGCTGGCGCGGCGAACCGTGGAGCCCGCCGGGCACCGAGCTCTGGCCGCTCGCGCTGCGCGACGCCCCCATCCCCACCCAGGTCCTCCACGAGGTCGACGCGGCGCAGGTCATTCACAGCCCCTGGGTCAAGCGCACCGACGCGGGCCTCGCCCTCGCGACCGCCTTCGCGCGCGACGCCGCCCGCGCGCGCCTCTCCAGCAAGCAGGTCGCGGGCCGCGCCCTCGCCGCGGGCTGGGCGCGCGCGCTCCCCGACGACAACGCCGAGATCGCGGCGCTGCACGTCATCGCCGGCGATCCGCGCGCCGCTTGGACGCCCTGCTCGCTCGCCGCCGTCAACGCGGAGCGCTTGGGTGACTTCGACGCAGCTAGGCGCTGGCTCTTCCTCATCGACACGCTCCCCCGCCCCGAGGTGTTCCGCGCGGGGCCGCTGTTCGACGTCGCCGTGGTGCGCGCCCGCGTCGCCCTGAGCACCGAGCCCGGCGAGCCCCGGCGCGACCTGCTGCAAGCCGTCGACGAGCTCGCCGTCAGCGACCCGCAGCCGGCCATCGCCAAGCTCCTGCGCGCCGAGTTCGACCTGCGCGACGGCCAAGCGACGCGCGCGCTCATCGCGGCGCTGCGGGTCGCGTCCACCGTCCGCGAGACGTCCCCTCACCTCGCCGTTCAAGCCCTGCTCGACGCCATTCAATGCCGCTTCGTGCTCGATCAGCTCGACGACGTGCCCCAGCAGATCTCGACGGCGAGCGAGCTCCTGGCGGCGAACCCAAACCCGCTGCTCAACACGCAGCTCGGCAACCTCCGCGCCGAGCACCTGTTCCGCACCCAAGACCTCACCCAGTGCCGAAAGCAGTGCCAGCTGCTCATTCGCCAAGCCAGCGAGCAGGGCTACCTGCGCGGCACCGCCTTCGCGGCGTCGCGGTTGGGGCGCGTACTGCGGCGCATCGGTCGCCGCCACGAGGCCGAGGTGCAGACGCGCAGCGCGCGCGTCGCCTTCGCGTCCACGGGTGACCGCCTCCTCGACGCGGAGACCGGCCTCGCCCTCGCTACGCTCTTGGTGGAGCGAGGCGACACCACCGGCGCGCGCCGCCTGCTCGACGACGCGATCCGCCAGATTCGCGGCTTACACCTAGACGATCTCCTGCCTGGTGCCATGCGCGTCAGCCTGGAGATCGCCATCTTTCGCTCAGACACCGCCCTCGCCGCGGTGGCCCTCTCCGAGCTCGCCGCCTCCGTGCGTCACGCCGACGAGGAGCTCCCTTCGGTGCTCATGCGCTGGTGGCGCGTTCGCGGCGACCTCGACCGCGCCCTCGCCGTCGAGCCCCCCCGCGACACGGGCTACGGGCGGGCGCTCTGGCTGGTGGAGCGCGCGCGGGTGGCGATGGTCTCCGGCAACGCCGCGCGGGCCGCGACCGACGCGCGCGAGGCGCTCGCCCTCGCCGATCACGGCGGATTTGGCGAGGTGCACACCTACGCCAGGCTCTTGCTCGGCTTGGTCGACCCCAGCACCGCCGCGGATTGGAGCGTGCTGCAAGACGAGGCCTCCAACGTGCTCCGCGCCGAGGTCTTCTTGGGGGCGCTGGAGTTCGACGCGCGCCTGTTGACCTCGCGCGGTGCCCTCGACGAAGCGGCGAGCCGGTGGCGCATCCTGCGCGCCCGCAGCCACGAGCTCGGCTACTTGCCTGGCGTCGACGAGGCGCTCGGCTGGCTCGCGTCGAGCTGAGCCTCTTCGGTGGTTCCCTCCGCCAAGTAGACCCTGCGCGCGGGCACCTGGTAGATGCGGTCCTCCTGCATGAGGTAGCCCGAGAGCGCGCCGCCGTAGACGCAGCCCGAGTCCAAGCCGATGAGGTAGGGCTCCCCGTCCCGCTCAACGCGCACCAAGCCGCGCCGAGCGTCGTGCCCGAAGATCACGCGGCGCTTGCCGTGGTACTGCTGGTGCCACAAAGGCGCGTGCGGGTTGGAGGCCGGGAAGGTGCGCATGGTGAGGGCCATCCGCTCCGTCGTGCGCTTGCGCTTGCCCGACGGGTCCATGCCCGCGTGCACCACCATCCAGCCGTGCACCTTGTGAAAGAGCGGGAGCTGCCGAAGCCACGGAACGACCGCGGTGTCCGCCTGTCGAAGCGCCCTTAGGCAGGCGCGGCCTGGCCGATCGCCGAGGCTCTGCCCCGCTGCGATGCGCAGCAGGCGCTCATCGTGGTTGCCCCGCACCGCCTCGAAGCCGCCGTCGCGGATGCACTCCCACACGCCGACGGGGTCGGGCCCCTTGGTGAAGAGGTCGCCGACCATGACCACCCGCTCGGGCTTCGCGAGCGCGATCAGGTGGCGCAGCTCCAAAGCACAGCCGTGCACGTCTCCGACAACGAGCGTCCGCATGCCTTCCCGCTACTCGTGTGAAACGCAGGACTTCAAAAGTTCCACCGCGTGAACAGGTCGCGGCGGAGGGCGGCGAGATCGGGGATCGGGCCGGCGCTGGTGTGCTCTTCCAACAGCTCGACGACGCGGTCGTTCACCGAGCAGAGGCGCTGCGCGAGCACCCGCGCGATGGCCAGGCCGAGCTTCAGCACCGCTGGGTCACCGTCAGCGACCATCGCCTCGAAGGTGGAGCGGTCAATGGCGAAGATCTTGAGGTTGCCGAGCGCGACCACGGTGGCGCTGCGCTGAGTGCCCGTCAGCAGGCTGATCTCGCCGAGCACGCCGCCTGGGCCGACCTCGCCGATGCGATGTACGGTCCCAGCGTCATCGCGCTTTCGAACCTGAACGCGGCCCTCCAGCAGGATGGCGAGGCGCGGCCCGTGCTCGCCCTCCTCCATCACCAGCGCCTGCTCAGACCAGCGCTCCACGCGGCCCGCCGCGGCGAGGCGCTGCAGCTCATCCTGTTCGAGCTCGGCGCAGAGCTGAATCTGCGCGAGCGCACCGACGAGGTCCATGGCCATCCGTCCCCCTTTCACAAGCCGCGCAACACTGTGGCACGCCCGACGCGTCCGACGGCCACCATATAGGCCGCCGTGCGCAGCGGAACCTGCTTATTCCTGGACACTTCGAGCACGGTCTGCACAGCGGTGTTCAAGAGGGTGTCGAGCTCGGAGAGCACGCGCTCCTCGGACCAGCGGTGCTGCTGCTGGTTTTGCACCCACTCCAGGTAGGAGACCGCCGCCCCGCCTCCGTTCGCGAGGATGTCGGGCACGACGGTCACCCCTCGCTCGCGAAGGGCGGCGTCGGCCTCGACGGTCACGGGCGCGTTGGCGGCCTCGATCACCCAGCGCGCGCGCACGTCCTGGGCGTTCCCGCGATGCAACACACCACCAGTAGCCGCAGGCAGCAGCACGTTCACGTCGAGCGCCAGGAGGTCGGACTGGGTGAGGCTGTCCGCACCGGGGAAGCCAGCGACGCGACCCGTGCCCGACTTGTGCTCGATGAGCGACGGGATGTGCAAGCCGTCAGCGCGGAAGATGCCCCCGCGGCTGTCGCTCACCGCCACGATCTTGGCGCCCTTTTGGAAGAGCGCGAGGGCCGCCGCGCGCCCAACCTGGCCGAAGCCCTGCACCGCGACGCTGGTGCCTTCCAGCTGCGTGCCGTCCTGGGCGAGGACCGACGCGGTGACGAGCGCGACGCCACGCCCGCCCGCCGCGCGGTGGCCGTGGGTGCCGTACAGCTCGATGGGCTTGCCGGTCACCACCGCGGGCGTGTGACCGTGCAGCTTGCTGTACTCGTCCATCATCCAGGCCATGACCTGGCCGCCGGTGTTCATGTCCGGCCCGTACACGTCGCGCTGTGGCCCGATGACGTCGTGAATCCGGTGCACGAAGGCGCGGATGAGGCGCTCCCACTCGTGCAGGCTCAGCAAGCGCGGCTCGACCGCGATGCCGCACGCCGACCCACCAAACGGAAGGTTTAACAGCGCGTTCTTCCATGTCATCAGCGACGCGAGCTCGCCGACATCCGCGCCGCTGAGGTTGCGGGTGCAGCGAACGCCGCCCTTCATGGGGCCTCGCGAGCTGTCGTGCTGCACGAGGAAGCCGCGAAAGCTGACGACGGTCCCGTCATCGCGCTCGATCGGCACCTGTACGCGAAGCTCGCGGCGAGGCGTGCGGAGGAGCTCCTCGACGCGCGGGCCGAGCTCCATCTGTCGTGCCACATCGCCGAAGAAGGTCGGATTCGTGGTCAAGCTTCGCTCCATGCGGGTCAACCGTGGTCCGCGAGCCTATCACGAACCGTCAGCCCAGGGTGCCGAGCTCTCCTATGAAGGGCAGATCGGTCTCGTCCACGCGCGCCAAGTCCAAGGTGACCATCACGGAGCCGCCAAAGCCCAAGCGGTCGCCGGTTCGCACGACCTGCCGCACCTTGGGAGTGAGGCGGCGGCCGTTGATGAAGGTGCCGTGGGTGGAGTTCAGATCTTCGAGGGTCCAGGCGCCATCCCACACGAGCTGCGCGTGGCGGCGGGACACATCGCCCGCAAACGGCGGCGCCGGGATGATGTCCGAGTCGCGGCCGATGAGGTAGGCTTGGCCGCGAGTGGGCGTGCCGAGCAGCTCCAGCACCTCGCGCTCGCTGTGGAAGGTGCCGCGCAGCGGCCCCGCAGCGACCGGATCGGCGATGAGCACCCGCGGCTCGACGATGAGCGTGATGAGCTGCCCTGTCGTGAAGGAGTGCCAGTGCCCGCGCAGGTTCATGCGCCCATCACAGCGGGCCACGTAGCGCGCGCGCGTGGGATCGACGCACTCCAGCGCACCGCCCGGGACCACCTCAAAGACCTGGTCGATCGTCTCTGCGACACGGAGCCAGGAGGAGGTGCACTCCTCGGGCTTCCGGACGCGCACGCCAGCGTTTGGCTGTGTGGACGAGTCGAAGGGCTCGGTGATCGTGACGGTGCCGTGGTGGGGGGACCTCATGGAGCCTCCTTCATGCGCCTTAACACACCCGGGGGTCCAACAGTGCCATAGCAAATCTATGACATGTGAACTCGGGACAGGTCGCGACACGAGCGCTGCTACCGTTGGATGCCTAGCGCGCGGCCCATCATCCAGCGGAACATCCGACCGACGCCCCAGCGCGGCATCAGGCGCGTCATCATCAGGACCATCACCTGGTTGCGCAGGCTCGGGATCGCGTGAGCAGAGCGCCCCAGCGACGCGAGCCCAGCCGCCGCGACGGCATCCGGTTGCATGACCGCCATGCCCATCGACGCGAAGTCGATCCCCGTGTTCGCCGCCATGGGCGTATCTGTCGGTCCAGGAGAGAGCACAGACACGTGCACGCCCTTGTCCGCCATCTCGTAGTGGAGGGCCTCCCCCAACGCGACGATATAGGCCTTCGCTGCGCCGTAGTGAGCCATGTAGGGCTGAACCATCCACCCGGACATGCTCGAGACGAACAGAATCGCGCCTCGGCGGCGCTCCGCCATCGCGCCGCCAAAGTGGTGAGCGAGCTTCATGGGCCCGTAGCAGTCCATCGCGAGCAGGCGCGCGTGGGTCTCGGCGGGGGTGTCCACGAAGTAGCCGCTGCACTCAATCGCCGCGCACGGGACCAGCACGCCGATCTCGAGGTCGCGCACGCTCTCGATGAGGGTGTCGACACCGTCGGGCGTAGAGACGTCCACCGCCAGCACGCGTACCGCCGAGGCAGAAGCTCGCGCAGGAGCGAGCGAACCAATGACTCCTTGTAGGTGCCGTCTTCGCACCAGTTGGCGTCTCCCACCAGCGTCCGTACCCGGTTCATCTTGGCGCGAATCTCAGCCGATAGACTGCTGAGGAAGACTTGCCAGTCGGCGTCCGCGTAGATCCGGTTGGACGCATCGCAGGTAGTTCCGTGGTTCATGGCCTGCGCCCTAATCGGTGACTCCGCCTCCTCCAACCACGCAGGCTCGAGGCCAACGAAACGGGAGGGGTCAGGTGATGCCATATCCACGAGATTGTGACGGTTGTACTTTGATTGCCAACTCGCCCGACGGGAAGTGTTGAGCCGAGCATCGACGGCCGTGCGTGAGCGCCTGGGCGTACGAACGAGCTAGAACGCCGACGTGTCGGCGAAACGGGTATGTCGCATCACCTGACCCCTGCTCGGACTGTGACGGGTGTGTTCATGAAGTCACCCACCTGCCATCGCTCGCCAACCAGGTACCCTCTCCTCCAGCGAGCACTGGATTGAGGAAGGCCGCGGCCACGGCGTGAAGGGCATCGACATCCGCCCAGGCGAGGCCCTCCTCTTCCTTCAGCTTGTCGTAGGGCCCGAGCCACTCCCGAGGGGGCACTGGCAGCGTCGATGGTGATTTGTGGGTCGCGCGGAAGTCGAAGGTCAGCCCGATTGCCTCGCGGAGCTCCCCCGCGGTGAAGCCCCCCAGCGCATCCGAGATGAGCGGGATGTCCACCAGGTCCTTGAGCCGCATGTTCACGCGGTCTCGAGGGAGCGTGTAGGCGTGGAGCTTCTCGGCGAGGTGCGTCGTGGGTGGGTAGGTACGAACCTGTACGCGCGGGATGCCGTACTTCTCGAAGAAGTCCGAACCCGCGAGCACATCGGGCTCGCCGAGGATCGGGTCGCCGTACGCCACGTCCAGTCCGAACGCCACGTAGGGCTTGCCGGCGATTCTCGCAATCACCTTGAAGCGGAAGCCGTCGTACTTCACACCGTCGCCAGTGATGGCCGGATGATCTGGGTCGCGCGTGACGGTGAACTCCAGGTGGTCCTCGGGGTCTGGCCGATGGACCTCGATGGCTCGCAGGTGGCCGTCGAGCTCCGCGGGATCGCCAAGGAGACGGAGATCGATGTCCTTGGTCGTTCGAGCCCCCTGAAGCCGCAGCTCGAGCGCCAGCCCGCCCTTGAGCACTGCGGTGTCGGGCAGGACGTGGTTGAGGCGGGCGATGAACCGCTCCATCACCACGAGCACTCGGCGGCGGTTGAGTGCACGACCCTGTTTCGGCCCGACCTCCTCCTTGAGGCGGCCTTCGATGGAGGCCTTGAACGCCGCTGGGGACTTCCCTACGCCCACGTGAACCTCCGAGCCAGCCGCTTGCGGAGCGCGGTGACGTCACGCTCACCTGGTACCTGGTCGATCTGCCAGGCGAACTCGAGCTGCATGGTTCGGGACGGGAGGTACTGGGCGACCCGCAGGTGGGCATCCATCTCCCGGCCGAGCTCCGCCGCCACGGTCGGCCAGTCCGAGGGCGGCGGCTCGACGCAGACGCCGCTGATCGGGCGGGCATAGAACCGGTCGCCCAGTCCGTCGCCCTCCCCGTCCGCGCGGGTCGGGCGGATTGGCGTCCCCCATCCCTGGGCGTTGGCGACATAGCGGCCAGCGGGTGCGACGAGGTCGAAGGTGAACAGGCCGCGTCGGATACCCTGGTCGATGGCCTGGGTCACGAGTCCGGCATCGCCATGGGCGGCGGCGACCTCCAGGACAGCCCGAGCGGGTCGCGACACGGGAACCGGGCCGAACCACTGGCGGTCGGACGGCGGGAGGTCGCCGAAGTGGGTCACGACGCCCTCGGGGATTCGCTTCCGACGAGAGGTCGAGGTCGGCAGAGTGAGATGGACCCGGGCCGGAAGGGCGTCGGAGAGCTCGTGGAGGCTCAGGGCGGTCTCGTGCGAGAACACACCCTGCTGATCCGACCAGAGCCACAGCACAACGAGATCCTCGTGCTCCGACGGCGGGAAGCGGGCGATGCGGTAGATGCCTCGCATGGGCCGATCGAGGTTCCCGCTCTGGACGTGCTTGTGGAGGAGCTGCGGCGAGAAGCCGACCTCGGCGGCCTGCTGGGCGGTGACGTGCCCGGACTGGCCGTTCGCGAGCTCGTAAAGATCATCCCAGGATGGCGCGGAAGTGTTCATCAGTGTTCTCGCCATCAAGTTTATATCATTGCATCGAAAACCGCTAGTTCCGGGTAAACTGAATCGGAACATCAACTACTGGTGAAGTTGTTCTCCCAACAAGCGTGGCCGACCGAGGCGACTCGCACGCCGCCGACCGCGAGATGCTCCACCGCGAGCGTGCGTGAGCACCCGGGCGCACAATCGAGCTAGAACGACGATGTGTCGGCGAAACGGGTATCTCGCATCACCTGACCCCCGGTTCCTCTGACACTACGCCGGCAAGTTCCAAACGACATCGAGGATGACCTTCTTGTTGGCGCCCTGCGCGATCAGGAACTCGAGGACCAATCTCGCCGTCGCGGGGTCCCGCAGGTCTGGAAAAAAGTGGTTCCCCCTGTAGTCGTAGGGGCCGGGAGCAGCTGTCACGAGCCTCCCCAGCCCGCAGCGACCCACGGTCGCTACGCTCCCCTTAAATGTTGTCATGCACCTCTCGGCCGCAACTACAGCGCCCACCCTCAACTTCTCTTCGTCTCTGTTCATCGGAGTACCTCCCTACCAGAAGGTTGGTACCCGAGCGATTTTCCCCGTTCTGCACGACCTAAAGAAATGAGAAGCCGCCAATGATCGCCCGAGATCACTTGCGCCAGTTCCTACTCGATCAACCGACCTCCGTTCAGGCCGAGATCACACAACGACGATACACCGCAATCCGCACCAGAAGCGGCGGAGTGCCCACGGACCCGCCCCGCACCCCGAGCGTCGTCGCAGAGGCGCGGTCTGCGGCGACGCCCCCGCCCGAACTATGACACGTCGAAGCGGTTGAACTCCATCACGAACTGCCCCCGCCCGCGCGTCTGCGAGCGCAGCTCCGTCGCGTAGCCGATGAGCGACGAGAGGCCGCACTCGGCGTCGATGGACGTGGTGCCGTCGTCGGCGGCGTGGCCGAGGATGGTGGCGCCGCGCGACTGGAGGTCGCCGAGCACGCCGCCGGTGTTCTCGTCAGGCACGACCACCTCGATGCGCATGATGGGCTGCATCACGCGGCCGCCCGCCTTGCGAAGCGCCTCGCGAACGGCGGTGGCGGCGGCGATGCGGAGCGCCTGGGCGCTGCTGCCCGCCCCGAAGGTGAGCACGCGGTTGACCGTGATGGAGGTGTCCTGAAGCGGCGCGCCCTCGACGGGGCCACCGCTGACAGCGTCGCTCGCGCCCTGGTGGACCGCCTTGCGCTGGTCCTCGGTGGGCTCGAAGCCCGCGGGCTCCCAGCTCGGCTCGCAGACGACCTCGACGCCAGCGCCGCGCTCGCGCGGGGAGACGGTGACCTCGCAGTCGGCGCGCAGCTCGATGAGGTTGTTGCCCGCTTCGAGCTGGCGATCGACGCCGGCGACCACCGTCGCCGTGCTCTCCACCGTCTCGCGGTGCACGACGCGGGGCTTGCCCACGGTCACGCGCAGGTTGAACTCGCGCTCCATGCGCTCGAAGGCGATCTGGAGGTGGAGCTCACCCATGCCCTTGAGGATGCGCTGGCCCGTCTCTTCGTCGTCTTCGAAGCGAAGGGTCGGGTCCTCCTCCGTCATCTTGCCGAGCGCGTCCACCAGCTTCTCTTCGTCGCGGCTGGACTCCGCCTCAATGGCGAGGCCGAGCACGGGCTCGCGCGCCTCGATGCTCTCCAAGAGCACGGGAGCTTCGGGCGAGCAGAGGGTGTCGCCGGTGGTGGCGTGGCGCAGGCCTGCGAGCAGCGCGATCTGGCCGGCGGTCGCGAAGTCGAGGCGCTTCTTGTGGTTGGCGTCGGGCTCGAAGACGCGGGCGACGCGCTCCTCCATGCCGCGGCCAGCGAGCAGCACCTTGTCGCCAGCGTTGAGCACGCCGCGGTAGACGCGCACGAAGACGTGACGGCGGCCCTCCATGAGCTGCACCTTGAACACCAAGGCCGCGAGCGGCTCATCGTTGTTCATGTCCACGTCGACCGGCTCGCCGTCGAGCGTGTGCCCCTGGCTGACGCGGTGGTCGAGGGGCGTCGGCAGGAGCTTGATGACGGCGTCGAGCATGGGCTGTACGCCCCAGTTGCGCAGGGCACTGCCTGAAAAGGCCGGGCGCACCTTACCCTCGCGCGTCAGGCGGCGGAGGACCGCCCAGATTTCGTCCGCTTCGACCGGCTCCTCCATGAGGACCTTGTCGGCGAGCGCTTCGTCGTGGTTCGCGAGCGCCATGAGCAGCGTCTCGCGGTACTCGGCGCAGGTCTCCTCCTCGGTGCCCTGCAGCGGGCGCGTGGCGACGATCTCGCCGAGGTCGCCAGCGAAGGTGTAGACCTGCTGCTCGATGACGTGCAGGACCGCGCGCTGCGACGTGAGCGGAACGCAGACCGGGACGGGCTCTTCGCCGAGGCGGCGGCGGATGGTCTCCAGCGCGCGATCAAAGTCGGCGCCGGGGCGGTCCATCTTGTTGATGAACACCATGCGGGGGACGTGGAAGCGGTTGGCTTGGCGCCACACCGTCTCCGTCTGGGGCTCGACGCCGCGCACGCCGTCCATGACGATGACCGCGCCGTCGAGGACGCGCATGGAGCGCTCTACCTCGATGGTGAAGTCGACGTGCCCGGGCGTGTCGACGATCTGAACCAGGTGGTCGCGCCAGGGGCACTGGGTGACGGCGGAGGTGATCGTGATGCCGTGCGCCTGCTCCTCGGCCATCCAGTCCATGTGGGCCGCGCCCTCGTGGACCTCGCCGATCTTGTGCGAAGCGCCCGTGTAGAAGAGCACGCGCTCCGTGAGCGTGGTCTTTCCAGCGTCGACGTGCGCGGCGATGCCGATGTTGCGCACGCGCAGCAGGTCAAACGTAGAAGCGCTGTCCTTGTCCTTCGCCATCCGGGGCCTCCAGCCGGCCCTCGCGGTATCCGCCCAGCGAACCCTTGGCTACACGCGCACGTCGCGGAGCTTCCCGACGAGCTTGTGCTTGTAGCCAAGTACCGGCGGTCCCAGCGTCATGGCGCGCTCCAGGTAGACGCGCGCGAGCTGGCGGTCGCGCGCGTCCACCGCCCCGCGGATCGCGATCAACAGCAGCTCTAGGTAGTACTCGACCGCGAGCGCGGTCTGCGGGTGATCGTCGCCGCGCGTGCTGCGCAGCAAGCTGGCGGCGGGATCGAGGTAGCCCATCGCTTCGTCCATGCGGCCGAGCTGCCCGCACAGGTTGCCGAGCTGCGCGTACCGCCCGGCGACCTCGGGGCTCCCCTCGCCGTACAAGCGCACGTCCGCCTCCAACGCCTCCCGCAGCAGGCCCTCGCCCTCGTCGTGGCGCTGGCGCTCGTGGATGACGATGCGCGACAGGTAAGCGAGCCGATCCGCTAGCGCGGGGTGGGGGTCGCCGAGCTGGCGCGTCAGGCGCACCGCCTCGTCGATGCAGCGAAAGGCCTCGTCACGCGAGCTGGTGCCGCGCAGCGCGACGCCGAGCTCGAAGGAGCAGGTCGCCAGCTCCTCGTCGCCGAGGCCGCCGGCGCTGTCGAGCAGCTCGCGCAGGACCAGCACGGCCTCGCCCGCGTGCCCGCCCCGCGCGTAGCCGGTAGCGAGGTGCCGACCGACGATGCGGGTGCGCGGGTGCGCGATGCCCGGCCGCTCGCGCAGCACGGACCACGCGTCCTCGAGCAGCTGGACAGCGCTGTCCTCGCGCCCGTTGCGAATGTGCAGCTCAGCGAGCTGCGCAGCGACGAGGCCCTGCGTGCCGGGAGCGACGCGGCGGCGCAGCTCCCACGCGCGCTGCAGCAGCCCAAAGGCGCGACCTTTGTCGTCAGCGCGCAGCAGGTGGTTCGCTAAGTTCGCAGAGACGATCGCCAACTTGAGGCCCTCAGTCTCGGCGAAGGGCAGCAGCCCTGCGTGCGCGGTCTCCAGCAGCTCGCGGGCGTCCTGGGTGCGCCCGGTGCGGTCCGCGAGGGTGCCGAGCGCGCCGAGCTCGAGCAGGACCTCGGGGTGATCGGGGCCGTGCGCCGCGATCTTGAGGCGCCAGATCGCGCGCGTCGCCGCGACCGCCCCCCGCCACTCGTGCTTCGCCGCCCAGAGGTCGCGCAGCTTGAACAGCAAAGGCCCGCCGCTCGGCGCGCGCAGGATCGGCTCGGGCACTCCATCCAGCAGGCGCTCCCAGCTCCCGGCCCCGGACTCGTCGAGGAAGGTGGCGCCCTCCTCGGGGAGGAGCGCGATGAGGAGCTGACGAGCGTAGTGCACTGCGGGCATGAGGGCCTCCAGCGGCGAAGACTACCGCAGACCCGAGCGACGACGCACGGTCCACGCGATGCCCGCCCACAGCGCCACCCAAAAGGCCAGCGCCGGCGCACGCCACAGCGGCGTCTCGTGCCAGTCGGACACGACGCGCACAGCGCCAGGATCGCGTGTCGGCGGCGCGAAGTCCCCCACCGCCACCGCGCGACCGCCCGTCGCCGCCGCGAGCGCCGCGAGGAAGCCCGGGTCGGGCGCCACCTCGTCGAGCTCGGGGTCGCGCTCAGTCACCGCGAAGAGCGTGTCCGCGCGCCCGAGCAAGCCCTGCGCGTCGCTCACCGCTGCGGTGGCGCGGTACCCGCCCGAAGCGAGCGTGTCGAGCTCGAAGATCGCCTGCCCGTCCGAGCCCGTCTGCATCGGCTCGAGGCTCGCCCCTGGCAGCGTGAGCGTCACAGTGGCCCCCGCGAGCGGCGCGAAGCCGGGCGTGCGCGCGGTGACGATGACGCGCACCGGCTCGCCCGCGCGGTAGTTCTCGCGCGAGGTCTCCGCCGTGACGCGCGCGAGGCTGGAGTCGGCCATGAGCCAGCGCGCGGCGTTCTTCCAGAAGCGCAGGTAGGCCTGGTTCCCTCGTCCCTCGGCGGCCTCGGAGAAGGACCAGCGCCACGAGCCGTCGATGGTGAGCGCCATGGTGCGCCCCTTGCCGACCTCGCGCACGGCGAGCACCGGCATGGGCGAGCCGTCCTCCAAGCGCACGTCCTCGCGCACCAAGAGCGCCGCCGCTCCCGGCGCCAAGCCCGCCACGCGGTGGGAGCCATCCTGCTTGTGCAGGCGCGTCCACCACGCCTGATTCTCCGCCTCGTCCTGGACCAAGCGCGTGATCGGGTGGCGGCGACCGGCCGCCGTGAGCGTGGGCTGGAAGGGCTCGAAGGCGACTGAGGTCTCCTTAGGGAGACCGAGCTTCACCGGGAGGATCTCCTCGATCGGTGTGCCGCCGTAGGCGCCGAGGTCGAAGGAGCGGTCGCCGCCCACCATCACGAAGGCCCCGCCGCCCTGCACATAGTCGGCGACGTTCTGAAGCAGGCCCTCGCCGCCGCGGTGAAAGTACGGTTCCCAGTCGAAGTTCTGGAAGATGACCACATCGAAGGTAGAGAGCTGCTCGCCAAACAGGTCCTCGTAGGGGAACTGAATGAGCGAGAGCTCGCGCTCGCCAAAGCCCGCCCGCAGGTCGCCAGGCGTGCGCAGGATGAAGAAGGACACGAGGTCGACGGACGGGTCCTCCTTGAGGAAGCGCCGCAAGAACTTCACGTCCCAGGACGGCGTGCCGCTGACCTGAAGCACGCGAACGCGGTCGACGACCGAGCGCACCACGACCGAGGCGCGGTTGTTGGCCTCTACAGCGTCGCCTGCGAAGGTCGGCACCGCGATCTCGTATTGGAAGCGCCCACCTGAGTCGATGGTCGTCTCAAAGGCGACGTCGGCCTGCCCCTGGCTGTCGAGGGTGACGGTGCGCTGCGTCACCACGCCGCCGTCGCGGCTGAGCGTGACCGGCACGGCCTTGCCCTCGTAGCCGACGCCCCGAAGGTGCGCGCGAAGCGTGAAGGGCTGACGGGCGAAGGCGAAGCCGCCCGCGTCGATGTCCTGCACCGAGAGGTCGCGCGCGCCGGCTTGTGTCCCAACCGCGTAGGTGCTGATGGGGCCGAGCTCAGGCGGGATCTGCAGCGCTTCGCCCGCGCGCCAGCTCGCGCGCAGATCGCCGCGATCGACGCCGTCGCTGACGATGGCGACGCCCGCCAAGCGCGTGCCGGCGATGCGGTCGGCCAGCGCCCGCAGCGCCACCCCCACGTCGGTCCCCGGCAGCGTGTTCCCGCCCGCGTCGCCGGGCTCCAAGCGATCCCCGAAGTGAAAGACCTCGACATCATCTGCCCGCAGCCGGTGCCCGAGCGCCTGCGCGGCGACCGAGCGCGCGATGTCGTCCTCGCGCAGCGACATCGAGCAGGAGGCGTCGATGAGCAGCGCGACGCGCCCGGGCACCTCGCGCCCCGCCTGCGCGACCCACATCGGGCGCGCGATGGCCACGACGATGCCCGCGAGCGCCAGGCCCCACGCGAGCGACTCAACGACGCGCGCCCACGCAGGTCGCGCCCCGCGCAGCGCGAGCAGCCACGCGACCGCCGCCACGACGCCAGCGCCTACGACGAGCGCCGTCGGCGCCGTCCACACCACGGCGCCCCCCTCCAGGAGCGCACCGCCGAGCCAGAGGTCCGTCACTCCGAGAACCCCACGGGCATGCGCCCCTCGCGGAGCAGCTCGGCGACGTGCGCCTGATCGCGCTTGTAGTTGGACGTGAGGCAGTACATGACGATGTTCATCGCCAGCTTTCGGGCCTCGCGTCGCTGGGACTCCCCGCCGGGAACGCAGGGCAGCTCCCGCCCGCTGTCGTCCCGCAACAGCGCCCCCGAGAGGTCGTTGCGCGTGTAGAGCAGCGGGCTGACGTTTCCGACCGTGACGCCCTCGAGCCAGTCCTGCTGTACGATGCGTCCCATCGGCCGCTCCAGCAGGAAGAAGGTGCGAAAGACGGCGTGCGTCGGCGGCAGGCGACCGAGGGCGTGGCTCGGAAACAGGGCGTCGACCAGCGCCCGCGTCGAGCGGTCAAAGTCGCTCGTCGCCGCGCCGCTGATGTCGTCCAGCAGCAGCAGACCGCCATACGCGAGGAAGCGCGAGAGCTGGCTGAGCGCGGCGTCATTGGGCATGGCGAAGCCGCCGTCGCCAGCGATGACGCAGAGCGGGTGCTCGAAGAGCAAGGGATCATCGGGTCTTAGGCGCGCGACGTCCATGGAGGTCTCCACCGAGGTCGCGTGGCGCAGCTCGTACAGCAGCCGCCGCCACGCGCTCGGGCGCGCGACGGTGCCCGGCCCGAGGTCGAGCTCCGCGATGCTCACCGCGCCGCCATCGCCGAGCGCGTGGGCGACGGCGGGCAGGAGCAGGGTCGCGAGCGAGCCCCACAAGAAGCTTCGTCGTGTCGGTGCGCTCATGCGCTCCCTCCAGCCCTGGCGAGCCAGGCGCTCAAAGCGAAGCACGCGAGCGCGAGGCCGAGCAGCCAGCCACCGAGCTCCACCTGCTCCGTAAAGACGCCGGGATCGAGGTCGACCTCAGCGCGCTCGATGCTCTCCGGGGCCCGCACGTCGGACTCCGCGAAGGGCAGGTTCGCCGCGACCCAGCCGGTCACGGGGCCGTCGGTGATCGCGACGCGGTAAGCGCCCGCCTGGTCCACCGGGAAGCGGAGCGCTCCCCCCTGCCGCGTGGTGGACACCAGCCGCCCAGCGGGGTCGAAGACCTCGGGCTCCGGGCCCGACCCCGGCAGCGGCACCACCGCGAAGCCGCCCACTTCGGCGTCGACGCGCTCGGCGCGCCCCCCACCGTCGGCGCCCAGCTCGGCGACGACGGCCTGAATGAGCGGCATGAACACCGCCTGGACCGGCAGGTTGGTCCAGTCGAAGTCGAAGCTTGAGGTCCACAGCAGCACACGGCCACGGCCGACCTGCTTCTCCACGAGCGCTGGCGCGCCGCCCTCGAAGCGCAGCCAGGTGCGCACCTCGTCCGTGTCGGCGTAGGGGTCGAGCGTCATCACGCGCTGCGCGCGCACGCGGCCGAAGCCAGCGCGCCCCGAGGCGGCGAAGGGCGCGAGCAGGCCCTGCGCGCTGGTGGGCGTCTGCAGCGGCACGCCCGCCTCTTCGCGCGCTGCGAGGCTGCGAACGCCGCGCAGCGGCGCGGGGAGCAAGGCGGAGAGCTCGTCGTTGTACACGCGGGGCGCGACGTTGCTGCCCATGGACAGGACGACGGAGCCGCCGCCGCGCACAAAGTCGACCAGCCGCCCACCGACGCCGCGAAGATCGCCGACGTTCGCCAGGAACACGAGCCGGTGTTTGGTCTTGTCGAGCTTGGCGAGGCCGCTCGGCGGCACGACGTCTGCGGTGACCCCCGTCTGCCCGCCGCCCCAGGGCGCGAGCGCCTTCTCCAAGAAGTAGACCTCGGAGCGCGCGGGCGAGTCGCCGGGGTCGCCGTCGACCACGAGCACCCGCGAGGCGCCGACGTGCGGCAGGTGGAAGTAGCGCGTGTCGTCGTCGGGGAGCGCCGCGTCCTCGCACCGCGCCTGCCCGACGCCGCCCTCGGCCTCACGCGGGACTGTGACCTGCGCGGTGGCCTCGCCGTCGGCCGGGAGCGCGACGAAGATCGGCACCGCCTGCCCGTCGGGCAGCACGACCTCGCACGCGACCTCGGTGGGCTCGGGCCCAAAGTGCGCGATCTGCAGCGTCACCTGCCCGCCCTCGAGGCCGTCACCGTAGATCGCCGCGCGAATGACGACGTTGTTCGGCGCGCCCTCGCGCACGGGCTGGGGCAGCACCGCCGCCCCCGCCGCGAGCAAGCGCTGCAGCTCGGGCCGCGCCGCGCTCACCGTGTTGGCGCCTGCCTCGTCGGAGTAGAGCAGCACCTCGCCGGGGTCGCCCGCGAGCAGCCGACGGGCCTCGCGAAAGCCCGCGCCGAGGTCGGTGCTCGCCGAGCCCGGCACGAGCGCCCCGAGCGCGGCGACCACCGTCGCGCGGTCCTCGGTGAGCGAGGGGGTGAGCGCCACCGCCTGGCCGTCGACCGCGACCAAGCCGACGCGCGTACCCGCGGGTAGGGCCTGCACCTGCGCCGTAGCCTTGGCGACCGCGTGCGCGAAGACCGAGGCGCCGCCGTCGGCCATCTTCATGGAGAGCGAGCGATCGAGCAGCACCACGACCCGTCCGCTCCCACCCACGTCGGGCAGGACGCCGGCGCGCACCCACTGCGGCGCCGCCGCGGCGAGGGCGAGCGCGAGCAGCGCCAGCGCTCGGAGCGCGAAGATGAGCGGGTCCTTGACGCGGCGATGCCGCTGAATGCGCTTGACCACGCGCTCCATGAGCAGCATCGCGCCAAAAGCGACGCGGTCGCGGGGGCGCTGCCAGGACAGGTGCGCTAGCAGCGGCAGGGCGACGAGCAGGCCGAGCGCGAGCGCGCCTGGAGCGAGGAGGGAGAGGCTCACCGCACGCCCCCGCCCGCGATGATCAGCGACCTGAGCGCGTTCTCAAGCGGATCTGCGGAGGAGAGCCGCGTAAAGCGCCCGCCCCAGCGCACCACCCCCGCGCGCACCTCCTCGGAGTGCTCCAGCACGACCTCGTCGAAGACCTTGCGCGCGGCGACCGGGTCGACGTCGAGGGTGGCGCCGCCCTCGGGCGAGTAGAACAGCGCCGGGTGATCGACGCTCAGGCCGAGCTCGCGCGGGTCGTAGAGCAGCCCGAGCCGCAGATCGCTGCCGCGACGGGCGATCGCACCCAGCGAAGGCAGCCAAGCGCTGGGCTCCTCCATGCCGTCGGTGAGCACCACGACGAGGCTGCGGCGCTTGGAGCGGCGCCCCACCTCCAGCAGCGCGTCCTCTAGGCGCGCGACCCCCGAGGGCCGGGCGGTGGCGAGCACTGCGGTCAAGCGCTGCAGGTGCGAGCGACCGCCCCGGCTGGGGAAGGAGCGCACGCCGCCGATCACGTCGCCGCCCACGAGCTCCAGGCCGACCGGCTCGCCGTGGCGGTGCAAGAAGGTGAGCAGCGTGGCCGCGAGGGTGATGGCGAAGCCCGCCTTGCTGCCCTCCAAGTCCGGCAGCTTTCCCCTGCCCGCGTGCCCCGTGCTCATGTCGGCGGACAGGTCGAGCACGACGGTCGACGGCAGCTCGGTCTCCGTCTCGAAGCGCTTGACCACGAGGCGGTCGGTGCGCGCGAGCACGCGCCAGTCGAGGGCGCGCAGGTCCATGCCCGGGGCGTACTCGCGGTAGTCGGCGAACTCGACCGCTTGCCCCACCCGCCGCGAGCGGTGCTCGCCCATGAGGAGCGAGTCGGTGAGCGTGCGCGCGCGAAGGTGCAGGCGCCGCACGCGCGCGAGCGCCTCACTGTCGAGCGGTGAGATGGGAGCGGGCTCCAACCTAGCCGATCTCCTCGATGAGCTGGCGAATGACGTCGCTCGCGGTGATGCCCGCGGCCTCGGCCTCGAAGCTGAGCACGATGCGATGGCGCAGGGTCGCGACGGCCACCGCGCGCACGTCCGCGACGCTCGGCACCTCATTGCCGCGCAGCGCCGCCCACGCCCGCGCCCCGACCGCGAGGTACTGACTGGCGCGCGGCCCCGCTCCCCAGCGAATCCAGCGCGCCGCCGAGGCCCCCGAGCCCGGACGGGTGGCGCCCACCAAGCGCACGGCGTAGCGGATGACGTCCGGGTTGGCGGGCAAGCGCCGCAGCACGCCCTGCAGCGCGACCAAGCGCTCCAGCGACAGGACCTCGCTCGCGCTCGGCATCTGGCCGACCGTGGTGCGCAGGACGATGGCCTCTTCCTCCTCGGGCGTGGGGTAGCCGACCTCGATGGAGAACATGAAGCGATCTTGCTGCGCCTCGGGCAAGGGGTAGGTGCCCTCTTGCTCGATGGGGTTCTGCGTCGCAAAGACCAGGAAGGGACGGCTCAGCGGGTAGGTGTGCCCCGCGGCGGTCACGCGGCGCTCCGCCATGGCCTGCAGCAGCGCCGCTTGGGTCTTGGGCGGCGTGCGGTTGATCTCATCCGCGAGCAGCAGGTTGGTGAACACCGGGCCCTTCACGAAGCGCAGGTGGCGCGCGCCGGTGGCGCGGTCTTCCTCAAGCACCTCGGTGCCGGTGATGTCGGAGGGCATGAGGTCCGGCGTGAACTGCACGCGTCCGAACTCCACTCCGACGGCCTCGGCGAGGGTCTGCACCAGCAAGGTCTTGGCGAGGCCGGGCACGCCGACGAACAAGCAGTGGCCGTCGGCGAGCATGGCCGTGAGCATGAGGTCCACCACCTCGCGCTGACCGACGATCACCTTGCCGATGGTCTCCAGCAGCGCGCGACGAGTGGGGGCGAGGGCCTCGAACAGGGCGAGGTCGTCTTGAGCATCGATGGGTTGGGTCATCCGTCTCCGCCAGTGCGTAGCAGGGTCAAGCGCTTCTGATAGCGCGCCGCGGCGGCAGAGTCGCCCGCCTTGGACGCGAGGTCCGCGAGCGACTGTGCGACCTCGGGGTCGTAGGGGTTGAGGTCCGCGGCGCGCTGCAGCGAGCGGTAGGCCTCGGCGTCGCGCCCGAGCGCGATGAGCACGCGCGCCAGCGTCTTGTGGCTGAGCGTGAACTCGGGGTAGTCGGTGAGCGACTCTCGGAGCAGGCCGCGCGCGGCGATCGGCTCGTCCTGGGCGAGCCAGGCCTCGGCCATGCGGCACGCGAGCAGCGGCGAGAGGGGCGCGTCCGGGCCTGTGGCTTTGCCGTACTCCACGAGCGCCGCCTCCGGGTGCCCCTGCTCCAGCAGCAGATCGCCGAGGCGCAGGTAGCGAGCCAGATCCTGGCGGTGCGCGAGCACGGGGTCCGCGTCGACGACCTCGCCGCCGTCAAGCACGGTCGGGAGCGCCGCGAGCTGCTTTTGCACGAGGTCGAGGGTGGAGACCCACGCGCGCCACGCGGTCTGGAACGCGTCGAAGTCCTGGAAGTGGGCCTCGGTGGCGAGCGCGACGGCGGCGTCATCGCCCGCGGCGATGCGGGGCAGCACGCGGAGCAGCACGTCCTCGCCGCCCTGCTGGAAGGCGAAGGCCATCATGGTCGCGACCTGAGCGTACGCGAGCGACGCGCGCTCGGCGGAGGGCAGCTTCGCGAGCGACGGGTGCATCTGCTCGAAGCTGACGAGGTCGTCGTCGCGCAGCGCCTTGGCGAGCAGCCCCTGCGCCTCCACCGACAAGCGGAAGTGGTCGGCGCCGTCCTCCCAGCGGTTGTCGAGGTACTTGGCCACCGCCTCTTGGAACCACACCGGCGCGCGGTCGTGGGTCTGGTGGGCGACGACTAGGTGGATGTACTCGTGCGCGGTGGTGCTCTTCCAGTCGTAGCCGCGCCCGAGGGCACGCGGCGACGTGAGCAGCAGGCGCGACCACTTGGAGAGCGCCACGACGCCGGTGGTCTGCACGTCATCGCGCGTGAGCGAGGAGCAGTCCACAAAGGAGCGCCCGTTCGGGTAGATCTCCAAGCGCGTGCTGCCCGGAGGCGCGCCGCCGAGCAGGCGCTCAGCGATGAGGGTCTTGGAGCGCTTGAGCACGTCGTCCGCTTCATCGACCAGGATGACGTCTACGCCGGGTCGGTAGGCGATGCGCCCGCCGTCGCGCTGGACCTCCTTCCAGTCGCCCTGCACCTCCAGCGTGCGGGCGTAGAGCTCGCGGTCGCCGAAGCGGTCGACCCAGCCCGCCTCGACCGCGCGATCGATGAGGTCCTTCGCCGAGACAAAGCGGGCCGCGTGAAAGGCCGTGTTCGCCGCAAAAGCGAGCAGGTCCGGCGAGCTGGCGTGCTCGGCGTCGAGCTCGACGACGACGCGCTCAGCGCACGGGATGTCCATGACGGCGAGGCACTCGCGGCCGTCGCCGAGGGTGGACGCGGACGCGAGCGAGGCGCTCAACCACAGCGAGAGCAGCGTCATCGGACCAGCTCTTCGTAGTAGCGCTTCTTGAGGGCGCGGTAGCCCTCGGGCACGTCGCCGGTCATGCCTTCGAGCAGCGCGCGGCGGTACGCCTCGGCGGAGAAGTCCTCGGTCTCGTCGGTCAGGCGGGAGCCGCGCCCCTCGGGGGTGTCGCCTCCCTTGGAGCTCTGATCGCCTTGGTCGTCGCCCTTGCCCTGCGCTTCCCCCTCGGAGTCGGCATCGCCGCTGTCCTCTTGCGCCTCGGAGCTGCTCTGCGCCTGCTCCAGCGCCTCACGCGCGGCGCGCACCTGCTCGGCGGCGACGCCCTGCGCGCCCTCGGCGGGCAGCGCGCGCCCGGCGCTGAGCTCGCGGTAGGCGGCCTCCATGCGCTCCGAGGCCTGCTCCAACGCCGGCTCCAAGCCTCGCGGCTGCACCGGCATCTCGCGGGCGACCTTTCGCGCCGTGGCGCGGGCGCGGTCTAAGCGCTGGCTGAGGGCGTCCTGCTGCGCCACCATCGCGTCGCTCTCGGGGCTCGATTGACCGGCGCCGCTGTTGGCCGCGCGCTGCAAGCGGGTGAGCGCGTCCGTGGCCCGCTGCAGGTCGACGCGAACGCGCTGCATCTGCTTGGAGCCCGGGCCCTTGAGCGCCGGATCGCGCCGAAGCTCGCGCTCGAGGGTGTAGCCCGAGCGGGTCCAGCCGGTCTCGGCTTCACCGGCCCCGACCTCGGCGCCCATCAGATCGCGCGCGCCCACCGACTCCAAGAAGCGCTGTCCGTCCTCGAGCGCTTGGGCGGCGCGCTCTTGCTCGTAGTAGGCGCGATCGGCGGCGACGAGCCCGTCTCGGTAGGCCGCCCCATCGCGCTGAAGCGCCGCCGCCGCTTGCTCGAGGTCGGACCACGCGTCGGCGACCTGCTGGGCCTGCCCCGCGTCCTGCGACTCGCGCATCGCTGAGACGTCGGCCTGGAGCGCACGTTGGGCCTCTTCAATCGCGAAGAGCTCCTCGCGCAGCTCCTTGACCTGGTCGGCCGTGGCGTCCTGGCGACTCTTGGCGGCGTCCAGCTCATCCTGCATCCACTCCGCGGTCTCGCGCAGGCCGCGCGCCAGGCTGCCCATCACGCGCTGCGCCTCGTCGCGCTTGCCGTCCGCCATCGCTTGGCGCGCGCTCTGCGCCAACGCGTCCAGCTCGCCGCTGCGCGCGGTGATGAAGTCGCGAAGCCCGCCGTGCTCCAGCCGCGTGGAGGCCTGGGACAGCTCCTTGAGCGAGGACTGCAGGCGGTCGAGCTCCGCGAGCACCTCCAGGCGTTCCGAGTCGGGCCGCTGCACGAGCGCGTCCAGCGCGTCGCCCATCTCCGCGAGCGCCTGCGTGCGCTTGACCACGTCCTTCATGGCGCGCATCCGAAGGACACGGTCGATGGCGAAGGCGCCGTCTTCCAGGGCGACGACCGCGGCGTCGCGCAGGTCGTTGGTGGTGTCCCAAGCGCCCTGCGCGGGGAGCGCGGTCACGCCCGGTGTGAAGGCGACCTGCGTGTAGCGCACCAGCGCGCCGAGCGGCTCCATCACGTCGGCGAGGACCTCGTCTTCGATGCCGTGACGGCGACGGCTGGACCGATAGGCCGCGGCGAGGTCGTCGAGGGGCGCCAAGCGACGCCCCACGGACTCGCCCCACCGCGCGACCTGCGCCTCGGAGGCGCCCGGCGGCCACGGCTCCTCCAAGAAGTCCGCGAGCGCCGTCACCAGCAGCGCGAGCAGCCGCTCTTGGCGCGCGAGGGCGCTCGCGTCCAGGCCGTCGGTGCTGGCGACCACCAGGTGGACCGGCCGCGAGTCGCCGCGCTTGGAGCCGGTGACCGTGTCGTTATCCCACGCGGAGACGACGAGCTGAACGCTCGCGCCCGGCTTGAGCCCGAGCTCCGCAGGGGTGTCCGCGAGGCGGCCGAGCTGCTCGGGCCCGTCCTTTCGGCCCGTGGGCACCCGGTGCACGACGCCGTCCACGCGCAGCTCCACGCCGCGAACGCCGTAGTCGTCGCGCGCTTGCCACGCGAGGTTCAGCGGCTCGTCGACGGCGACCTCGACCTCCGCCTCGCCCTCGATGGTTACCACCGGCGCGAGGTCCGGCACCGGCGTGACCTTGAAGCTCGCTGAGGGCCTGATCGCCTCGCCCTCAGCGAGCTCGACGCGCCAAGTCGACGGCGATGGCGCGACCGTGAAGCTCGCCGACACCAAGCGGTGGGCTTCGTCCAAGCTCGCCTCCAGGGGCGCGAGCTCGCCGACCACGAGCGCCGCCGTGTTGACGGGCGACGACGTGCGCACCTGCAGATAGACGACGGTCCCCACGGGCGCTTCGACGTCACCCGTGGAGTTGGGCACGACGCGGTCCTCGAGGCCGGTGTAGGGCGGGTAGACGTAGCGAAGCGAGATGTCGCCGACGCGCGCGATGGTGGCCTGCTCCGACGCGAGCGCCACGGCGACGGTGTCCACCGCAGGCTCGCCGAACCAGTAGCCCCATCGCGGGCTCGCGCCGAGCAGGAGCGCCAGCGCAGCGACGACCGCCACCGACGCGCCCGCGAGCTGCGCCGCCGCCGGGCCCATGGGGTGGGCGTCGGCCGGGCGCAGGCCGTGCATGCCCTCGCTCACGCGCCGGGCGAGCAGCTCGATGAGCATGGGGCTCGCTGCGTCCTGGGGCGCGTCGGCGTAGCGCAGCGCTGCGTGCAAGCGCCCGCCGAGCTCCGGGCGGAGCGCCTCGATGCGCGCGGCTTGCAGCTCCATCCGACCCGCCGCCCGCCAAGCGCGCCACAGCGGCCCGCCTACCGCGAAGACCACCCCCAGCGCGAGCGCGAGCCCGAGCCCCCACCGAGCGGGCGGACCAGCGAGCCCGGTGTGCGGCACGACGACGAGCGCCACGAGCGCCAGCGCGAGCACACCGCCACCGCGCGCGACCGCCTTAGCGACCGCCAGCAGTCGCTCGCGATCGCGTACGCTTCGGACGAAGCCGAGTGTGCGTTGAAGTCGTTCACGCATGCTGCGAATAGCCTACCGCGAGCGAGCGGCTGTGCGCCGCCGCGATGACGCACGATGACGGACACGGCGCGCGAGCGCGCCGCTATATGGAGATCCTGCGGTAGAGGCCCACCACGAGGCCGACCACCTGCACATCACCGGAGCGCTCGCTCACAAAGATGGGCTCCATGGACGCGTTGGCTGGCTGCAGGCGAAGCATGCCGTTGCCCTCGCGGTAGACGCGCTTGACCGTGGCCTCGCCTTCGACCATCACGACCGCGATCTGCCCGTTGCGCGCGGTCTGGCCCTGGCGCACAAAGAGCGTGTCGCCCGGGTGGATGCCGTCATCGATCATGGACTCGCCCTGAACAATGAGGCCAAAGATGGCGCCGCCCGAGGGCAGCAGCGAGGCGTCCACGCGCACTGAGGTCTCGTAGGACTCCTGCGCGAGGATCGGCTCGCCCGCGGCGATGCGCCCGAGGATCGGCACGCCCACCGTGAGCTCGTCTTCCACCTGGCTGGTGTCGCGGCCGAGGATGCGCAGGGCGCGGGGAGCACCTGGCCCGCCCATCTGCTCAAGGTATCCCTTGCGAATGAGCGCCTTGACGTGCTCACTGACGCCGTTGGTGGAGTTGATGCCCAAGGCCTTGCCGATCTCTCGGTAGGTAGGGACGACGCCGGATTGGTCCACCGCCGCGCAGAGGTACTCGTAGAGTTCGCGCTGCCGCGCCGAGAGATCGTTCATGCCCACTCCTGTACGCTTGTTCACCGCACACCCGTACAGTAGCACGTCTCAGGCAGGTGTCAACTGCCGTCCGCCACCGACCGCCACACCAGACGCGCGCGGAGCACATCGGTCTGCGATGCGTCGCCCTGCGACTCCACGATCACCTGAACTTCGGTGTCCGCGGTGCGCGCGATCGCGCTACCGCCGGCGTAGGTCAGCGACGCGAGCGGTCCGCCGTTCGGGCAGCCCACCTCGGACAGGGTCAAGAAGGTGGTGGATGGCGAGCAGAACAGGTGCAGCGCACAGTGCCAAGGCTCGGTGTGAACCTGCAGCTTGGAGCAGCCCTGCGTGGCGAGCTGGGCGGTGCCCTCGCGCGTGATGGCCACCACCTTGGACAAGGTCCGCGGCTCGGTGCCAGCGAAGGGAAGCAGCGCGCGGTAGGCGCTGACGGGCTCTTCACGGGCCATTGGACCGCGGGCGCCGTCGGGCGCGCGCGTCGTGTCAGCGCTTGAGCCGAAGCTCAGCGCGAGGGTGGACGCCCGCTCCTGTGGCGGCGCAAACAAGCGCTGGCGAAGCGCTCGGTCGGCGCTCGACGCGAAGAGCGCGTCGGGATCGCCCCCCAGCCACGCGGACACATCGGCCCGAAGCGCCTCGTAGCCGACGGCGGTGAACGCGACGGCGCTCGGCCGCGACGAAGAGAACTCGGTCACGTCAGGACCGGAGAGGCTCGCCTCTCGAATACAGCCGGGCTCGAGGGGCACCAGGCGCCCGCTCGCCGTGAGCGCCTGCGCGGCGACCCCCGACATAAAGTCCTCGCACACGAGGTAGTGAACGGGCTCGTCTACCCCGCGCCGGCGCAAGAAGTCGCCGAGGGCGCTCTCGGAGGCGAGGCGCATGCGCACGGGGCCGATCGCGGTCGCTTCCTTGGGCGCGAGCCAGCCCACGGCGTTGTCCAGACCGCGCAGCACGTACTGCCCGCCGTCGTACCGATAGCGAAGGCCGTCACACACGCGGTCGGGGAAGGTGACGAAGGGCTCGCTGTGGCACCCCGCGGGGAACTCACCGAAGACGCGCCAATCGCCGTTCGCTTGCACCGAGAGCGCCAGCTCGCCACGGGCCTCACCGATCCACAGCTCGTCGACCCCGTCACCGTCGTAGTCTGTGATGTCGTTCACGCGCAGCCCGCGGTGGTCGAAGCCGTAGCGTCGAATGAAGCTCTCCGGGACGACCAGCTCGGTGAGCACCTGCCCTTCGGCGTGTACCTCGCGCGTGAGGTGCAGCACGGGATCGTAGGTGACCGGGCGCTGCGCGGTGAGCGACATGACCGCCATGGCCCCGACCGAGAGCCCCACCGCCCCAAACGTGGGCAGCACCCAGCGAGGAAGTCCGCCTTGATCCTCAACGACAAAGGCCGACGACCCGATCTCGATGACGGTCCCTGGGCGAACGGGGGTCGACTTCTCGATCTTCTCGCCGTCGACGATCGTGCCCTCGGCCGAGCCGAGATCGACGATGCTCCAGTCGCCTTCTACGGCGTGGTACGAGAGCTCCGCGTGATCGAGGCTCACCAGCGGATCGGGGATGTTCACGCCACGCGGCGAGCGGCCGATGCGCGTGGTGGTGTGCCCGACGATGACGATGCGCTCGCCGAGCAGCGGCCCAGTGATCGCGACCAGTTCGATGTTCAAGGGGGACCCTCCCGAGGCCCACAGGTTGTATCCCGTGTGCACGCCTGCGCTCAACGAGGTAGGGCCTGCGTATGGCTCCTCAGCACCGCACCAACTCTGGCATCCCCTCACTCCCCCCGGCGCTTACGACGCTTCTCGGCGCATTATTTGTGCTGTATGCGGCGGAGCTCGCCACGCAGAGCGTTGGGCGCATCAACCTGAACTGGCTGCTCTGGAAGCCGTTCGGCTTGGGCTTTCACCCGTATCAGCTGGTCACACGGTACTTTATTCAAGGCCCCGCGGTGCTGAACGTGTTCATCGAGCTCATCGTGCTCGCGTTCTTTGCGCCCACGCTCATGCGCGCGCTCCCCCCCCGCAAGCTTGCCCAAGCGATGCTCGCCACCGCGGCGGGCGGCACGCTGCTCGGGCTGTTGGTGGACGTCACGGGCCTCACCGGCGGCTACGCAAACGGCTGGTCGGTCTTCGTAGCCGCGGGGATCGCGCTGTTCGGGCTGCTGCAGCCCGAGGCCACCATCCTGCTCTTCTTCGTGCTGCCCGTGCCCGCCAAGCTGCTCACCTGGGGCACGCTCGCGATGGCGCTGCTCAACTTCTTGGCCACCCCGTCGCTCGCCGCCGCCGACTACCTCGGCTCCATCCTCGGGCTC
>Ga0210044_10002541_pt1 | contig 27078 bp, 33 predicted proteins | sample CryGey13umfilter_2_FD_183959 | JGI IMG/M metagenome (GOLD analysis project Ga0210044, IMG submission 183959) | Groundwater microbial communities from aquifer in Utah, USA - Crystal Geyser 4/9/14 3 um filter (SPAdes) (version 2) | ecosystem: Environmental > Aquatic > Deep subsurface >... | reverse complement strand
TGTTTTGCGAATGTTTATAAACAAGATGAATTAGAAAATAACTCTGTCCTTGAATATTTACCTCATTTTGATTTAAATAATTTATCTAAAGTAATGGTTCCTGGTCAACTTTCCCAAAATCATATTATTCTTGATGGATATAAAAATCCAATTGATCTTGAAAAGATTTATGTGGCTGAAGATATTCCAAATGATATTCTATTAAAACTATCCAATCGAATGAATCTGCCACGTCTGGATATTGATAAAATGCACAGTATTCTCACTACTATTTCGCAAAAAAGTACCGATAATCCAGAGCTTAAAGAAATCAGAAATGCGCTTTTGAATGTCGCTATTTCTAAAAAAGGAAGTAGAGAACATTTAGAACTATTAGAAAAATATAATAAATGTAAAAAAGAAAAAAAAGTTAGTGAAGAAATAAAAAAGAAACGTTTTATTATAAATGAATTTTTAAGTATTATTGCAGAATATCGTTCCAATATGACGGGCATTGTATTGGGTTCAAATCGAGCAAATAGAACAACGGTGTTTAATGAAAATGATCTTGAAGATTTGGGAAAATGCCCTGAAATTGAAGATCCAATTACACTTGAAGAAGGTAATGCATGTATTGTTATTAAATATTGTGATAAAAATTATAATGATTTTCTCAAAAATTGTACTTCTGATTTGTCTATGGAGGCACCATTTAATTTGGGAAAAATTTTTTCTCCATTGATTACTCCGGGAATTTTTACTTATGAATTGGCAAAAGATATGGAAATTAATCCTTATACACGTGATAAAATTATGGGATTTCTGCCTCTGTCAAATGATCCACTAATTATTATGAAACATATGTCTAAATTATTTGGACAAAATCATGTTATGTGGCATTTTGTCAGAGCTTATATTTCCATGATGTGTGATATTTGTGATAAGGATTGGATTGATTCAAAAATTATTCTTAGTTCAGTAATTGAACTTTGTAAAAATTATAATGCAACAAAAGATCTTAAAGGAGGTTCTGAAAAAGTTCCTTTAATGGAATCGTTGCAATATGTTGTAATTAATTACAATACATGTCTTCGTGATAGATTTCCTGATGATATTAGAGCATTGGTGAATGTTGTTGATAAAACTATGCCAGAATTTAAGTATGAAAAAGAAAAAATTATGGCAATGACAAATGTTATTGAAGTATTCCAAGAATTACTTGTTCAACATAAAAATAATCAAGATATGGAAAAATATGTTATGGATGTTGATGATTATGGTCATTTTAAAAATAATAAAACCGATCTATATGGTTTAATTGGACAGATTTTCTGGAGCGATACTAATGGAAATTACCGTTTATATAAACTTCAGAATGCAATTGAAATGGCATTTTCTAATGCAAAATTTGGAAAAGAATTTAAAAAAGCATTTTTAGGAGAAAAATATAATACTGATTGTTTGAAAATTGCATATGACGAACCAGTTGGAACACATTTTGGAGAAGAAAAATATGCAAATTGGGATAACAATGGTATTAATGAATTGCAATGCACTTTTTGCGGAGACACATTCAATGATACGCAATCAAAACGTGATCACCTTGGACAATATTTGGGTAAACATTTTTATAATGGATTACTTGCAGTTAAGCATGCAATTCTTGAAATAGGACATTTTTCCGATAATAAAAAAATATTTATGAAAGCAAAAGAATTACTTTTTACAAGATATACAAAGTTTGCTGGATTCCTCCATACACAAAGATGTAAAAAACGTCTTCTTTATTTCATTGATATGTGTAAAAAAAAATAAATTATTCCAATAAATAATTAGCATATTGTGCAACTAATTCATGAATAATCACATGTCCTCCTACCACTGGAAATGGAAAAACCAATCTTGTTTTATTATTTATTGTTATTTTTCTTGTTAATTCATTTATTATATATTTTTCTTTATATTTTCGTAGCATTTGATAATTACGGAATTAATAAAAATTAGGAAAAAAATAAAAAATCTTATGATATAATAAGATTTTTTCAAGTCATTACAGTAATTAAATTGATAATAATTAATTTGATTTTTCTTTTTGTTTTGTATTTTTTAATAAATATTTATATCTTTTGATTTCATTATGTAATCTTACTTGTTTTTTTTTAAGATTTGAAAAAGCAGATATCAATTCTAATGGAATTGATGATTTATTAAGACTATAAATATTGATTGACTAATCCATTTATCAATGATGTTTTACCAATCGACATATCAATTGATGTTAATTTATCTTTTAATTTTAATTTATTTAATAAATGTTTATATATAATTTTTCCCAAATTACTGTCAGTAAATAAATTATCATTTAATAATTCTATATTATGATAACTTAATAGTAATTCTGTTATTTTTTCAGTAGAAAATGAACTTGCATACATAAGAGCTGTCTGACCATTATTATTTTGTAAATCTAAATCGGCTTTTTTTTCTATTAATATTTTAATTATTTCTTCAGATGAATAAGTAGTTGCGTACATGAGAGCGGTCTGACCATCATTATTTTTTAAATCTAAATTTGCTTTATTTTCAATTAATATTTTAACTATTTCTTCAGTTGAATATTTTTTCGAATCTATACTTGCGAATATAAGAGCGGTCCATCCAAAATTATTTTGTAAATCTAAATTTGCTTTATATACAATTAATAATTTAACTGTTCCTTCAGTTGAATTTAGATATTCATTTGCTAACATAAGAGCTGTCATACCTCGATTATTTTGTAAATCTAAATTTGCTTTATTTTCAATTAATATTTTAACTGTTCTTTCAGTTGAACTAGTTTTTGAATTTTCACTTGCAAACATAAGAGCAGTTTTTCCCACAGTGTTTTTCGAATCTAAATTTGCTTTATTTTCAATTAATATTTTAACTGTTCCTTCAGTTGAACTAGTTTTTGAATTTTCACTTGCTAACATAAGAGCAGTATTACCATAATAATCTTTTAAGTCAATATTTGCTTTATTTTCAATTAATATTTTAACGGCTCCTTCTGTTGAACAGCCATTTGAATTTTCACATGCCAACATAAGAGCAGACAATCTATTATATATATGACTATTTATATCATAATTATTTATTATTTTTTTCAATAATTCAGGATGTTTTCTACTTAGTAATACGCATTTATGCAATAAATTTAATCCAACTGACTTTTTTGTAGATGATACAATATACTATTTATGATGATCTGGTGGTGTTAAATCTGGAGTAAATTGATTTTCAATATCTGAAACAGTATATGACATATTTCATTATAATAATACATTATTTACTTTAATATAAACAATATTTCAATTTTTTAGAATTTAACAAAATCCGCGCTCATCTCGATCATCAATTATTTCAGGAACATCTTCGTCTGATAAGAAAATAAATTTATGTATTGTTGTGATATAATCTTCAGTTAATGCAACATAAAACCTGCCACAATCACATTTCCAATTATTATTCCTTGATACTTCTCCATCACAATATGGATCATTTTCACGACTGTATTTATAACAATTATAATAATGTTTACCAGTACTATTATCTAGTAAATAACAATGTCTATCTATATTACATATTTTAACTAGTTCTTCAAATTTATCAAAAGTTGGATTTATTTTGAAATTATTTATATTAAATTTTTATTAGTTTTTGAATATTCTTCAACATAATCTTTTATTATATAATCTATTGTTTTAGATCCATAAAAATATTCAATATATCCATTTTTAATGAATGTTTCTATATCGTTAATCATATCAAAAAATCTATCATTTGTTTCTCTGAATGATGTGATAATATTATCATAATCATCAAGTATTTTTTTCTTTTCACTTTTCCAATTTGAATATGTTCTCTGAGCTCTTTTTATTTTAACATTTTTTTTATGCTCTTCTAATTCTAATTCTTTTAATTCTTTTTCCAAGTTATTAACACGTTCTAAACCATCTTCTTCTTTTTTTAATTTAACAAACAATGAAGAATCAACTTCATTTGTTTGCTTTTTTAATAAATTTTTGAGTTCTTTTATTTTTTTACTGTGTGATTGTTTTTTATTACATAATACAACATCAGCTCCCATATGTCTTGTTTTTGAAAATATCTCAGGATATTTACATTCAAATTTCCAATTTATATCCTGGTGAGAAAGTAACTCCTTTTTATATAATTCTCTGATTTCTTTTATTTTTTCATCTGTTGAGTCAATAATTTTATTTTTTTCTTCATTTATTTTATTAATTTGATTATTTATTATATCAGATAATTTATTTAATCCAATACCAAGATTTGTTGTATTTTTAGTTTCTTTTGAATATGTTTCTTCCATGGATAAATAACTATTATAATTTTCAATGATATTCATAATATTTTTTTTCAATTTTATAAACAATAATCAGCAACCATTTCATGAACAACAATATGTCCTCCCGCAGTAGGAAATGGGAATATCGATCTAGTATTTACTTTTTTTGTTAATTCTTTTACTATCAACATTTTTTTTATTCTTTTTTTTCTTCTACTCAGTATTTTTATAATATCATCATAATTATTATTATTTAAATAATAACCGTATTCGTCTATTTCTATTTTTAATTGCATAATATTATTATTATTTTCCAAAGCATTTAAACCATCAATATCTATATGACAATGCGATAAATCTAAATTTTTAATGGTATTATTAAATGACATAACTTTTAATCCTTTTAAATCCTTTTTATAATTGTCCAACATACAAATTTCTCGATTATGGGATAAATTTAAATCGGTAATTGTATTATTAAATGCCAATTCCCTCAAACCATATGAATTTATTGTATTAAAGGATAAATTTAATGATGTAATTGTATTATTATTTTTTAAAGCCATCAATCCTTTTAAATTAATATTTTTATTATGTGATAAAATTAATGTTGTAATTATTTTATTTTGTGCTAAAGCTTGAACTTCATAATTTCCTATATTATTATTAGATAAATTCAATGTCGTAATTGTTTTATTTTGTGCTAAAGCTTGAACTCCTTTATTTCCTATTAAATTATTAGATAAATTTAATGACGTAATTGTTTTATTTTGTGCTAATATCATTGCATTTTCTGAATTTATATTATTATTTGCTAAATTTAACTGTGTGATAGTTTTATTTCGCGTAAATGCTTCCATTGCATCATCCATTTTATCATCTAATTTATAGTTATTTTTATTATTGGATAAATTTAAATAAGTAATAGTTGTATTGAGTGCTAATTCTTTTATTCCTATAGAATTTATATTATTATTATATAAATTTAAATGTGTTATTGTTTTATTTAGTGCCAAAATTTGGGCTCCATCTGAATTTATTCTATTTCTTCCCAAATCTAAATGGGCAATTGATGTGTTGTCTGCCAGGGCTTTAATTCCATATATTTGTATATCGTTACCTGATAAATCTAACTCAATAATATTTTTATTTGATGCTAAAACTTTTGCAGAATTTGAATTTATTTCGCAATTGGATAAAGATAAATTAGTGATTGTATCATTTAATGCTAATAATATAGCTCGTATTAAAGTTATTTTATTACCATATAAATCTAAATGAGTGACATTATGATTTGTTTCTAAAAATGGTAATATTAATTTTTTTATATCAGTAATATTTATTTTACAATCCAACTCTAATATATTTGTTTTTAATGCTAAATCAAACTCTTTTTGAAATTTTGATGCCATATTATTATTTATGTTATTATATTTTATTTGTATCTATGTGATATAAATAAAATTTCAATTTTATAAACAAAATAGTGGAAATAATTAAGTAACATTACGTATACCATGAATTTTTATATATTCGTATATTATATTATTTAGAGCGGTGTAGATTTTAAATGCCGGTTTTAATAGTTAAATAAAATCCACTCTGCTTTATCATTAAAGACACTAAATTCTAAATATTGGGCTTTCTTATATATTGTATAAAGGCAGTCATATATAATCTCAACCGTCATCATTTAATTTTACTGCCTTAATTAAACAATTATTTGATGTTAATTTTTTTGACAATTAAAGATATATTGTTATTTTTTCTTTAAGTGGTTTTAAGTAAAAACTGGCATTTAAAATCCGCACCGCTCTAAATCATTTATTTCAGTCACAGAGGGTTTTTCAGATGATTCTTCCAAAGATTTGCACCATAATATTTCTTTTTGTTTTTTATTATATTCATCTCTATATAAATTTATTTTATCTTTTAATATTTCATCGTGAGCTGGAGTTTTACCAAAATATAAATCATCAATAATAATATTTTTGGCAAATACTTCTTTACCTTTATCACTTATATTATTACATGATAAATCCAAAGAAGTAATAAATTTATTTTGTGCCAATTCTTTTGCTCCTTTATCTCTAATATTATTACATGATAAATCCAAAGAAGTAATAAATTTATTTTGTGCCAATTCTTTTGCTCCTTTATCTCCAATATTATTACATGATAAATCTAAATTTGTAATTGAAGTATTTTGTGAAATAAATTTCACCCCAATATCAGATATATTATTCTTTAATACATATAAATATTCAATTGATTTATTTTGTGCAATAAATTTTATGCCTTCATCGCCTATATTATTTTCACCCAAATATAATTGTTTAATATTTGAATTTAACATTAACGCCTTCCCTCCTTCTGCTAATATTCTATTTCCATATAAATTTAAATCAATTATTGATGTATTTTCCGCCAATGCTCGTGCTCCTTCACAATCTATAGAATTACCGCATAAAATTAGTTCTTTTATTGAAATATTTTTTTTTTGATAATATTTTTGCTCCATCTGTTCCAATGTTATTTCCAGCCAGATTTAATAATTCAAATGAACATTCTTTTTCAAATAATGCATTCAATCCTTTTATACCAATATTTTTTTTAGTTTTTAAAGCATTCATACTTAAATATTTAATTGATTTATTTTGGTCCAAAAAAGGTACAATAGTATTAATTATAATATCATCATTAATAAATAAATTATCTAATATCAATTTATTTGTTTTAATCGCGTAATCAAAAGATTGTCGCAATGTATATATATTATTCATTTAATAATTTAGTATTTATATTTTAGTATATATATAATATAAACAATATTTCAATTTTATAAACAATAATCAGCAACCATTTCATGAACAACTATATGACCGCCTGCAGTAGGGAAAGGAAATACCAATCCAGTATTTACTTTTTTTGTTAATTTATCGATAATAGATTTTCTTATTTTTTGTTTTAGTTTTTTTATTTCTTTTATACGTTCTTCTTTAGCAAAATTGCTATATTGCTGTGGCACACTTAATGGAAATATATTTTCATTAAATAACAAAGCCAGCATCCCTTCATAATCTATTTTTTGATACTGCAAATTTAAATTTTCTATATTTTTATTTTGCGCTAAAGCTATCGCATTCCCTGGAGTCAATGGTGGTGGCATATATTGTATAATATTATTATTATAAAGATTTATCCCTTGACTATTTGAATTATTTATTAAATTGCCCATTATGTATTATGATACTTGTATATTATACTGGCAATTTTAATGAACAATTAATTTCAATTTTTTATTGTATTATTGAGTGCCAAAGCTTTTGCTCCTTCCAAATCTATTTTATTATTTGATAAATTTAATTTTGTAACTGAATTATTAAGTGCTAAAGCTTTGGCTCCTTCAGAATTTATTTTATTATTTGATAAATTTAATTTTGTAATAGTATTATTAAGTGCAAAAGCTTTTGCTCCCTCCGAATCTATTTTATTTTTAGATACATCTAAAATTGTAATTGTATTATTAAGTGCCAAATATTTCGCTCCACGTTTTCCAATATTATTATCAGTTAATTTTAAAATTTTGATTGATTTATTTTCATCTAAAAATGGAATCACATTTTCCATAATTCCCGAATCATCCAAATTTTTACTTGATAAATTCAATCTTTTTGAAAATAATGCATTATTAAAAAAACATCTTCGCATTGTGCATTATATTTTATTATTATATTTTTTATATACATATTTACAAATAATATTTAATATATGCATAAAAAATGACACAAAAAGAACTTCCCAATTTTACCAAAACAATTTTAGAAGATAATAAAGAGATTGAAGATGAAATGTTTAAATATATTGACGATTCTAATATTAAAAAAATAAAAAGCGATAACGATTTATATATAAATATAATTAAACAATATATTATTAAATTAGATATGACATCATTCAAAAAAATAATGGATGTTCCAGTTAAACAATTGTTGGAAAAATATTTGGATGATCGTTCTATTAAAAGTTATGAAAGGAAATATATAAATAAAATAATATTTAATTCCAATAATAATTTTAAATCATTCATTTTAGAATCATGTTTTAACAATTATTTTGATACAACAAATTTATTTGAGTATATAATCGGAACATTATCATATGACATTGATTTTATCATAGAATATATTGAAAATATTACATTTAATATAAATAAATATAAATATCTTGAAATATTGCTCAAAAAAATGTATATATATAATGATATGGAAAATCTATTATTAACATTTATTGATAATGGATATCTTTTATGTGAAAATTATCAAAATGTCGATGGATTATATAAATTTTTTAATTGTTTAAATATTGATGAGTCTATAATAATAACATGGAATATACAATTTACGGATGAATGGAAATTGAATTTCCGCGATAAATATTATAAAAAAATACATGACGTAAAACAATTGCCAACATGCATTATTGATATTATATGGGAATATTTTGAAGATATGTGTCCATTATGTAATACATTACATAATAAAAAAGATTTTTGTTTAATAGATAAAGATATTCAACCAAAAAAAATTTCTAAAAAAATAGTCTCTAAAACAATAAGTCCATCAGTTTTTATAAATAACTAAAATAAAGATAAATAAATATTCAATTTTAACCACCGCGTAGGCGTAAAACTAGATGAAGTGTGGACTCTTTTTGCACATTATAATCGCTTAATGTACGTCCATCTTCTAATTGCTTTCCTGCAAAAATCAAACGTTGTTGATCAGGAGGAATTCCTTCCTTATCTTGAATTTTTTGTTTGACAGCTTCTACAGTATCAGAAGAATCAACATCAAGGGTAATAGTTTTTCCGGTTAAGGTTTTAACAAAAATTTGCATTCCACTCATTTTTCTATTCTATTTTAATATAATAATATATTTTTATATGTTAGAATAAAATAATTTCAATTTTTTATTATTATTTATGGCGTTAATATATATCAATATAGAACAAAAAATATAAAAGAAAAAATAAAAAATAAATTAATTACAATGTCTTTCGACAGAAAGGACAAGTATCCAACTTCTCCACACAATCCATACAAACCCAGTGTCGGCTATCTCCATGGAGATTGTTTCTCTCCAAAATGTGGGTATTTTCCGTACAAATCTTGCAAAGATAATTCTCCTTTCGCTCAATCATCGCCGAAATCGTTTCAAGTGGAGGCTGAGAAATAACATAAGGAGTAAAAGAAACATCTTCTCCGAGGTCATTCTCAACATTTTCCTTGTGCTCTCTTGCATAATAATGGACATCTGCCACACCACCAACACCTGGCTTAAGAGCGCGAAGCAAGTCTCTCATCCACATGAAATGCTTGGACTGGGGCTCGACATTGTTAATATCATCCGGGTCAACTCCATCCAGTTGACACGAATAATACTTGTAAACATCAGAACCCTTGTTTGAAAAGCGAAGGATAAACTTGTGAAACTCGCGACTTTTTCGATAATTCATTGAACAGAGAATCTTGATTATGTGATCAAGATCAATGTAATTTGTTCCATCAATTGCTAATTGTGCAATATGTGCCATCACATTATTTCCATCGGCAGGGTAATGAATGTGTGAACTAATCATGGAATCGATCTTCTCCTTCAAACGAGTGTCTCGTTGATTATAAGATTCGAATTCAACTTCCTTGACAACTTCCTTCTTCTCCTCAGATAAAGAAGATGAATCCTTTGCATACTTCTTGCGCAAGTCTTCGATGGCTGAAAGATTGTCATCGATGATCTTGTTCAATGTAAATAAATTATCAACACCTTGTTCGATGCATGCTCCTCCTGGAGGAGCATATTCCTTGTGCTCTTCCTTGGAAACTTGGGACAACAAAATCAAATCAAGAGGAAAAATTACTCTCTTCTCATCTCGCTTTGAATAAGCAAGAACAAGATTTGCAAATTGATCATCATTCATCTGCGACGAAGGGGCAATGAGATTGCACAATTCAGTGAATCCGCAATTACGAATCTTCTTCTTCATATTCAGCAAGACATTTCCAAATTCCTTGGGGGATGGGAAATTATCAGAGCAAAGGCGAAGGACAATTGTTTGAAAAGTTGCCAATCTCAACTTGTTCAATGCATTCTTGCCAATCTTCTTGTGAATATAAGCAACCAGCTCATCACGAGAAAGAAAATTTGACAAATTGGCGAACTTTGTTCCTTCAAAAATGCGCTCCAAATAGAGTCGAAGGAAATGAATATCCAAATTGCCATAACATGTCCCATCTACGACATCGGTTGTTTGAGTGAGCAATCCCCAAAGAAGGACATTAGAGGAAACAAAGTTATTCTTCGTAACAGCCTCGGGAGTCTTGGACATTGCCTTGTAAAGAATCGCAAATGACTTGTTCGGTCCAAACAAAGAAATAAGATTCTGCATCTTCTTTGCAAAATAAATATATCCCGTTTGCTTCAGAAGACATTCTACAAAATCATCATATTCCTTTTGAGTAAATGAACATGGGTTCTTGGAAGTTTTTGGCTCAAAAGTGGGGAAATCGTGCAACAAACCAATATTATCTGACTCTGCAACAAACTTTGTCGAATCAATCAAAAGCCAAAGAAGGTCTGCAAATTCCTTGCCAGTATCCTTGAAAAAGAATTCAGTCAGAGATCCAGAGATTGCTTCAATATAATCTCCAAAAAGAGACATCAGCGGTCTGGAAATAAACTTGTTTGTCCGATTGAGAAGACTGACAGAGTTTGTAAAATCATTTCTTCCAGATTCGTGAGCATTATTACATCCCAACTGAACAGGAGAAAAGTTTGGAAATGTGTTGCAGAACTTCTTGACGTCATGATGACGAGGAAAAAGCGTTAGCCAAACATCATAAGCTCCACGACTCTCTCCAAGATGACGAATCTTGCCAACAACAGAAGATGGAGAAGTAGCTGTCTGACATGCAAACCTCCAACTATTATTTGTAGCATTACAAATAAGACCGAGAATGGTAAAATCAACATCAGTTCCCTTCTTTTCCAACAATGCACCCAAAAGATCATTCCGGAGCTTATCACCGGAATTCAATGGAATCCTCTTGCGCAAAGTATGACCCGCATCAAGCGAATATGTCGAAGTACTCTTATGTTCGCCGGATCCGGCAGAGCGTCTGATATTAGACATGTTAATTGAAGAATGCGGATGTCAGTTTACTTCGTGGCAAGAATTAATCTAATAGGAAATAATAGACAATTAGATATTTCAATTTTTTTTTAAAAAAATTGAAATAATCAACTACTTATTGTGTATAAAATAGTTTATATGATATAATGGATATTTCTTTTGAAAAAACAGTTTCGGACACTTATTCCAAAATAGCAAAAAAATTCTCAAATACCAGATATAAAGTATGGAAAAGTGTTAGGGATTTTTTAGATGATCAAAAAGATGATTCATATGTATTGGAAGTTGGATGTGGAAATGGTAAGAATTTAAGGTATAATAATAAATTAAAAATGATTGGAGTCGATAACTGCAAAGAATTTGTCAATAATGTAAATACATTTTATATGAATGCTATTAAATTAGATTTTAACTCTAATATATTCGATGCAGTAATTTCTATTGCTGTTATTCACCATTTGGCAACAGATGAAAGAAGAAAGAAATGTGTAGAAGAAATGATTAGAGTGTGCAAACCTAATGGTAATATAATGATCGAAGTATGGAATAGAGAATCAAATAAATATAATAAAAAAAATACTACAGGAGACCAATATATTAGTTTTATGAATAGTGACGGAAAATCTTATGATAGATTTTACCACTTTTTTGAAAAAGATGAATTTATTGATTTAATTAAACAGAGTTATGATAATTATATTTTAGATGGAAAAATATATGAAGAAAAAGATAATTGGATTTTTATTGGTAAAAAAATTAGAATTTAAAATTCATAATATTTATGAGTTATATTATATATACATAACTGTTATATAAACAAAATTACAATTTTATAAACAATAATCGGCAACCATTTCATGAACAATTATATGTCCGCTGCCGTCGGAAATGGAAATACCAATCCAATATTAACTTTTTTTGTCAATTCTTGAACTATTTTTTTTTAATATATTATTTTTTCAATCATTATTTTTTTTTAATTCTTCTTTATCAATATCATTACCATATAAATCTAATTGTAAAAAATTATAATTTTTTACTAAATGCTTTATTCCATATAAATTTATTTTATTACGTTCCAGATTTAAAAATTTTATTTTGTTGTTTTGTGCTAAAGCTCGAGCTCCGATTGAATATATATCATTATGCGATAAATTTAATGTTGTTATTGTATTATTTTGTGTTAAAACTCGTGCTCTTTCAGAATCTATTCTATTGAATGATAAATTTAATTGTGTAATATTAGTATTTTGTTCTAAAAATGGTAATATATATTTTTTTAAATCGATTGTTGTTATTTTTTTATTATGTAAATCTAATTTTTGCGTATATGTTGCTGTATCAAAAATATTAAGAAATTTTTTTGGTATAATATCATTCATTATTATTTATTATAAACTTTATATATTTATATATTTAATGGATTATTTTTTCATAATCTTTTCTAATATCTTTAACATTGCAAAAACATCATATTCTGCATTGTGTTCATTTTTCGGTTTTTTGCCATAACATTTTTTATATACTTCGCATTGTTTCGGTATCTGATATTTATAAAATGGTTTCCAATTATCTGGTCTACATATATTTCGTGATAAATGTCCAATGCACAATATTCTTTTATTATTCACTAATTTTTCCATACATTTTAATGTATTGGTGAAATTAATCCTATATAATTCATTCATAATAATTCTTACATCGAAAAATGCATTATATGCTAAAATATAATCACAATTTTCAATATAATATCCAATATAATTGTTAAATACTTTGTTAATTTTAATTCCATTTTTAATTGCAAAATCATTTTCAATTCCGTGTATTTTAGCAGAATCTGATGGAATTATAAAGTTTTTTGGTCTTATAATAACTGATTCGATATCAGATGTATTAAAATTCATATCAAAATTTTTAAAATATTTCCATGCTATTTGAACAATCCTCGACTCATCATATGCATTATTATTTGTATAATGTGGATATTCTTCTTCTGGTTTATTTTTTTTTATCGTTTGTTTAGGTAATCCAGTTGTCTCAATATCAAGTATTAAAATATTTTTGTTTTTTATTTTATTAATCTCATCCAATGTTGTGTAACTCATATATTATATTATATTATATAACACTATTATAATAAATAAATCAATTTTATTTAAAAAAATGAAATTATTTTAATATAATAACTTAATAATATTATGACAATAATATGGATAAATCTAGTTATTTTATAAATAATAAAGCATTGTTTAGTGCATATCCTTTTGAATTATAATCAGTAAAAGAATTAGAAACGAATGGAGTAAGATATTTTGTAGATTTAACTGATAAAAATGAAATAGATGATCCTTATATTGCACAATATAATTATAATTCTTATTGTATTAAAGATAAATAATGTCCAAATGATACGAATAAATTTGTAGATTTTATTGAAAAAATAATAAAAATAATAAATTCATTGACAAATAATGAAAAAATTTATATCCATTGCAGAGGCGGACATGGAAGAGCTGGTTTAGTTGTTGCTTGCATATTATCTAGTATTTGTAAAATATCCGCAATAGAAGCAATTAAACAAACAAATGAATTTCATAATAATCGAAAAATTATGAAAATAAGATGGAGAAAACTTGGATCTCCACAGACCAAAAAACAAAAAGATTTTATCAGCGAATTTTGTTCTTTTATTAAATTATTGCAAATGATTACATAAAAAATAAGTAATTACAGTGTAAATTATATAATGTCAATTATATTATGCTTCAATTATATTATTATATTATTTTTTTATTATTAACCAACAGCATATTTTTTAATAAATTTATGTTCTAATAATTCTTTAGCTGACAAACGTTTTGTCCTATCCTTGACCAAACAATTTTTTAAAAATTCGTCAAATGATTTTGTAAATGGTTTTTTTTCTCCATATATTTTTTTTGTAGGTGGTTTATTTTCTAAAATTTTTATACAAATTGCAATACCTCCAGAAACATCGGAATATGGCGGTTTACCATAGACAAGTTCAAGTGCAGTTATTCCTAAACTCCAGATATCAGCCATATAATCATGGCCTGTTTGTTCAACTACTTCTGGCGCCATCCAACATGGAGTTCCAATAAATGTCATTGTTTTTTGTTTTATTACATTATTATTTTGATCAAACATTCTTTTTGCAATACCAAAATCTATTATTTTTATAATACCATCTTCAGTCAAAGCAATATTTGAACATTTAATATCTCTATGGATTATTTTATTCTCATGTAAATATTCTAATGCTAATAAAATTTGTTTAATAATTATCGCAATATTCCTTTTTTTTTCATCATTATTTTTATAATTTTTTACAACTTCAATTATATTATTATGTTTGATATATTCCATTACTATCCATAATTCATCATTATCATTATCATTATCATTATCTTTATCTTTACCTTTATTTAAAAAATTTTTATAAATTTTAACAATATTCGTGTGTGATAATGATTTCATAATTGTAATTTCATTTAATAAATATTCTAAATCAGAATCTGATGAATCAGATATATCTATTATTTTTATAGATACGTCCTTATTTTCTTGCAAATCTTTTGCTAAATATACTTGCGAAGATGAACCCTTGCCTATTTTTTCTACCAATTTATATCTATCTCTATTTTTTAATATATTGTCTTTTGTTTCCATATATAATAATAATAAGATAAATATTTTCAACTTTATATAATTTTATATAATAATAGGATATATGCTGTTAATTTATTCAATTTTATTTACTTATTGAAATGATGAAATGTGATACTAAAACATATTGTTGATTAAAGTGTAAAGTTTAAAATAATATAAAAATTATAATACAATAATTCATAATATGAACAATTTAGATTTATTAAAAGTATATAGATTTGATAAAAAAACTAGATGCGGAACACTGAATGATGGAGGATATGTATTTGGAGAAATTGATGAGAAATATGATTGCTATATTTCGGCAGGTATTTTTAATGAAGATAGTTTTTCGAGGGATTTTATTAAAAAATATAATATGCATGAATTTAACAGTTTTGGATTTGATGGTTCTATTAATGCTTATCCGCACCAATATACAACAAATATTTCATTTATTAAAAAAAATATAAATAGTTTTAATGACAATAATAATACAAATCTATCATATTTGCTTGATAATAATAGGAATATTTTTATTAAAATGGATATTGAAGGATGGGAATATCCTTGGATATTATCATGTTCCGAAAAACAATTATCAAATGTCAAGCAAATTGTTTTGGAATTTCATGATATTGGTTCAGATAAAGTTGGTGCTAGTTATTCTGATAAAGTAAAATGTTTCGAAAAATTAAATAAAACACATTATTTAATCCATGCTCATGGAAATAATTTCGGTAAAATAGTAAATGGAATTCCCGAAACAATTGAATTAACTTATTTAAACAAAAATCATTTTAAAACTGAACCAGAACTTAATACCGTTAATTTACCAATTAAATCAATTGATTATCCAAATAATCATAATGCAACTGATATTAATTTATCATTTTATCCATTTGTTTCTAAATAATTTGATATATTTTTTTTATTATTTTTTTCTAATAACTTTTTTATATCATCTGAAAGATTATATGATAATACATGAATATATAATTCTTTTATTATCCCATTTTTTTCTAAATTTTTGAAACCTTTACTCGTTATATTACTATTATGATAACAATCTTTATTAAAAGGTGTTCCATTTAACCAATATGATACATGTCCAATTTTCAAGTTTTGTAATGTAAACATATCAAATGTTGTCGAACTTAATTCAATTATTTAAGCATTTTTTAAATATTTTAAACCATTATCTGATACATGACAACATCCAACTAAATTTATTTCTTCGGCATTCTGCAAATATTTCATTCCATTGTCAGTTATTCCAAGACAATTCTGTAAATTTACTTTTTTTGCTGTTTTTATATTATTAAATTCATCGTCAGTCATATCATAACACCATTACATATCAACTTCTTCAACATTTTGGACATATTTCAAAACATCTGATTTAATACTATTACAATGAGCTAAATCTATTTTTTTATCATTTATTTTATACATAACCATATCACTTCCATTTTTCGTAGGTCTTGAAGTTGCCATTGCACAACCTATTGATAATCTTTTATTAATATATTCTTTCGGAATATTTTTCATTTCATCATATGATATTATGATGGATATATTATGTTTTTCCAATGAAAAAGATGTATTTTTAAATAATAATAATTTATCTTTATTCTGCATCATATTAAATATAATTACCAATAAATCTTCAGGTATTTGTGCCATATTTGTTTATATTATTTTTCTTATATATATGTTTTTGTCCTTAAAAAAATGAAATAGCTTCTATATGTATAATTTAATTGATCGCTATATACATATTTTAAATTATTTATTGTTTTTGTTTTTTTATAAAAAAATAATAATTAAATATATGGAACAAGAAACAGCAAAAGAATTTGGAGCGTATAAATTCCAATATAATAAATATAATGAAGCGAAAAATATATATATATATATCGCGCAGTGTTCATTATAAACAAAATAAAGCTAGAAATTTTAGAAAAATATTAGATAGAACTACGCATCATCGTCACAGAAATCATGTGAGGAATATGATTGCACAGAATAAATTAAATGGGGTTGAAGACATACCACCTCCAAGTAGTTCTAAATTACGGAAAGAAAGTATTTACAGTGGCAGAGATTCTTCCATTTCAAATCGCTGATGTATTTAAAGTTTGGATGCAGTATTTTCAACAAATATATGATAATGCTTTATAGTTGGAATTGATTTAAATTTATCAGGATTTTCCCAATATACTGTCTTTTTTGTCCCAAATTGTGTTCTGATATAATTTGGCAAATCTAATTTTATTTCAGGTCTCATCCAAAGAACATATTGATCAATATGAGGTTCCAAATCAAGTGGAAATTTGTTTTTCTCTAATTTATAATTATTATTTTTTAAACTTGTGTTCATTATATTGTTATGTAAATCTGTTTTTTCTTTGAATAAATCATATTTTTTTTGCATTTCATTTGATCTTAATAATTGTCTTACAGGAGCACCTACCATTATATTTAATGCATAATCTTTTAATATATTGAATGATATCTTTGTCATGTATTATTATGTATTATATATATACATATTTCTTTAACCTTTATTTATTTTTTTATAAAATTGAATATAAACATATATATACTATTTGATATATATTATAATATATTAATTATACATGCCAATTGATATAAAATAATTAGAAACGGATATCACTCTTGTTGAAAATTCTTTAAAATCCCGTTTTAAACCAATTGAATTAGCAAATGAATTACTTTTATTAAATAATAAATGGAAAAATTTAAATCATTCAAATGAATTATTAAATCGTGATTTACATATTATTGAAAAAACAATTAAAAAAAACAAAAAACAACGAATCTATAACAGATGATATGGTATCTAATCTCAATTAGAAAAAAATATATCTGAAATATCTGATAAATGCAAAGAAATTTTTGTGGAAAGAAATATATTATTAAATAAAATTGGTAATATTATTCATAAAAGTGTTCCTGTTAGTGTTGATGAAAAAAATAATGAAATAGTTTCATTATTTAATGAAAATAAAAGAAATATGGATAAATTAGGACATCATCATGATGAAATTTTATATAGAATTGATGGTTATACAAGTGATATTAAAATAGCGGGACATAGAGGATATTTCTTAAAAGGAGTTGGAGTATTATTAAATCAAGCATTAATTCAATATGGACTAAATTTTCTTCTTAAAAAAAATTATACATTATTACAACCTCCATTTTTCATGAAAAAAAGTGTTATGAGTAAAACAGCTCAATTAGAAGAATTTGACGAATCTTTATATAAAATTAGTTCTCAATCTGATAATAAAGAAAAAACAAATGATGACGAATTGTTTTTAATTGCAACATCTGAACAACCAATTAGTGCATTACATCAAAATGAAGTATTGAATCCTAAAAAATTACCAATTAAATATGGAGAAATATCTACTTGTTTTAGAAAAGAAGCTGGGTCGCATGGTAAAGATACATGGGGAATTTTCAGAGTTCATCAATTTGAAAAAGTAGAACAATTTGTTATTTGTAATGAAGAAGATAGTTGGAATATTCACGACGAAATGTTAAAAATATGTGAAGAATTTTATCAATCTCTTGAATTGCCATATAGAGTTATTTCTATTGTTAGCGGAGCATTAAATAATGCTGCCGCAAAAAAATATGATCTTGAGGCATGGTTCCCTAAATTAGGCGAATATAAGGAATTGGTGTCTGCATCAAATTGTACCGATTATCAATCGAGAGCATTAAATATAAAATATATATCCAATAATAATAAAAAATTTGTTCATATGTTAAATGCCACATTAGTTGCATCTGAAAGAACATTGTGTTGTATATTGGAAAATTATCAAGATGAAAAAGGTGTTAATGTCCCAAAAGTATTACAACCATATATCGGAAATATATCCCATATACCATATGTAAATGAAGCGCCTAAAAAATCACACTAAGTTTATGCATTTATTTAATTTATTTTATTATTATTATTTATATAATAAAAATGGGAAATTGTAATGGTAATTTACACGATAATATGTATACAAAAATTATAAAATATACTAAAAAGAATAATATAAAATTAGTTAGAAAAGAAATAATAAATTTAAGTAAAATTACAAGTAAAATTAAAAAAATAGATTTCGATAACTTGTATTATGAATTAACGTGTTTAAATTCTGATACAAGTGCAAATGCATTGTTCGAATGCTTTCATACATTTAATAATAGATATTTGTATATTAATTTAATAAATAAGAAAATAAAAATTTTTAATAAAACAGTTAATGATGTATTAACAAATGATGAAAAAAATACATTATTAAGGAAAGCCATAAAATTAGATTTACATATTATTGTAAAAAAATTAATAGATAATATTTCTATTGGTAATTCTTATTTGAAAAAATTAATTATTTATGCATTTGATGGTAAAAGGAAAAAAAGCTTACATATTTTATTGGCATATTCTGGATTAAATTATTGTCCACATAATAAATAAATTCTTATAAATAATCAATTGATTCTGAAATAATAATATCATTTAATTCTTGTAATTTTCCCATTGAAGAATAAACTTTAATTATTTTTCTCATATTTTCTATTATTTCTTTTTGTAATTGCAAATCTATTCTAACAATGTCTTTCCTCTCTTCGTATTTAACTTTATTATGAAGCAAATATTTTATTAAGGATTCATCATAAACACGATCTAATATTGAATTTCCGAATGAGTCTTTAATATGGATATTTTTCATTTTTTTAACAAATTTATGTATAATTTCCGAGTCAAATTTATTTTGTATCATTTCGAAAACTAAATGTTCATCTTTTGTTTTAGAAATATCAATATCAGCATCAAGTAATATATTACATGCATCATTATTTTTTGTTCTAATGGCCCAAAATAATGCAGATTCTCCGTCATTGGGTATATTTACATCTATTTTTTTATCAATTAATTTTTTTATTGCATTTGTTTTTTTTTTGTAATTATTTTGATAACTTACATGATTATTAAATACATTTTGAATAATTTTAATAATAATATATCAATATCGTTATCAATTAACATATCCATATAAATATAATTATCATTTTTTAAAGCCTTGCTAAATAAAACCGAAGAAAAATCTTTATTTTTTAATTGACTTATATCTTGTTTTAATAATAATTTAAAAACTTCAAGACTTGGACTGTCAATTGAATATAATATATGATCCATTGTAAGAGGATTTTTATATAATCTATTTTCTATTATATTATTTATGACATTGAACCTATAATAATTTTTTATTGCTCCCAATAAAATATCATCCTTTTCATCTAATTTTACTATTGTCAATAAATATAACAAGATTTTTTCTGAAAATCTATGTGATTGTTGCATCAAAAAAATATTATTAATTATGTCTTGTGGAATTTTTTTTTCGATTTTATTTTTTAAATCATATTTTTTTAATTCTTCTTCTGATATATTATCAATTAATATTTCTAATGTATCAATTGTTACATCACAATTATATTCTAATAATAATTCGATTGTTTTGATATTTTTATTTTTAATCGCGTGATTTATTGGCGATATATGATATAATGTATTAATATCCGCTTTATTATCCAATAATAATTTCATTACATCTAATGTATATTCAGTTTCTTTATACTCATAAACATAATTTAATAAAGTTTTTTTTCCATATAATGAGTGATTTAAATTTACATCTGCTTTGGCATCAATAAGTATTTTCATTTTATTTATATCGCCCTTAATAAAACTTTTATATAAAGCAGATTCATTATGATTTATTTGATTAATATCAATATTCAAATTACTATCCAAAATATATTTAGTTTCCTCATAATTTGAAAAAAATAATAGGGTTCGGAAATTGTTTACACAATTAGCACTTGGGAAAAAGAAAACTTCAAATATTATTTTTAAAATACCATCCGAAAAAGCAGTACTTTTTGTTTTTGTTGTTTCAATGTAAAAATCTATTAATTTTTTATTTTCTTTATATTCATAAAATATTGTATCCTTGCAGTGATCTAAAAGTATTTTTTTTGCCATTTTAAAATCATTATTTTTTTTTACCCTTAGAAAAACTGAATTTCCCGTTGAACGTATATTTAAGACCTTTTCATATAATGCATTTTCTAAATAAAAATCATCTTTATTATTTAAAAATATTGATAAAATATCTGACGGAATATAATAATAATTATGTGCGCATATAAGTTTAAATGCATCATAAATTTTTTTATCTCTCCCTACAAAAGTGCAGTTAATATCGGCCTTTGACTCTATTAATAATCTTGTTGTATCGAATGTTTTATTATCATATGTATCAAGTGCAGATAATAAAGGACTGTTAGAATTAATATTTGCTTTTTTATCAATTAAAAATGCAACAACATCTTTTTGTTTATGGATAACAGCAGTATTCAATGGATTTTGGATTTTTCCATTATTTAAATCTGCTTTTGCATCTAATAATAAATTTAAACATTTTATTGTTTTTTTAATATCTGTTATAATTCCACATGATGCTATATTTAATGGACAATATATTTTATCTGGTTTATTTAATTCATCTTTTTTTTTCGTTCTACATATTAATTTTTTTAAATAATATAAATACCCATTTTCCCATTTAATTCTCTTTAGTTTGTTTTCCAATAAATAAGGATATGTTTCATATAATGCAACGCATTTATTTATCTGATTTACTTTTTCTAATTTGATATGTTCTGATATAACATATTTGCCATCTTTTTGCGGATATTTTAAATCAAATTCTTTGTTAATAAAGTCTTCATCCATTGGTAATTTGGGTATATATTCATATATATATATTTCATTATTCAATAATTTCAATTTTAAAAATTGAATATACCCTTTATCTATATATTTATATATACATTCATCTATATAAATATATAACCAACATGTCATTCAGGAAACTAATTAACGACAATTTTGAACTCTTCTTTGAGAAGGTTGTTATGGATACCACAAAATGGATTTGTGAAAATAAAAATTCAAATACATCAAAGCATATTAGAATTATTACAAAAAAGGAAAAATCGGAAGAATACATTAAAGTAAAGTATGGAAATTCATGCCCTTTTAATGAAACTCCTCAACTCGGTTCTCGTGGTGTTACAATTATTTTTGAAAATGATAAAATTAAAAGGGAATCTCATGCATTTTGGAAATTTGAAAATTATTTTAATGTCGAAAAACTTTGGGGAATTGCATTCGAAAAACTTCTTCCTATCCTTGAAAAACAAAATTATAAATTTCTATATATGCCAAAATATGATGGATCATGTATTCAAATCTTTTGGCATAATAATGAATTCCAGGCATTTACATTAGGATCTGTTCAAGAAAATATTATGCAGAGTAATATTTCAATGTCCCCTACATTTAAAAGTGCTGCATTAAAATGCCTAAATAATCAATATCCTGAATTAATGGAAGAATTAAAAAAAAATAAACATACTCTTATTTGCGAATTAATGACAAAATATAACCGCATTGTAACGAATTATAAAGTTGATGATATTGGTATCGTAAAACCATTGGCAACAATTGATCAATCTGGATTTCCTACATGGGATCTTCTAGGTTCTGTATGTGATGAATTTAAAAATGGATATCCTTCACACTGTTGGGATTTTACATCAAAAAACTGGATGTCCGTTAAAGATAAAGCGTATACTGATTTGGAAAGTACAATTGAAAATCCTGAAGGACTTGTCGCATATGCTTTTAAAAAAAAAAATTCTAAAATTATTGCAATTCCAATTGCCAAATTAAAGAGAGATGAATATGTTAAATTGCATTCGGGAGTTATTCTGAATAGGGGTTCTGAAAAAGATTGTTGTTTAATGCAAAAGATGGTTGTCGAAAACAAAATCGATGACGTTGATCTTACAAATAATCCAATTGCACAGAAACATATTTGGGTATTCAATAAAAAACTCAATGAACTTCAAAAAATGATTGATGAATATAAGGATCAGCTTCTTAATTTAACTGGGAAAGACTTTTCTATTATTGTGAAAAAGTTTGATAAGAACTTGACAGTAATTCTATTTACTCTTAAAACATTTGACAAAGAAGAATTACAAAAGTTTGATATTAGATCATGGCTTTGTCATGAAAACCCACGTTCTCAGCAAAAGCATACTTTTATTGAATCATTCCAAAATAAAAATATGTATTGGTTCCTAACTGAAGAAGAATTAATTGCTTTTGAAAAAGATAATATTCCAGATGAAAAAGAGATTGACCAATTAGTTGAACAAATTGATAATATTATTATTTTTGGATGTCCATTGTCAACTGATATTGATGTGATAGTTATTAAAAAGGATCATCACAATGGGGAACCAGACCCTTTATCTCCAATCCAATTATCTTTTGTTAAAAAAGAATTGAGTGATTGTAAATATGATATAATTAATCGTGAATTAGATATTGTGTTATGTTGTGTAGATACAAAGGGAAGAATTATTGCAATGTCAAAAGGAGGGAAGTTTACTCCTAATATTGTAATGGATACATATCATTTACATAAACAACCAAAATGCCATAAGAAACCATATTTTGTTGTTTTAGAAATTAATACAATTATGATTATAGAATCGATTAGAGCATTATTTACATTTGTTATGCGTCATGATGATGTATTAACCCAATCAACTCATGATAGAAAAGAGAAACAGAAATTATGTGCTTTAAATGATCATAGTTATTCCATTTCAGTAATTAATAAAATTTCTAATTCAAATATTAATGACAAAGAATATATGTCAATTATGAAATCATTTACCATGAAACTTATTCAATTGTGTGAAATGTCAAGTGGATCTACCATTCATTATACTAAAGAAGAATTATGTATGTCCACTATTTTCACAAATGATGAACAAAAGCAGGGTGCATTATATTGGTTATTGAGAGGAGCAAAGGGAAAATATAATAAAGATACAATTACATTTCTCATTGAACAATTCCATAAAATTTATAAGCAATATACATTAGAAGAAATGAATTTTGAATATAATGTTGACGATTTTAAGAATCCAACTCCCTTGTCAGATGAACTTTTAGATGATTTTCTAAATTCACCTGTTTTTCCATCTGATGATTTTGAAAAGAAATTAAATGATGAAACAAAGAATCCTGATTCATTATCATTGAATCATTTCTTTTCAACTAAAGCAGATAATAAACAAATCATTTCTAAAAAATATCCCAAATTACCAATTGAACAATTTATTTTTGTTGATCCACGCTCAAAAGAATGGTTGGAAAAATTAAAATATTATACTTGTGGGCGCAACAATGCAACTTTGGAAAAGGAATTTCAAGGATATTATAATCTAATCAGAGGTTCTATTGTTGAAATGCTTGTTGCAAATATTTATAAATATAAAGATTGGGATATTATTAATACTGGATTGATCGTTGAAAAAGACGAAAAAGATGCTAAAGGATTCGCACCTGACATGGTATTTGTTAATGACAATGGAAATAAAATTGTTGTTGTTGAAATTAAGTCTTTACGTTCCGGAGATAAGGACAGTTCATATCGCAGAGAACTTCATTTGGCAATGAATCAATTGTATGGAGCAAAAGAAATCCTTGGAAAATACTGTGTTTTAGGTATTATTATTTTTGGATGGATTGAGAATAAAAAATTATTTACTAAAGTTATTGAAATGGATCTTGATTAAAAATTAAAAATTTAATTTATTATTTAAAAAATATAACAACTTTTTCATCATTATATTCGATTCGATTAATATTTAAAGTTTTTTTATCCATTTTGAATAATATTTGTGAAGATCCTCCATATTTTTCTATTATTTCTAAAAATTCATTGTATAATAACCCAACTTTATTATCGATATTGTCATATACAATTTCATCTGTATTTAATTCCATATCTATTATTAAAATTTTATCTTTATAAATTGGTTCATTATGAATATCAAATTTATAGTATAACTTGTCTTGATATCCTAATCTAAATTCAATTGTCTTATTCATATTAAATTTTTCAAGTATATCCATAAAATCAACAATATCTTCTACTGCGTCAAATCTTATTCCAAGATATCCTGCATATTTTGCAACTAATTTATGGATAATAATATGACCCCCTGCAACTGGGAATGGAAATAGTGTTTCATTAGAATTTAATTCTTTTGGCTGTGTAAGTATATTGACAATTCTTTTTATTGTTATATTCATTTTTATGGTATTTGAATAATGAATAATTAGTTGGATTTTAAATTTCATTTTTTTTAAAGAATATAATTATTTTTCATCATTATATTCTATTTTATTAATTTTTATTATTTCATTATTTTGTTCAAAAAAGAACTCCGAATTTTCCCCCTCAACACCAAATGATCTATAGAATAAGTCTCTTATTTTAATACATTTTTTAGAAGGAATTGTTATTTTTTTAGATATTTCTATTGATAATGTTTCATTTTTAATTTTATCGAAGTATTCCACGCGTCATCTAAAATTCTTGAAAAAATAGTTTTGATTATCATATATAAATTCAACTAACATATTTTTATTAAATTTTTCGAGAATATCCATATAATCTATTGCTGATTTTATTTCATTAAATCTTAATCCTAAATATCCAGCATATTCTGCAACCAATTCATGAATAATAATATGACCTCCTGCAACTGGGAATGGAAATATTGTTTCATTGGAATTTAATTCTTTTGGTTGTGTAAGTATATTAACAATTATATTCATTGCATGTTATATATAAATAGAATTGGCTAAATATTATTAATTCAATTTTTTAAAAAGAAAATATAATATAAATATATGACTGAAAAATTCGAGGGAGTTGTATATAAATATTGTGACAATTGGTATAATCATGTTAGTCTTGATGAATTCAAAGATAGACCCATTAATTATCTTGAAGTGGGAACTTTTTATGGAGCAAATCTTATTTCAGTTGCAAATTCTTATGCATCGCACAAAGATAGTAAATTATATTGCATTGATCATTGGGCTGATTATAAAGGATGGGAATATGAAGGAAAAGAGGAAACTATATTTCAAGTATTTAAAAAAAATGTAATAAATGCTGGACATGAAGACAAAGTAACAATTAATCGTGGTTATTCAAATATAGAAATACCAAAATTACAAGATGATTTTTTCGACATTATTTTTATTGATGCTGATCACGAACCGCATTCTGTTATAGAAGATGCCGTGTTAGCTTTTAGAAAATTAAAAAAAGGAGGAATTTTAATTTTTGATGATTATGAATGGGGTGGTCCTAATATGACCAAAAGAGGCATTGACGGATTCCTTAGCGGATATCATAAAAAAATAGAAAAAATTGGTTTACAAAAAGATCAATTATTTATTAGAAAATTATAAATAAATAATATATTGTGATAAGTCATCTATTTTTGATATATTTAATATATACACTAATAATAATTCAATCTCTTCAATTGTTAATTTATTTTTACATATATCTGTTAAATAAATTGTCGGTATATTATTTTCATTTATTATTTCAAAGTTACATAATTTAGGTATTATTTTTTTATCTAATTTTGAATTTTTTAAATATTTATCAATTGATATTTCTTTCATAAAAGATGATTTTAATTTTTTCCAATAATATTGATAAAAAAATTCATAATCTGTCCCTAATTCTGGCAATTTCTTTAATAGGTGCTCAAGATTTTTTTCTCTAGTTTCATTGATTATTTTTAATTCAGTCATTTATATTTTTATATTGGATTATAAAAATCAATTAATTTTTTATCATTATTATTATATTTTTCATATTTTTTTATCATTATT
>Ga0210044_10002537_pt1 | contig 27101 bp, 23 predicted proteins | sample CryGey13umfilter_2_FD_183959 | JGI IMG/M metagenome (GOLD analysis project Ga0210044, IMG submission 183959) | Groundwater microbial communities from aquifer in Utah, USA - Crystal Geyser 4/9/14 3 um filter (SPAdes) (version 2) | ecosystem: Environmental > Aquatic > Deep subsurface >... | reverse complement strand
ACTTCGCGGTGGGACGGCTGGCGCAGGCGCTGCTCTTGCCTGGGGGCGAGGAACCCTCGGCGCTCACCCTCGGTCCCGTGGCGGAGGCCATCGCCGGGCTGACGCGCGCGAAACGAAGTGAACGTCACGCTTCCCTCGAGCCGTTGATCGAAGGCCTGGCTCGCCTCGGTGGCTTGCCCGCTCCGGAGCTCGACGCGGGAGCCTATCGCCGACCGCGCGCGCGACGCCGACCTTCCACTCGCGCACCGGAGCGGGAGGAAGAGGTCTCGGCCATCGACGAGCACCTGGTACGCGCCGCCAAGGCCGCGGACGCGGCGCGCGACATCGACCCCCGCCTCTTGCGCGCGGCTCGCCCCGGGGGTCAGGGAACCCAGGAGATCACGCTCGATCAGATCGTGGACGAGGTGCCGGCGCGGGACGACCTCGACGGGCTCGATCCACGTCTCGTGCGTGCGGCCCTGGACATGGCGCTCGACGAGGAGCTGGAGACCGAGCTCGACGAGGAGCTGGAGACCGAGCTCGACGAGGAGCTGGAGACCGAGCTCGACGAGGAGCTGGAGACCGAGCTCGACGAGGAGCTGGAGACCGAGCTCGACGAGGAGCTGAGCGGGCTCTTGCTCGAGCGACAGGACGCCTCGGCGACGGCCGCGGCGAAGGCGGGATCGCCCGTGGCGCGCGTCATCCCCGGGGCCGCGCGTGAGGGGACACAAGAGATCACGCTCGACCAGATCGTCGACGAGGTGGCGAACCGCGAAGACCTCGACAGCATCGATCCGGCGCTGCTGGAGGCCGCGATGGCGCCCGCCCCTGCCCCGCGGCCAAGCGGCCCGCCCGCCCGAGAGGCACCCGACACCATGGAGCTGACGCTCGAGGATCTGAAGTCGGAGGAGCGGAAGGTCACCGTGCCGGCTGGGGTGAAGCCCGTACCACGCCCGCGACGACCGTCCGCGCCTGGCCTCGTGCTGGCGACGCCCGTGCTCTACGACGACAGCCGCAGCCTGCCGACCCTCGACGCGACGACCCTGCCGCCCGTCGACGCGCGAGTCAGGCGCGCTCGAGCGCCGGTGCCGTCGAATGGCCGACGGACCGTGGTGGCCTCGCTCCTCATGCTCAGCGTGCTGATCGTGCTCGCGAGCCTGGGCTACGCGGCATATCGGCACCAACGCACGAACCAGCTACGCCAACAGCGACTCGAAGAGCGCTATCGACAGCTACAACAGGAATCGCAGACCGGCGGGAGCCAGGGTCAAAGCAGCCACTGAGCGCCCGCCGTGAGGCTCAGAGGGAGCGGTCGACCAGGCTGGCGATGGTGTGCTTGGGCACGGCGCCGACTTGCTGTCCCACGACCTCACCACCCTTGAAGACGTAGAGGGTCGGGACCCCGCGGATGCCGAACTTCTGAGCCGTCCTCGGGCTGTCGTCGATGTCGACCTTCGCGACCTTGACCTTGCCCAGGTACTCGTCGGCGAGCTGATCGACCAAGGGCGAGATCATCTTGCAGGGACCGCACCAGGTGGCGCTGAAGTCGACGAGAACCGGCAGTTCGGACTGAAGCACCTCGGTGTCGAAGTTGAGGTCGTTGACAACGTGAACGTTCTGGCCAGCCATGTCGGCTCCTATGCAGTGGCCGCGCCCGTGGCGACCGAGAGTGAAGTGACTTCCTAAGTACGCGTCGCCGACCTGTCAACGCGAGCCCAGCCAAGGGCGTACCAGCCGTGACGCAGCTGCGGCTACGGGCGTACGCTGTGCTATCGTGACGCGCGCGGACGGCCGCACGGAGGCTCGGTTTGGAGCAGAACGCGATGTTCGTCTCGCAGGAGACGCTGGATAGGTGGCTGACGGACGAGCGCGTCACGGTGGAGGGCGAGGTGATGACGTTGCTGCCCGAGGGGCAGCGCTTCGAGCTGACGTCGGCGGTGCACTTCCTCGCGGAGGTCGCGGATGGCGGCGACGAGACGGCGCTGGTCGGGCGCGTGAAGGCACTGGACGTGGTGGCTCAGCTCGGCGGAGAGCACTACGCGGACTCCGTGATCCTGGACGACAACGCCTACGAGGTGGTCGAGGGCTTCTTGGGCACGAGCTTGGGTCGGGACCCGGCACGCCAAAGCGAGACGCCACAAGCGCACGATCTGGCCGCCGCGACGCGCCTGGCCGTCGGCGAGCGCCCAGCCTCCGCGGAGCTGGATCTGCTGGCGCGCTTCTTCCTCGCTGAGCATTGAGGGCGACCGACCGCATCCCTTCCGCCACGGCGGATTCGCACGCACGGGCCTCGACCCCCGGGGCCCCGGCGCTTACATAGGGGGAGAAGCGATGTTGCTGAAGCTAGCGTTCACCATTACGGCCCTCGCCTACGCGAGCGCCTCGTTCCTGTACGGGGTCTACCTCGTGCGCGGCTCGGAGCGGGCCAAGCAGTGGGGAGCACGCGCCCTCTGGGCCTCCGTCGTGCTGCACGCGGGGCTCTTCGCCCTCGAGCTGGACCAGCTCCAGGGTCTGCCCGCAGGAGACGTGCATCAGGCCATGGCGGTCACGGCCATGGCGACCTGCGTGGTCTTCCTCGCGCTCAGCCGCAAGCGCCCGATCGCCGTGCTCGGTGCCTTCCTCACGCCCGTCGTGCTCTTGCTCTTCTTGGGTGCCGGCGTGGGGCGCGACGTGCCGCCCGTGCCGAGCCCCGTGCGCACGTTCCTGCTGCCCTTCCACATCGGCGTGAACATGCTGGGGCTGGTGGCCTTCGCCGTCGCCTTCGCGGCGTCGGTCGGCTACGTGGTCCAGGAGCGCCAGCTTCGCTCGAAGCGCCTGGGCGGCATCTTCCGGCGTCTCCCTCCCCTCGACGTGCTCGACCAGCTCGCCTTCCGCTCCGTGCTCACGGGCTTTCCGCTCTTGACCATCGGCATCGTCACGGGCGCGCTCTTCGCCAGCCGCCTGGGCGCCATGGACGGCGCCACCTCCATGGCCGCCGTGCTCAGCGCGATCTCGTGGGTGCTCTTCGCGGGCGTGCTCTTGCTGCGCGTGGCCGCGGGCTGGACGGGACGGCGCGCGGCCATTGGCACGATCCTGGGCTTCGTCTCGGCAGTCACGGTGCTGCTCGGCTACTTGCTGCGAGGATCGGTGATCTCGTGAGCGACGAGCTCGTCGTGGTGGGGCTCTCCCACCACACGGCGCCCGTGTCGCTGCGTGAGCGGCTCTCGGTGCCGCCGGACGCGACCGAGGAGCAGCTGCGCTGCGTGCTCGATACGCGCGTGCTGCGCGAAGGCATGCTGGTGTCGACCTGCAACCGGGTCGAGTTCTACGGCGCGGGTCCCGACGCCGAGGCCGGTCTCGCCCGCCTGCGCAAGTACCTGCACGAGCGCGGACACCCCGAGCCGGTGCAGGGGCATCTGTACGAGCGACGCGGCGAAGACGCCGTGCGCCACGTCTTCCGTGTGGCGGCGAGCCTGGACTCGATGGTGGTGGGCGAGCCGCAGATCCTGGGGCAGGTGAAGCACGCTTACGAGCTGGCCCAGGACGTGGGCAGCATCGGCACCCTGCTCGATCGCTGCCTCACGCGCGCCTTCGCCGTCGCCAAGCGGGTGCGCTCCGAGACGGAGATCGCCGCCGGCACGGTGTCCGTCAGCTCCATCGCCTGCGATCTGGCGACCAAGATCTTCGGTGACCTGAGCGGTCGTCGCACGCTGCTGCTCGGTGCCGGCGAGATGGGGGAGGCGGCGGCGCGCGCGCTGGCCGGACGAGGCGTGCACCTGGTCGTGATCAACCGCAGCCCGGAGAAGGCCGTGCGCCTGGCGCGCGAGTCCAATGGCGAGGCGCGCGGCTACGAGCACCTGGCCTCCGAGCTGGTGTCCGCCGACGTGGTCATCTCGTCGACCTCAGCCAAGAACTACGTGCTGACCCACGACCTGATGAAGGACGTGGTGAAGGCGCGGCGGCAGCGCCCACTGTTCCTGATCGACATCGCCGTGCCGAGGGACGTGGAGCCGCGCGTCGGCGAGCTGCCTAGCGTCTTCCTGTACGACGTGGACGACCTCTCGCAGGTCGCCGATCAGAACCTGGCCCATCGCCAGCAAGAGGTGGAGGCGGCGGCGGCGATCGTGGAGCTGGAGGTCGCGGCCTTCGAGCGCTGGCGCCGCACACTCGATCTCACGCCGACCATCGTCGCGCTCAGAGGCCACTTCACGAACGTGATGAAGGAAGAGCTCGCGCGCACGCTGCCGCGACTCGGCGAGCTGGGCCCCACGGAGCAGAAATCGCTCGACAAGATGTGTCAGGCGATGGTGAACAAGCTCCTGCATCAGCCGCTGACGCAGCTCAAAGAGGGCGTCGAAGGCGGCAACGGAGCGGCGCTGCTCGAGGCGACGCGACGACTCTTCGATCTCGACGAGCTGGCGCACGAAGCGGCCCCGACGCCAGAGGTGAAGCCCACGGCTGCGACCTCCGCAGCGCCCGAGGCCGAGCCGAGTCCTGAAATTCCCTCCGAGAGCATGGGCATGCCCGATGGCGAGGCCATGACGGAGCGCCCCGCGGCAGCCCTGGGCGGGCTCGCGCTGGGTCTTTCCCCCACCAACCTGTCTGGAGAACCCAAGTGAAAATCCGAATCGCCACCCGCAAGAGCACGCTCGCACTGACCCAGACGCGATGGGTCGCCGCGCGCATTCGCGAGAGCGCGCCCGAGCTCGAGGTGGAGGAAGTGCACGTGGTCACGCGGGGCGACGTTATCCTGGACAAGCCGCTCTCGCAGGTCGGTGGCAAGGGGCTCTTCATCAGCGAGGTAGAGGCGGTGCTCACCCGCGGCGACGCCGACATCGCCGTGCACTCACTCAAGGACGTGCCCGGCGACACGCCCTTGGCCGACGGCATGGGCATCGTCTGCGTGCCCGAGCGCGAGGATCCGCGCGACGTGTTGCTCAGCCTCTCGGGCGCGTCCCTCGACGATCTCCCCCGTGGCGCCCGCGTCGGCACGACCTCCCTCCGGCGCATGGCGCAGCTGCGCAAGAGCCGCCCCGATCTCGAGTTTGCGACCTTGCGAGGCAACGTGGAGACGCGCTTGCTCCGGCTCGACGAGGGTCGCTTCGACGCCATCGTGCTCGCCGCCGCGGGCCTCAAGCGTCTCGGTCTGCTGGACGGTCGAGCCTACACCGTGCTCGAGCCCGAGACCTGCTTGCCCGCCGTGGGTCAGGGAACGATCGCGATCGAAGCGCGCCTCGACGACGAGCGTGTAAGGGAGCTCCTGGCGCCGCTGGAGCACGTCGAGACACGGCTCCGCACCGAGGCCGAGCGCGCCATGCTGATCGCTCTGCGCGGCAGCTGCCAGGTGCCCATCGCGGGTCACGCCCGCATCGCGGACGGCAACAAGCTCTGGCTCGAAGGCATGGTCGCGTCCATCGACGGAGAGCAGGTCCTCACGGCCACCAGCGAGTCGTTCCTCAAGAGCCGCGACGTCGACGGACGCCGCGCCGAGGCGGCCGCCCTGGGCGAAGACGTGGCGAAGAACCTGATCGCCAAGGGCGCGCGCGAGCTGATGCGCGAAGCCGAAGCCACGGTCGCGCGTCAGCTTCAGTCGAACTGAAGCGTCGCCTACGACTAGTTCGCGGCGAGGATGCGCGAGACGCCGAGCTCGGAGTGGGAGAGCAGCGCGTCTCGCGCGACGCCTCCGCCGACCGTCGCCAGGAAGAGCGGCTGACCGTTGAGCGTGATGCGCCGAACGGCGACGTCCCCACCACGCAAGAGCGGCGGCAGCTTCATGCCCATCAGCGAGCGCACGAGCAGGGGCGCGTAGGCGCCGAGCTCCTCGCACACGCCCGAGTCGCCTGCCGAGCCGAGCACGAGGCCGTCGTCATCGGCCACCACCATCGCCTCCAGGCCGCCCTTCTCGCGGGTGTGCTCGAGTTGATAGCGGAGGGCGGTCTGGCGTTCCGCGCTGCGCCGGGTCCGGCGCTCCTTCAGCATCCAATTCATGAGATATGCTCCAATGTGCTCTGATGTAGGATATGTAGCTTACGTCGGGCCGGCGACGGGGGTCAAAATCGTGCGCAGACGACCCGGTCAGGGGGCCCGTCTGCTGGCTCTGCTGCCGTGCGACTGCTAGCTTCGGCGCGCATGAACCTGGCCGAAGTCCTCCAAGGCCACCGAGTCGTGGTCTGCGTGGGCAGCGGAGGCGTCGGCAAGACCACCACGGCTGCGGCGCTGGCCCTGAGGGCGGCCGTCGACGGTCGCCGCGTGCTCTGCCTGACCATCGATCCCGCGCGGCGGCTCGCGACCTCCTTGGGTCTGGACGAGATGACGACGGAGGAGCGGGTCGTACCCATGGCGCTCTTCGAGGCGCAAGGGCTGAAGCCCAAGGGCGAGCTGTCGGCCATGATGCTCGACACGAAGCGCACCTTCGACGAGCTGGTCGAGCGTTACGCCTCCAGCCCCGAAGCCCGGGACCGCATCCTGAACAACGAGATCTATCGCTACGTCTCGTCCTCCCTCGCGGGCACGCAGGAGTACATGGCGATGGAGAAGCTCCACGCCGTACGCCAGAACGATCGCTGGGATCTGATCGTGCTCGACACGCCGCCGACCACGAACGCGCTGGACTTCCTCGACGCGCCCGAGCGGCTCGTGGCCATGATCGACTCGCCGGCGATGCGCTGGTTCGTGCAGGCCTTCCAGGGCGCGGGGAAGATGTCCTTCAACCTCCTGGGTAAGGGCGCGGCCTTCTTGCTCAAGGGCATCTCGCAATTCACGGGCGGCGAGTTCCTGGCCAACATCGCCGAGTTCGTCACCGGCCTGAACGAGCTCTTCGGCGGCTTCCGTGAGCGCGCCGCCACCATCTCCGAGTCGCTGCGCAAGCCCGACGTCGCCTTCGTGGTGGTGACGAGTCCGGCGCCCATGGCCGTGCGCGAGGCCATCTTCTTCGCGCGACGCCTGGAGAGCGCGGGCCTCGCCGACAGCGGCTTCGTGGTGAACGGCATGCGTCCGCTACTGCACGAACCCTCGGTGCCGCGATCGGAGCTGTTGGCGGAGCTCACCGAGCTGCTGCCACCGGGCGCCGACGTGGAGGCGGCGCTGACTCGGCTCGAGAATGCCCTCGACGACGAGCGGCTCTTGGCCGTGGGGGATCGCATCGAGTCGGATCGCCTGCGCAGCCAGGTCGGCGAGGATCGCCTGGTGGTGGAGGTGCCTGCCTTCGACCAGGACGTGCACGACCTCCGGGCGCTGACGGAGGTGGCTGACTATCTGGTAGGGAAGCGGCAGATGGAGGCCATCTCATGACGCAGGATCTGAGAGGGACGGTGGCGTTGGTGCTCGCGGCGGGCCACGGCAAGCGCATGAAGAGCGCGCGGCCGAAGGTGCTGCACGAGGTCGCGGGTCGACCGCTCTACGCCTGGCCCACGCACGCGGCGCTCGAGGCGGGCGTCGACGCGGTCGTGGTCGTGGTCGGCTACGGCGCCGACGCGGTGCGCGCCGACATCGACGCGCGCTTCCCCGAACGCGTGACGACGGCGCTGCAGGCCGATCCACGAGGCACGGGCGACGCGGTGAAGCGCGCCATGGGCGAGGTGCCCGAGAGCGCCGAGCGCGTGCTCATCCTGTACGGCGACTGCCCGATGATCCGGCCCGAGGCCTTGAGCGCTCTGGCCGAGGCCGCCGCCGGGGGCGAGAAGCTCACGCTGCTGACGGCGCGAGTCGACGATCCCGCCGCCTACGGACGCATCCTGCGCGACGACTCGGGCAAGGTCTCGGCCATCCGTGAGGCCAAGGACTGCTCCGCCACCGAAGCGCTCGTCGACGAGGTGAACCCGGGCCTCTACCTGATCGATGCGCCGTTCCTGCGCGAAGCCCTGGAGCAGCTCGGCACGCAGAACGCGCAGGGCGAGGTCTTGCTCACGGACGTCGTCGCGCTGGCCGCGGCGGCCGGCGGCGTGGCGGACGCGGCCGCGGACATGAGCGAGCTCTTGGGCGTGAACGATCGCGTCGACCTGGCGCTGGCCCAACGTCACATGCGAGAGCGCATCAACCGCGCCCACGCGCTGGCGGGCGCGGGCCTGTTGGCGCCCGAGCTGACCTTCATCGAGGCGGACTGCGTGCTCGAGGCGGACTGTATGATCGAGCCCGGCGTGCACCTGCGCGGACAGACTCGGGTGGCGGCGGGCGCGCGCATCGGCGCGGGCTCCGTGCTCACGGACGTGGTCGTGGACGCGGACGCCGTCGTGCTCCCCTACAGCGTGGCGACCGAGAGCCACATCGGACCCGGCGCGCACGTCGGACCCTTCGCGCATCTCAGGCCCGGCAGCGACCTCGCCGAAGACGCCAAGGTCGGGAACTTCTGCGAGACCAAGAAGACGATCGTGGGCAAGGGCTCGAAGGTGAACCACCTCTCCTACGTCGGCGACGGCCTGATCGGCGAGGGCGTGAACATCGGCGCGGGCACGATCTTCTGCAACTACGACGGTCAGCGAAAGCACCAGACCGTGCTCGAGGACGGCGTGTTCATCGGCAGCGACAGTCAGCTCGTGGCGCCGGTGACCGTGGGCAAGGGCGCCTATGTGGCCAGCGGCACGACCGTGACTCGCGACGTGCCCGCGGACGCTCTGGCCGTGTCGCGTCCGCGTCAGCAGAACAAAGAGGGCTACGCGTCGCTCCTGCGCGCGCGCTTCGCCAAGAAGACTTAGCCGGGAAGGCGACGTGCCCCACGAGGTCGGGGCCGCGCAAGCGCTGGCCCCCACGTTCCGATCGGCATCGGGCGCGGAAGCCCGGGTCAAAACGAGAGCGCGAAGGCGAGGCCGCCCGGCGCCGTGCGCAGGCTGAGCTGGTAGCGCGTAGCCTGATCGGGGCTCTCGTACGGCGCGCCGCAGGTGTCGCCGCGATAGCGCTCGAAGTCGTGCACCTGCGCCATGGGCTGGGAGAGCAGCCGCGGCTCGGTGATGAAGATGCCTGCGACATAGCCAATCGTCGCGCGCAAGGGCGCGTGGTAGCGGGCCGCCATCAAGGTGCCCGTGACGATCGAGTAGGCCCAGGCCGAGCCGTGTGCGAGCCAGCTCGTGAGCAAGAGCTCCTGCGAGGCGGCGCGCTCGAGCAGGTGGGTCGCATAGCGCAGCTTCTCTCGTCGCTGCTCGGGCGTGGCCTCGGCATGGCGGCTGAGCCGACGTGTGCCGAAGGCGCCGAGGAAGGGCTGGGTGGTCAGCGTCAAGACCACGACCGACGCACCGGCGGCGGCGACGGCGCCGTTCACGCGTCCCACCTCGCGATGCTCCTGCGAGGTGATGATGCTCTCGGCCACGGCGATGCCGAGCATCAGGCTCCAGTAGCCCCAGTACCAGGCGCGTCCGCGGCGCTCCGTGCGCGCGAAGCTCCTCTCGATGAAGGACAGCCGCTCACGGACCTGCGCGTCACTGAGATCCTCGATGCAGCCGTAGGCGTCCTGTGCGTGGGCAGTGGGCGAGGCCATGCACAGCGTCGCCATCACCATCCACGCGGCGAGTAAGCGAGGCGGACTCGAGCCCAGCGCCGCGCTCATCCGCGATAGCCCTGGGCGATGGGATAGCGACGTCCGGGGCCGAAGGCCTTCTTGGTCACGATCAGCCCAGGTGGCATCTGCCTGCGCTTGTACTCGTTGCCACGCACGAGCCCGACGATGCGGCGCACGACGGCCTGGTCGAAGCCGGCGGCGACGATCTCGTCGATGGTCTGATGCTGCTCCACGTGCCGCTCGAGGATGGCGTCGAGGGTCGGGTAGTCGGGCAGGGAGTCGGAGTCCTTCTGGTCCGGTCGCAACTCGGCGCTGGGCGGCTTGGTCAGCGTGCGCTCCGGGATGATCGCGCGTCCGGCCTGGGCGTTGAGCTCGCGCGCGACCTCGTACACGAAGGTCTTGGGCAGATCGCTGATCACCGCCAGGCCGCCGGCCATGTCGCCGTAGAGCGTGCAATAGCCCACGGCGACTTCGCTCTTGTTGCCCGTGGTGAGCAGCAACAGGCCCAGGCGATTGCTCGCGGCCATCAGCGTCACGCAGCGCAAGCGCGCTTGCACGTTCTCGAAGGTGACGTCGCCGGCGCGAGCGCTGCCGAGCGCGTCGAGCTCGGGCGTCAGCGTGTCGAGGCTGGCCTGGAACATGGCGTCGATGGACACGTCGCGACAGCGCATGCCGAGGTTGTCCGCCAGGGCGTGCGCGTCCTCGAGGCTGTGGGTCGAGGAGTAGCGCGTGGGCAGCGCGAGCCCGAGCACGTTCTCGGCGCCCAGAGCGCGCACGGCGATGGCGGCGGTGAGCGCGCTGTCGATGCCGCCCGAGAGGCCGAGCACGACGCCCGCGAAGCCGCACTTCGTGGCGTAATCGCGCACGCCGAGGGTGAGAGCCTCGAGAGCCGCCGCCGCGTCCGTCTCGCTGCCATCGCGCACGACGCCGCCCGCCTCCAGATCCACGACGGCGAAGTCGGGCCGGAAGCGGGACAAGCGCGCGAGGGTGGTGCCGTCGGCGGCGAAGAGCGTGGAGTCTCCGTCGAAGAGCAGATCGTCGTTGCCGCCCACCTGGTTCACGAAGACCACGGGCCGCGCGATGCGACGCGCGACGTCGGCGAGCATGGCAGGGCGCGCCAGACGCTTGGGCAGGGTGAAGGGCGAGGCCGAGAGGTTGACCAGCAGATCGATGCCCGCGTCGGCGAGCTCCTGCACGGGATCCACCGGGTAGCGACGCTGGGCGATGGGCGCCTCGACGTCGTTCCAGATGTCCTCGCAGATGGTCACGCCCACGCGCAGACCCGCGATCTCGAGTGGCGCGCTCGGGCCACCGGAGGCGAAGTGACGATCCTCGTCGAAGACGTCGTAGGTGGGCAGCAGGCGCTTGTCGATCACGGCCTCGACGCGACCGCCACGACACAGCGCGGCGGCGTTGCGCAGCGTACGTCCCAGCACGGGCTCGGCCTCGTGCACGAAGCCCACCAAGCAGGCGAGGCTGGCGGGCAATGCCGCCGCCAGCGCGTCGAGCTGCGCGCGCTGATCACGGATGAAGCTGTGGCGCTCGAGCAGATCCTTGGGCGGATAGCCGGTCAGACAGAGCTCCGAGAAGACGGCCAGGTCCGCGCCCTCCTCATGCGCGCGCTGCGCCGCATCGAGGATGCTCCGGGAGTTGCCCGACAGGTCGGCCACCGTCGGATCGAGCTGGCATAGAGCGATGCGCATGGTCGGCGAGGGTATGTCATGCGGCGCCCGCGGTCGATGGGCGCCGCGCGAATCGAACCAGCTCAGCGCGCGGTGGCGGGCAGGTGGTGGGCGTCGCCGGGGGTGTGGACGACCAGGCTGTAGTCGCCGACGGTGAGGTCGGGCGGGACGCCGAGGCTGACGTTGAACCAGCCGTCCTCTTCCGTGACCGTGGCGCCCAGCCGGCGTGGACCGCCGGAGCCGTGCAGGCCGACCTCGATGCGCAGCCCCGGGACGCCGGCGCCGTGGGGATCGCGGACCCGACCGCTGAGCTCGATGCGACGACCGCGGAAGGCCTCGAAGCGATGACGCTCGAGCCTGAGCTCGACGGGCGCGCGCAGGTCGGCGTCGCCCGCGGGCTGGGGCGAGGTCGGGGTATGGGCCACCTGCTGTGGGGCATCTCCGGCGGCCGGGGCACCCTGGGCGTCGTCGCTCGAGGGATCACCCGCGTTCGCATCGCCCGACTGGCGCGCCGCGACCGTGCCGCCGGAGTGGGGACCGACCGGTCCGTCCGCGTTCGCCGCCGTGTCCTCGGGACGCACGCCCGAGACCGGGCCGGCGAGCTGCGAGTAGCTCTCGAGGTAGGCCGCGGGCCGCGGCAGGGGATCGGGCAAGCGCGCGCGATAGACGGGTCGGTCGTCGCCGTGGGCGTCGAGCTGTCGCGCCGCGCCGCCGAGGTCGATGCGCATGAAGCCCTCGTCCGGCAGCTCCACCTCGACCCAGGCGTGGGTCTCGTTGAACACGAAGCGCGTGGGGATGCCCAGCGCCTGCGCCGTGATCAGAAACGCGTAGGAGCGGTGCCGGCACACGCCCCGCTGCGCGTTCGCGATGTCGAGGTAGATGGAGTCGCTCGTGGGCAGCGCCTCGTCGGCCTCACGGAAGGCGCGAAAATGCGCGACCAGCGCGGAGAGCGCCTCGGGCAAGGTCGACGCGGGTGTGACGCCGAGCTCACGCGCGAAGTCGAGGGCCTCACGCTTCAGGTGCGCGGGCATGGGCGGAACGTGACGCGCGAGGGTGCCCACGGGCAGCGCCGGGAGCGGCGCGTTGAAGTAGTCGCGCGGTGCGTCGGTCAGGAAGACGACGCGCACCTCACCCGTCGCGCCGCCGAGGCGGGTCGCGTAGAAGTTGCCGGCCGTGTCCTCCTCGATGCGCACGCGAGCGCTCGGCTCCGTGCGCAAGGAGAGGATGCGCGACTCGGGCGAGACCGAGGGGAAGGGCACGGTCGCGCCGCTGCCGAAGTCGAGCACCACGCTGCCCCAGAAGCGATCGCGGGGTCGGTCGTCGGGCGCGGCCGCCGTGGGCGTCTCCAGCGAGACCTCGTGACGCGTGGGGTCGCGGACGCCGAGCACGGGCACGCCGCGGGCATCGAGGGCGACCATGTCGAGGGCGCTGACGCGCTTGAAGGGCACGATGGCGGGCGTGAAGACCTCGTCGTAGCCGAGGGCGCCCTCCACCGTGGGGATGCGGTCGGGCCGGAAGGTCGGGGAGCGCAGCCCCGGTCGGCCTTGGCCTTCACTGGGGCCGGTCTCGGCGCGCATCGCGTGCTCGTCCGGTCGCCGCGCGCCGTCCTCCGGTGCGGGCAAGACCTCGCCGCGGTAGACGATGGCCGCAGGCTCGGAGCCACCGCCCGCCGCGAGCACCAGCGACGGCAGCTCGTCGTCGCTCACGTCGGGCACGTACTCGTGCAGCACGGGGCCCTGCGCGCGCGCCGGAAGCAGGGCGACGCCGGTCGCCACGCCCACCAGGAGCAGCGCCACCACGGCGCGGGGTCGAACCGAGGATCTCACGACGCGCATCCTAGCAGTACGACAGCCAGACGCCGCCGAGTGTTCCGGCCCTGGACCCTCCAGGCCACAGGGGGCGAGTTCGGACGCCTGACTGGAATGTTCGCCAGATGGCGAAGCCGTACAAGAGGCTCGCGCTCCGGAGTACGGCGGCCTGGCAGACACGGGCGCTCGGGCAGGGGAAAAGCAGAACGCAGTGGGCGGCCATGGCCGGGTCGTGTCAGGCTATGCGTTCTACCGATGAGCGTACTTCTCGATTACCTCCTCGCCATCCTCGGCATCTCGCTGCTCGTGATCGTCCACGAGGGCGGGCACTACCTGGCGGCGCGGGCCTTCGGCATGCGCGTCATCCGCTTCAGCATCGGCTTCGGCCCGACGCTCTTCAAGTACCGGCCCAAGGGCAGCCCGACGACCTTCCAGATCGCGGCCATCCCCTTCCTGGCCTACGTGCAGATCGCCGGCATGAACCCGCAGGAAGACGTCGAGCCCGACGATCCCGAGCTCTTCCCCAACAAGGGCGTCTTCGCGCGCATCGTCACCATCTTCGCCGGGCCCTTCGCCAACTACTTGGCCGCGTCCCTGGTCTTCTTCGGCATCGCGCTCGTGGGCATCCCGATTCAGGAGGCCGCAGACCCGATGACGGTGGAGTCCGTCGAGGCCGGATCCGCCGCCGCCGAGGCCGGCATTCAGGCGAACGACATCGTGGTCGAGGCCAACGGCGGCGCCATCCACAACCTCGACGACTTGATCGCGGCCACGCGTGACCGCGCGGATCAGCCGACGATCTACGTGGTCGAACGCGCGGGGACGCGCCTCGATCCCATCACCATGACGCCCCATCGAGCGGCCGACGGACGCGGCATCATCGGCGTCCACGCCAAGCTCACGCGAGGCTACGCACCGCCTCTGAGCGTCGGCGAGGCGGCCCAGAAGGCCGTGCTCTTCCCCTACCTCTTCAGCAAGATGCAGCTCGAAGGCATCGTCCACATGATCACCTCCGCCGATGCCGGCGGCCTCAAGGGACCCGTGGGCATGGGCAAGCTGGTGGCCGAGGAGGCGCACCGCGGACCCCTCGACTACCTCTACATCATCGTCGTCATCTCCACCGCTCTGGGCATGTTCAACCTCTTGCCCATCCCGGCTCTGGACGGCGGCAGGTTGGTCTTCCTGGGCTACGAGCTGGTCACGCGCAGCCGCCCCAACGAGCGCTTCGAGGCCACCGTGCACATGGTCGGGCTGCTCTTCTTGTTGGGCGTGATCCTACTCGTGACCTTCCGCGACATCTGGGGATGAGCGCGCCCGGAGCTTCGCGCAGGCTCGAGCCGGACTCGGAACAGCGCGTCCTGGCGAACGGCCTCCTGCATCACGTCGCCACGTGGGGAGAGGGCGAGCCGCGCGTGGTGCTGATGCACGGCTTTCTGGATCAGGCGCTGAGCTGGGCGCCCGTGGCGCGGCGGCTGGCGGACGCCGGCGTGAGCGTGGCCGCCTTCGACTTTCGCGGACACGGCGAGACCGAGTGGGTCGGACGTGGCGGCTACTACCACTTCCCCGACTACGTGCGCGACGTGGCGGAGCTGTTGCCGAAGCTCGCGAGCGAGCCCGTGCACCTGGTCGGGCACTCCATGGGCGGCACCGTGGCGTGCATGGTGGCGGCGCTGCGACCGAGCCTGCTGCGCAGCCTGACCGCCATCGAGGGGCTGGGACCGCCGGATCGCGGCGACGAGCCCGCGGCGGATCGCTTTGTCACCTGGCTGGCCAGCATCGACCGCCTCACCCAGCGCCGGTCACGACCAATGCGCGACGTGGACGAAGCGCTGCAGCGCCTGCGCGTCACCACCCCGGCCCTGGACGACGAGCTGGGCGCGCTGCTGGCGAGGCGTGGCACTCGCTCCGCGGACGACGGCGACGGGCTGGTCTGGCGCTTCGATCCCATGCACCGGACGATCTCGCCTCTGGCCTTCGAGGCCAAGCGCTTCCACTCCTTCCTCGAGCGCGTCGAGGCGCCCACGTTGGCCGTCTTCGGCGCGCGCGGTCTGCGCCTGGGCGACGAGGCCGAGCGCCTGGGGAAGCTGCGCGATGTGCGCAGTGTGGAGATCCCGGACGTGGGCCACATGGTCCATCTGCTGGCCCCGGACGCGCTCGGGGACGCCATCCTCGCGCACATCCGGGGCTGAGGATCGACCGACGGACGCAGGGCCCTGTTTACACCGGGCGACGGGCTTTCTACTCTCCGGGGCGAACCTTCACCTAACTCTGGGGAGCGTCCGATGACCCGCATTGCCATAGCTTCGATTCTCATCGCCCTCGGGCTCTTCAGCCTGGGCCTCTCACCCGCCCTCGCCCAGGAAGCTGGGAGTGACACCGGGAGCGCGGAGGAGCTCGGCTACCGTCCCGACGAGGGAGCGGGCCTACTCTCCGACGATCAGGCCGCAGCGGAGGACGAGGGCACCGCCGTGCCCGCGCAGGACGCGACGGATCCGCACGAGATCGACAGCGAGGACTACTACTTCCTCGGCGCCTTCTACCGCCACTCCTTCATCCCCGCGTTCATCATCGACCTGTTCACGGACGAGGCGACGCGCGCGCGCAACCCGAGCTTCGGCCTCGAGTTCACCCTGCGCAAGGCCGGCTTCGACATCATCACCAGCCTCTACTACCAGAGCTTCCACGTGAACGGCCCCTTCCTGGCCCACAACGATCCGCCGCAGCAGGTCGAGTTCATCAAGAGCAACCTCTTCACCGTGATGGCTGGAGTCGACTTCCTCTGGTCCACGGACATCAACGACATGTTCTCCTTCGAGTACGGCCTCGGCCTCGGCATCGGCGTGGTCGGCGGCAGCATGACGCGCACGGAAGCGTATCCGGGCTCGGGCGCGGGCAGCGTCGGCGGCTTCACGGCCTGCGTCGGACCAGGTCAGCCCCAGCCCGGCGACTCCGATCCCGGTGGCTATTGTGACCCGACGTCGGGCGCGACCCACAGCAACGACTACACGGATCGCAACGGCACGCTGCACACGAACGTCCCCACCAACGTGGACGGCGAACACGGCGCGCACTACCACACGACCGCGCGTCGCTGGACCAACGGCGGCAGCGTGCCCAACGTCTACTTCCGCCTCGCGCTGCCGCACCTCGCGCTGCGCTTCAAGCCCATCCACCAGCTGATGATGCGCATCGACGGCGGCTTCGACGTCTTCAGCGGCTTCTTCGTCGGCGGCTCCATGGCCTACGGCTTCTGAGCGCCAGCGCGTCGACCATCGACGCCTGGGCCAGATGGACAGCCCGAGTGCATACGACTTCATCCGGGCTACGTGGGCTACGTGCCCGGTCTTGACCGGCTCGGGGGGCGGTGGGAGGCTGCGCGCGTGATTCGACTCGTCAAAGCCTCCACGGTCTTGCTCGCTTGCGCGAGCTTCCTCAGCTTGGGCGCTTGGCTCTCGGTCGGTGGCCTGTCCGTCGCCGCGGCCCAGCCAGCTCCCTCGGCCGCGCCGACTCAACCGGCACCGACGGCCGCCGCAGACGCGGGCGTCGTGCGCTCCGAGGCGGACATCGCCCGACGCGCTGGCGTCTATGTGCGCGTCGGAGACGTCAGCATCACCGTGGGCATGATCGAAGATCGCATCGCCGCCATGCAGCCCTTTCTTCGGCAGCGCTATCGCGATCCCGTCCAGCTGCGTCAGTTCGCCGACGACATGGTGCGCTTCGAGCTGATGGCCCAGGAAGCCGCCCGACGTCACTACGATCAGAACCCGACGGTGGTGCGCACGTTGAAGCAGAACGCCGCGCAGCTCTTGATTAGGCGTGAGTTCGACGACCGCATCACACCCGAGACCGTGAGCGAGGCCGACGTGCGCACCTACTACGACGCGCACGCGGACGAGTTCTCACGCCCCGAGATGCGACGCGCGAGCCACATCCTCGTGCACACGCGCGAGGAAGCGGCGCAGCTCCTGGCCGAGCTTCGCGCAGGCGACGCGCGCACCTTCCGCGAGGCGGCGCGGCGACGCAGCCTCGACGACCAGACCAAGCTGCGTGGAGGCGACCTGCGCTTCTTCACCCACGAGGGCAGGGCCACGGGGAGCCGCGACAACCCCGTGGCGGAGGCGCTGGTCAACGCGGCCTTCGCGCTCCAGAACCTGGGCGACCTGTCGGAGCCGATCCCGCTCGAGGGCAACTTCTCGATCGTGAAGCTCACCGGCAAGCGCCCGGCAGAGACGCGCACGCTCGAGCAGGCGGGCCGCGGCATTCGTCTGCGCCTGTGGCGCGAGCAGCGACAGGCGGCCATCGACCACTTCGTCGACGGCCTGCGCCAGCGACAGCATCCGGTGGTGAACGAAGAGCTCGTCACGCCCATCCACCTCGACCCTGCGGAGCCTCGCCCCGGCTTCGGCGGACATGACATCGCGGCTGGCGAAGGGCCGAGCGCGCCGGGGATGACGGAGACGCCAGACGCACCCGTCGTGCCCGACATGGCCCCGACGCCCACGCCCGACGCCCCCGTCGCGCCGACCATGGCCCCATAAAGCCGCTGTGTAGCGGGCTCTGGCTGGGGCTCGTTGACCCCACCCCGACGGATAGATACCGTGCTCGCATGGCCGAGCGCTCCTTCGTCGAACCTCCGTCGCCGACCAAGATCACGTACATCGACGGCGAGCCGGCGACGATCACGCTGCGACGCTGTTGCCTCGAGTCCGACGTCGGCGGCGTGAAGAAGCGCCACGTCTTCGAGACCGACACCGTGGACATCGGCGCCACGAACGACAACGACCTGGTGCTGACGGACGACACCGTGAGCCGCAACCACTGCCGCATCTTCAAGGAGGGCGAGGCTTTCCTGGTGCGGGACCTCGGCTCCACGAACGGCACCTTCATCAACCGCGTGCGCGTGCGCGAGGCGTGGCTGAAGCCCGGCTGCTCGCTGATGTTGGGCAAGACCGAGCTGAGCTTCTCGCCGGTGGACGAGAAGCTGCGCATCGTGCCCAGCGACAAGGAGCGCCTCGGCGGCATGATCGGCAAGGACGCGCGCATGCGGGCGATCTACGCCATGGTCGAGCGCATCGCGCCGACGGATACGACCGTGGTCGTGACGGGGGAGACGGGCACGGGCAAGGAGGTCGTCGCGCGCACGCTGCACGATCTCTCGCGCCGCCAACGCGGACCCTTCATCGTCTTCGACTGCGGCGCCGTGCCGGAGAACCTGATCGAGAGCGAGCTCTTCGGGCACGAGAAGGGCGCGTTCACGGGCGCCACCAACGCGCGACAGGGCGTGTTCGAGATGGCCCAGGGCGGGACCGTCTTCCTCGACGAGCTCGGCGAGCTGGGCCTCGATCTCCAGCCCAAGCTGCTGCGCGTGCTCGAGCAACGCGAAGTGAAGCGCGTCGGCGGCGTGCGCCCGACCAAGGTCGACGTGCGCGTGGTGGCCGCGACCAACCGCGACCTCGAGGCGGAGGTGCGCGCCGGTCGCTTCCGCGAGGATCTCTTCTATCGCCTGAACGTCGTGCGCCTCGAGCTTCCGCCGCTGCGCGCTCGCCCCGGAGACGTGCCGCTCCTGGTACGCCACTTCCTCTCCCATGGCGCCTTCAACGAGCTGCCCGGTGGTGGTCGCCGCGTGCGTGACGTCTCTCGCACGGCGCTGGAGCACCTTTGCGCCCACGCCTGGCCAGGCAACGTGCGCGAGCTGTCCAACGTGATCGAGCGCGCCGTCAGCTTCGCCGAGACGGACGAGATTCGGGCAGAGGACCTGCCCGAATCGATAAGCGGTCTCTCGAACACGCCGCTCGGGCTCGACTCTACGAACGTGGAGCTGCGCCTGCCCAGCATCGCGCCGCCCGACGTGCGCGGTGCCTTCAAGGGCGCCAAGGATCAGTGGGTCCAGAGCTTCGAGCGCGAGTACATCGAGAGCCTCCTGCGTCGCAACGACGGCAACATCTCCCACGCCGCGCGCGAAGCGGAGATCGACCGAAAATACTTCCGCAAGCTGATGAAGAAATACGCCATCAAGGCGTAGCCAACTCGCCCGGCGGTGCATCCGAGTCGAGTCATGATGATACGGATCTCGCCCCGCGAGCCGTGATCGTCGCGCTTTGTCGGCAAGAGCTCCCGCAAAGCTTCCAGCAAACTTCGCGGGAGACCTCACGGCTCTTGTCAGCGGCAGGCGCTTGGACTACTAAATGAACGCTCATTCACCCGGCGTCTGCCGAGGAGGCCACGCATGAATCCGTTCACCGAGGAGCATCAGCTCTTCCGCCAGCAGGTCCGCAACTTCGCCGAGAAGGAGCTCGCACCGCACGTCGACGAGTGGGAAGAGGCGGAGCTCTTCCCCAACTCCGTCTTCAAGCAGGCGGGTGAGCGCGGCATCATCGGCGCGCACTATCCCGAGGAGTTCGGCGGCGGCGGCGGCGATTTCTGGATGAGCATGGTGAAGGCCGAAGAGCTCCCGCGCTGCAACGCCGCGGGCGTGGTGATGGCGCTGCTCGTCCAGGCCGACATGGCCACGCCGGTGCTCAACGACCTCGGCTCCAGGGAGCTGAAGGAAGAGTTCCTTCGCCCGGCTATCGAGGGCGACAAGGTCGCGGCGCTCGGCGTGAGCGAGCCCGGCGCAGGCTCGGACGTCGCGGGCCTGCGGACCACCGCACGTCTGGTCGGCGACGAGTACGTGATCGACGGCAGCAAGACCTACATCACCAACGGCACGCGCTGCGACTTCGTCACGCTGCTGGCCAAGACGGATCCCGAGGCAGGCCACAACGGCATCTCGGTCTTCGTCCTGCCCTCGGACGTCAAGGGCTTCGAGGTCAGCAAGAAGCTGAAGAAGGCCGGCAACTGGTCCAGCGACACGGCCGAGCTCTTCTTCGACGGCTGCCGCATCCCCAAGCGCTACCTCGTCGGTCAGCCGGGCATGGGCTTCGTCTACCTGATGCAGAACTTCCAGTCCGAGCGCCTCGTCGGCTGCGCCAGCGGTCTCGCCGGCAGCAAGCTCGCCCTCGACCGCTCCGTCGAATGGGGCCGCGACCGCGTCGCCTTCGGCAAGCCGCTGATCAAACGCGAATACTGGCAGCAGAAGTTCGCGGACCTCTACGCCAAGTACGAAGCCGGGCACGCCCTGACCTATCGCGCCGCCGAGGCCTACAACCGTGAGAAGTTCATCGAGAAGGTGCCGCTCTCGTTCGAGACCACGCGCCTGACCAGCATGGCCAAGGCCTACGTGGGCGAGGTCACCGGCGAGATCATGGACCAGTGCGTGCAGTTCCACGGTGGCATGGGCTACCTGGAGGATCTCTGGGTGGCGCGCGCCTGGCGCGACCAGCGCCTGCTGCGGATCGGCGGCGGCGCGACCGAGGTCATGCGCTACGCCGTCGCGAAGATCATGGGATTCTGATCCCGAACCAAGGGTTCCGTCCATGTCCACGCGAGCCGTGGAAGAGAGAGATGTCGAGATGACCGAAGCATTCATCGTGGGACACGCGCGCACTCCTCGTGGCCGCGGCAAGAAGGGCAAGGGCGGGCTGAGCGGGATCCACCCGCAGGAGCTCTTGGGTCAGACACTGAACGTGTTGGCGGAGCGCACGGGTCTCGACAAGAGCGCGGTGGACGACGTGGTCGTCGGCTGCGTGACCGAGGCCAAGGAGCAGGGCTCGTGCATCGCGCGCAACTCCGTGCTGGCGGCGGGCTGGCCCGTGGAGGTGACGGGCGTGACCTTGAACCGCTTCTGCGGCTCGGGTCTGCAGGCCATCAACTTCGCCCAGATGGGCGTCGCGAGCGGCGCACAGGAGCTGGTCGTGGCCGGTGGCGTCGAGAGCATGAGCCGCGTGCCCATGGGCTCCGACGAGGCCGGCATCGACGGGCACAACATGGAGCTGCGCAAGAAGATCTTCCAGGTGCCGCAGGGCATCAGCGCCGATCTGATCGCGACGCTAGACGGCTTCACGCGCGAACAGGTCGACGCCTTCGCCGCGGAGTCACAGGCCAAGTGCGCTGCCGCGCTCGAGGCGGGAGCCTTCGACGCGGCGCTCTTCCCCGTGATCGATCCGGCCACGGGCTTGCTCGCCCTCGACCACGACGAGCATCCACGCCCGGGCTCCACCGTCGAGTCCCTGGGACAGCTCGCCCCCTCGTTCCTGATGATGGGCGGCATGCCCGTGGGCGTGAACGGCGAGACCTTCGATCAGATCGCCCAGGCCCGATACCCCGAAGCCAAGACCATCGAGCACGTGCACACGGCGGGCAACTCCAGCGGCGTCGTCGACGGCGCGGCGGCCGTGTTGATCGCGAGCGCCGCGGCGCTCGAGAAGTACGGCCTGAAGAAGCGCGCCCGCATCCGCGGCATGGCCACGGCCGGCGCCGAGCCCCTGATCATGCTGACGGCGCCCACGCCCGCGTCCCAGAAGGCGTTGGCCAAGGCCGGCATGGAGGCGAAGGACATCGACCTGTGGGAGATCAACGAGGCCTTCGCCGTCGTGCCCATGCAGACCATCAGGAACCTCGACATCGACCCCGCCAAGGTGAACGTGAACGGCGGCGCCATCGCCCTTGGTCACCCGCTCGGCGCCACCGGCGCCGTGCTCCTCGGCACCGCCCTCGACGCCCTCGAGGCCCGCGACCTGCACACGGCCCTCATCGCCATCTGCATCGGCGGAGGGATGGGCATCGCCACGATCATTGAGCGCGTCTGACGCGCGACCCGGAGAGAGAGCATCGAGCGCGTCTGACGCGCGACCCGGCAACACGGCCGAGCGCGTCCGACGCGCGACCCGGAGATTGAGCGCGTCTGACGCGCGACCCGGCAACACGGCCGAGCGCGTCCGACGCGCGACCCGGCAACACGACCGAGCGCGTCCGACGCGCGACCCGGCAACACGGCCGAGCGCGTCCGACGCGCGACCCGGCAACACGGCCGAGCGCGTCCGACGCTCAGTCGTCGCGCATGGCGGCGACGGCGGGCTCCCAGAACTCCGTCTCGCGCGCCACGTCGACGATCATCACGGCTTCGGCAGCGGCCCGATCCGGCCGCGCACCTTCCTCATCCCGGATTCGCGCCGCGATGCGCTTCGCCAGGTAGTAGCGCGCGCCCATGTCGCGACGCGCGCGGGCGAAGTTCCCTGCGGTCGTCCAGCGCATGGCCCAGACCTCGTCGGCCAACCAGTCGGCGTAGATCTCTCGCGGATCGACCTCCTCGGAGCGCGCCTCGGCCCGATCGAAGCTCGAGGACCAGGGCCGTGAACGCGGCTCGATGGGCAGCCGCACGTCCACGGCGATGGCGTCACTGAGATAGAGGAAGGCCATCTCGGCACGCGTTCGGTCCGAGAGCGTGCGCATGAAGCCCGCGACCTCGCGCCAGGCGACGCCGTCGAGCTCGGGCAGACCGTGAGCGTCTAACACGTCCGCGGGATCCTCCAACGCGAAGAGCCGCTCGAAGAGCGCCGCCTCGATCCACTGCCAGCGCACGAAGGAGACGTGTCGCTTGCGCGTGAGGGGCACGCGGGCACCGACGTAACAGTGGGCGCGCAGGCGCCCTCCCCGATTCGAGAGCGCGCGCTCGGCGTCCTCGAGGGAGAGCGCGGGGCGATCCCCCATGGTGCGACAGGGGCAGCGATGCTCCGTGGACACCCGTCCACCGCTCGGCGTGGTGGTGAGCTCGTAGGGGAAGCGCGTACACGCCATGGCCTTGATCTCAGGACCCAACGCGGCGTGGAGCTCGCACACGGCGTCGCCGAGGAAGACGCAGGTGCCGTCGCCCTTGGTCGCGAGCATGTACTCCTTGCCTCCGTTCATGCGCACGCAGACCCCGTCGGCGATCAGCGAGAGCGTCTTGCGATCGTCACGGCCGATGGGCCCCGCGGCGTGGATGTCCGTGCAGCAGGTCCCGTCGCCGAAGCAGCGGAAGCGGGCGCCCGGTCGGACGAGGAGCGGGCGAGGCTTGGGCAGAGCGGCACGCTTGGACTTGCGAACGCGAGTAGTCACGGGCGCAGCATGCCCAGGGACGCTCTGATGGCAAGCCTCAGAAGTTTTCGATCAGCCGCACGTTGCGCGAGTCCATCACCGTGGTGGCGCAACCGTCCGTGATGCTGACGCTCAGACTGACCTGCTGATTGGCCAGCGCAGAAACGGAGTCGTTGGGCAGGCGCACCACTTGGCCCACGAGGTCGAACTCGCCCGTGCTGTTCGGATTCAGCGGACGACGTTGGTCGCCGGTGTCGGCGACGATGGTTCCGTCGGGGAGCGCGACCTGAAAGCGCACGAGAGGGTTGGCGTGATCCCGATAGTCCGCTTGATTCCCCGGGTAGAGCCCGGTCGTGCGCACGGAGCCCCAGACGTGGAAGCCGCCCTGGAATCCCACTTGGACCTCGAGGTCCGCGCCATCCGGGAGATCCGTGAACTCGGACCCGCCGGTGCCGAGGGTCGCACTCGGGGGCGTGAGTGCCGCATCTTCGCAGGCGCCGGGCGGCGGCGCGCTGGGCCCATTGGGACATGCCGGCAGGAGCAGAAGGAGCGTGAGCGCGGAGCATTGGCGAAACGGCATCGTCATGTCGTCGAAGAGTCTCACCTCTGGCGGCTCGAAACCACACCCTGCATGGCTCGACGTGAGCCCGGTCCCTCGATAATCTCGCGCCATGAGGCTCAGGACCCGCCCCTGCCCGAACTGTGGAGCGCCGCTTCAGGCCGAGTGGGCGACGCGCGTGATCGACTGCGACCACTGCCACATGCGCGTCACGGTCGAAGACGACGTGGTCATGGCCAAGGGCTTTCGGCGCGCGCTCTCGGAGCTCGAGCTGCCCGTGGAGACGCGAGAGCTCGCCCGGGTGCGGCTCGCCGGGCTGCCCTATCGCGTGCTCGGACAGATTGCGCACGGCGAGAGCACGGACGTGTTCCTGGCCGAGCGTGCGCACCGCCTCACGGAGCGCGTCGTGCTCAAGATCCTGCGCGCCAAGGGCGACGCCGATTTGCTCGACCAAGAGTGGGAGACGCTGACGGCGCTCCACGCCAGCCAGGCCCGCGGCAACGATCACTTCAGCCGTCGCCTGCCCCAGCTCGTGGCGCATGGCGAGCTCGTGCGCGTTGACGGCACGCGCGTCCCGGCGAGCGCGCTGCGCTTCATGAGTGGCTTCGTCCATACGGCCGACGATCTGCTCGCCGCGTATCCGGGCGGCGTCGACGGAGAGCACGGCGTGTGGCTGTGGCGACGCCTGCTCGAGCTGTTGGCGTGGGTGCATGGGAGCGGCTTCGTCCACGGCGCCATCCTGCCGCGGCATGTGCTGATCCACGCACGCGACCACGGCGCCATGCTGCTCGGCTGGTCCTGCGCGGGTCCCATCGGCGCGAGCCTGTGCGCCATCAGCGCCAAGGACGCACACCTCTACCCGCCGGGGATCGCGCCGGGAGCGATCATGAGCGTCGCGCACGATCTGACCATGAGCGCGCGCGTGCTCGTGAAGGTCGTGGGCGGCGATCCCGCGACCGGAAGCGTACCCTCGCGTGTGCCCGCGGGCATCGCGAAGCTGATGGGAGAGGTCGCGCGAGGCGAGCTGTCCGCGGCCGAGGCCATGGGCGCGCACGAGCTCCACTCGCGCGTCGGCGCTGCGGCCGAAGAGGCCTACGGACCTCCCAAATTTGTACCGCTGCTCATGCCCGAAGGCTGAGCGCGCGGAAGAAGGGACGAAGCATGGGATACGGTAACTACAGTCACGAAGCCCACGAGGCCATGATCCAAGGGCGCTCGAACCTACCGCGGCAGGAGGTCTTCAAGCAGCGTCAATGCCACCCGCTGATGAACCCGAAGGGCGTGCGCGCGCGCGAGTCCCGCGACAACGACCAGCACCCGAATTCCCTCGGCATCGTCTTCGCCCTCGACGTGACGGGCTCCATGGGCGGCATCCCGGACGTGCTCGCGCGACGTGAGCTGCCCAAGTTCATGCGCGTGCTGATGGAGTGCGGCGTGGCGGATCCGCAGGTGCTCTTCATGGCCGTGGGCGACGCCCTCTGCGATCAGGCGCCGCTGCAGGTCGGCCAGTTCGAGACCACGGGCGAGCTGATGGATCAGTGGCTGACGTGGAGCTTCCTCGAGGGTGGAGGCGGCGGCAACGGCGGCGAGTCCTACGAGCTCGCGATCTACTTCGCGGCGCAGCACACGGCGATGGACTGCTTCGAGAAGCGCAAGAAGCGCGGCATCCTGATCCTCACGGGTGACGACCTGCCCTTCCCGGCCGTGTCGAAGCATCAGGTCGAGGCCGTGGTCGGCGACCGCCTGGACGACGACGTGCCCACGGAGGCGATCGTCGCGGCGGCGCAGAAGACCTTCGACCCCTTCTTCCTGATCCCGGATCAACAACGTCGCGCGCAGTCCGAGCCGCGCTGGCGTCAGCTCCTGGGCGATCACGTGATCTGCATGGAGAGCCCGGACGACACCTGTTACGTCGCCGCCGGCCTGGTCGCGCTGCGCGAAGGCGTGGTCGCGAACCTCGACGCGCTGGCGGCCGTGCTCTCCGCCTCCGGCGCCGACCCTTCACGCATCGGCGCGACCATCCGCGCGCTCACGCCCTACGCCGCGACCCTCGGGTGCGACGGGGCCGCCTCGCCCCACCTCTCCGGCGGCACGCTGCCCAACGGCGGCGGCTCGAGCGGGATGCAGCGCTGACACGAAGCTCGAGCGAGCGCGCCTTCGTCGTCGCGGACCTCGGCTTCGGGGACGCGGGCAAGGGCCTGGTGGTGGACCACCTGGTGCGCCGCACGGGCGCGCGCCTGGTCGTGCGCCACAACGGCGGCGCGCAGGCGGGTCACAACGTCGTCACGCCCGACGGACGTCACCATTGCTTCGCGCAGCTCGGCGCGGGCAGCTTCGTGCCCGGCGTGCGCACGCACCTCTCGCGCTTCTTCGTGCTGCATCCCGGCGCGCTGTTGGTCGAGGCGGAGCGTCTCGGGACGGTCGGCGTGGCGGACGCGCTCACGCGTGTGGAGGTCGACGCGCGGGCGCTCGTGATCACGCCCTTCCATCAGGCCGCGTGTCGGCTGAGGGAGCGATCGCGTGCCGAGGCGCGTCATGGAAGCTGCGGCGTGGGCGTGGGCGAGGCCGTGCATGACGCGCTCGTCGCCGACGAAGACGCGCTGCGTGCCCGCGACCTCTCGGACACACCCAGACTGCGCAGGCTGCTGCGGCGCGCCCGGGATCGCGTGGCCGAGAGCCTGGGCGAAGCGCTGACATCGAGTCACCCGCGCGAGGGCATGGGCCGGGAGCGCAGCGTGTTCGAGAGACCGCAGCTTCTCGACGTGTGGGAAGACGCCACGCGCGCCTTCGCGGCGCAGGTCGCGACGGTGGACGAAGGCGCTCTGGGCCGACACCTGGCCGAGCCCGACGCCGTGATCTTCGAGGGCGCGCAGGGCGTGCTCCTCGATCAGGATTGGGGCTTCCATCCCCACACCACGTGGAGCCGCTGCACTTCGGAGAACGCGCTCACGTTGCTGAAGGAAGCCGACAGCACCCGCGAGGTCACGCGCCTCGGCGTCACACGCAGCTACATGGTGCGCCACGGTCCCGGGCCCTTGCCCAGCGAAGCCTTCGGCCCCGAGCTGCCCCAGCCCCACAACCCCGACAACGCCTGGCAAGGCCGCCTGCGCTCGGGCGCCCTCGATCTGGTGCTGTTGCGCTATGCCCTCGAGGTCACGGGCAGCGTGGATGCGTTGGTCGTGACCCACCTCGACGCGTTGGACGGCCGCGGCGCCTGGCCCGTCGTCACCGCCTATCGAGACGCGAACCAGCGCATTGAGCGCCTTCCCGTCGCAGCAGCGCCGACACTCGAACAACAAGCCTCGCTGGCAGAGCGCCTGCGGAACATCCCGTGCGAAGTGGAAGAACTCTCCGCGTCGAACCCGGCGCAGCTGCCCGATGCACTGCTCGACCGCATCGAGACCAAGCTCGGCGTGCCCGTGCGAGGCCGCTCGCGAGGGCCCTGTGCGGACGACCTCGAGCTTCCATGGGCTTAGCGTCCGCCGGGAAATAAACTGGCCTTCCTGCGCCGATCCATCCCCGCTCGCTGCGTTGCTCGTCGCTCACATACCCCCGGTATGCTCGCTCCTCGCGCCTTGCGAGCGGGGCGCCTCGACGACCTGGGCATATTGTGCCCGGCTTCGTACGTGGGGTGCAGGACTTGTCCTGCACCG
>Ga0210044_10002535_pt1 | contig 27105 bp, 22 predicted proteins | sample CryGey13umfilter_2_FD_183959 | JGI IMG/M metagenome (GOLD analysis project Ga0210044, IMG submission 183959) | Groundwater microbial communities from aquifer in Utah, USA - Crystal Geyser 4/9/14 3 um filter (SPAdes) (version 2) | ecosystem: Environmental > Aquatic > Deep subsurface >... | reverse complement strand
GACGACGCGCTGGCCTACTGCACCGAGGAGTGCAAGACCGACATGGACTGCCCGCCGGCGCTGTACTGCCGCGAGCTGTCGGACAAGAAGACCTACTGCACCGTGCGTGACTTCTGCGCCCGCTGCACCTATGACGCCCAGTGCGGGACCGACGGCGTGTGCGTCAAGCACGGCACCGACTCGCACTGCTCCGTGGCCTGCACCGTGGGCAAGACGGAGTGTCCGCGCTTCGCCGAGTGCGTCGAGATGACCAAGGGCCAGTCCGCCTGCGTGCACCTCTCGGGCACCTGCGTCGGCGACGGGAAGCTGTGCCAGCCCTGTATCACCAAGAGCGACTGCCAGACGGATGCGCTGTGCCTGACCTACACCTTCTCCCAGGAGTCCTTCTGCTCCCAGAACTGCGGCAGCGTCACCTGCCCCGCGAACTACGAGTGCGCCACGATCCCCATCAGCACCACCGAGAGCACCAAGCAGTGCGTGCCCAAGGCGACGGATCCCGATCTGCCCAAGTGCGTGGCCAAGGATCTCAAGCCCCGGGGCGAGGTGGGGGACAAGCTGCCCGACTTCGCCATGGTGGGCTACATCGACAGCAACAACGACGGCACCCTGGTGGGCGAGAAGCTGCGCGTGCTCAAGCTGTCGGACTACTCCGCCACGGCGAAGATCATCCTGTTCAACCTCTCCGCCGGCTGGTGCGGGCCGTGTCAGACCGAGACCAAGACCCACGCCCAGCTGCTGCAGACCTACGGACCCAAGGGGCTGGCGATCTACCAGACGCTGTTCGACTCGGACAAGCAGGGCGAGCGCCCCACGGTGACGCTGCTGGACGCCTGGGTCAAGGTGCTCAACGCCGCGGGCTCCGTGGGGATCGATCCCGGGCGGGAGAGCGTGCAGTTCAACACCGCCGGCACCACGCCGCTGAACATGATCGTGGATGCCAAGACACTGGTGGTGCTGGACAAGTTCAACGGCTACAGCGAGGCGACGCTCGAGGCCAAGATCAAGCAACAGCTCGGCCTCTGACCACGTCTGACGTAGCGCCCCCACGCGCAGCCGTCAGAACCCTGGCTCCTGCGCCACGATCCTGACGTCCAACAGACGATCTCGGTCGCGATAACGCGGACCTATGGATTGGCATGGGTGTTGCGGAGCAGGTGCGGCATGAGGTCTTCGTCGCCCATGCGCACGCCCACGGGCGTGCTCCACTTCGCGCTCCGGACTGGCTCCCCGAGGTTGCGCATCGCGATCATCGGCGCCGCCGGTCAGCTGGGTCAGGATCTGCTGATCAGACTCCAGGGACACCAGCTGTGGGCGCCGGGCCACGACGAGCTCGACATCGTCGACGCACAACAGGTCCAGCAGTGGCTGTACCGCAACCGGCCGCAGGTCGTGGTCAACGTCGCGGCGTTCCACGACGTGGTGCGCTGCGAGGCCGAGCCCGAGACCGCCTTCGCCGTCAACACCCGCGGCCCGCGCAACCTGGCGCGGGGCTGCCGGGCCGTGGGCGCCCGGCTGTTTCACGTCAGCACGGACTACGTCTTCGACGGCACGAAGGGTGTCCCCTACGTGGAGCAGGATACGCCCTCACCTTTGATGACCTACGGCCGCACCAAGCGCGGCGGCGAACGATGCCTGATGCTCGAGGCACCGACGAGCGTGGTGATCCGTAGCAGCGGCCTGTTCGGCCACGGCCCGTGTCGGGCCAAACCGGGTGGCCGTAACTTCGTCGAGACCATGCTTCACCTGGGGCTGGCTCGAGGCGAGGTGGAGGTAGTGGACGACCAGCTGTGCTGTCCGACCTACACCGTCGATCTGGCGCACCAGATCGCGGCGCTGGTCGAGCGGCAGGTGGACCCCGGTGTGTACCACGCGGTGAACAGCGGTGGTGGCAGCTGGTACGAGTTTGCCCGTCGGATCTTCGCCGTCGCCGGGGCTCGCGGAGCTCGGGTGAAGCTGCGACCCGTGAGCAGCCGGCGGTTCCCGTCCCCCGTAAAGCGACCGACGGACTCGCGGCTGGCAAACGCCCGGCTGGTCCACATCGGCCTGGATCTCATGCGGTCGCTACCCGGAGCGCTGGAGGAGTACCTCGGCACCTCGAGTCCCGCGGCCTCGCCCGGACCTGCTGTGAACGACGGATGCCGACCGCTGTGGGTCGGCCACGGAGCGTGAGGAGCGGATGAGCAAGAACAGACGATTCGTCCTGGTCACCGGGGGTGCGGGCTACATCGGGTGCGTGCTGGTGCCACGGCTGCTCGGCCGCGGGTACCGGGTGCGGGTGTTCGACAAGCTGATCTTCGGCGACCAGGGGCTGGCGCCGGTGGCGGACCAGATCGAGATCGTGCAGGGCGACGTGTGCGAGTTCGACGACGGTGTGATGGAGGACATCGACAAGGTGATCCACCTCGCCGCGCTGAGCAACGACCCGACGGCGGACTTCAGCCCCGAGGCCAACATGGCGATCAACGTCGAGGGTACGCGCAAGGTCGCGCAGAGCGCCGAGCGCGCCGGCGCTGAGCGGTTTGTCTTCGCCTCGAGCTGCTCGATGTACTACAGCCAGAACCCGTACGAGGGCATGCTCGACGAGAACTCGGCGATCAACCCCACCGCGCCCTACTCGCTGTCCAAGCAGCTGGCCGAGAAGCTGCTGTACGAGATGCGATCACCTCGGTTCTGCCCGGTGTTCCTGCGCAAGGGCACGATCTTCGGCGCCTCGCCGCGGATGCGCTACGACCTGGTGGTCAACGCGTTCGCCAGGGCGGCCTGGACCACGGGTCGACTCCAGGTCCACGCCGGGGGGGAGATGTGGCGGCCGCTGCTCGACATCGAGGACGCGGCGGAAGCCTACATCAACGCGCTGGAGCTGCCCCCCGAGCTGGTGGGAGGCAAGGGGTTCAACGTGCTGCACAAGAACTACCGCATCCTCGAGCTGGCCCACTGGTGCAAGTACGTGCTGCGGGAGAGGAAGGCGATCGAGGTCGACGTGAGCTACGAGGACGGCGTCCCGCGACGCAGCTACCAGGTGTCAGGGGCCCGGCTCCAGGAGACCTTCGGCTACACCCCGTCCCGCGGCATCACCCAGTCGCTGCTCGGGATGTGGCGGCGATTCGAGCGCGGAATCGACGTCGACTTCGACAACCCCTCGTACTACAACATCGCCTGGCTCAAGCTGCTGACCACGATGCAGACCCGCCTCGAGCAGATGGGCCCGGTGCTGCCCCGATCCAGGAAGCCGATCCGGGCGGTGGCCTGAGCTACGAGGTGGCTCAGGGCGGAGGGTGGGGCAGCCGCCAGAGGAATCCGTCCGTCTTGTTGGTCGCGGTGCGGGTACCATTGGGGCCAAACGAAGCCTTCTTCTCAATGGGCCAGATGCGCGTCAGGTTCTGGACCGACGGACCTCGAGCCAGCCAATCCCTGCGGTGTTGCGCGGTGAGCTTGATGGAGTAACATGCGAGCCGGAGGCAGAGGATGAAACTCACCCGCATCAAGCTTGAGCGGTTCACAGCGTTCAAGAACCTTGATCTGGAGCTTTCCCCGGGTATCAACATCTTCATTGGAACAAATGGTACGGGGAAGACCCACCTCCTCAAGGTGGCCTACTCCGCCTGCGACATCACGCGGTCGGAAGGCAACTTCGCAGCCAAGCTGGTCCAGGTTTTTCAGCCGTACCAGAAACGAGTGGGCCGACTCGTACACCGGACAAGAAAGAGCACTGGTGCGGTAGCAGAAATCTATCGGGGAAGCCTTCGCCTCCGCAGCTCATTCTCGAATCACACGGTTGATCCGGGGTCAGCCAAGATAGCCGGAAAGGCCAAGTGGGTCGCAAGGCAGATACCGTGCGCGTACATCCCGGTGAAGGAGATGTTGGCGCATGCGCCCGGATTTCGTTCGCTCTACGCTTCGCGGGAAATCCACTTCGAGGAAGTGTATGCAGACATCGTGGACAGGGCGTTTCTACCCGTGCTGCGGGGGCCACGAGGAAAAACGCGAAACCGTCTTCTCACCATCCTTCAGGCGGCGATTGACGGAAAAGTCATTTCAAAGGAAGAGACCTTCTTTCTCAAGAACCGCCAAGGCGAGCTAGAGTTCACGTTGCTTGCAGAAGGCTTCCGCAAGTTGGGGTTGCTCTGGCTGCTCATTCAGAATGGCACCATGGCCGAGGATTCTGTGCTGTTCTGGGATGAGCCGGAAACCAATCTGAATCCCGAGGTTCTCAAGACCTTGGTGACGATTCTTCTAGAGCTGCAACGCATGGGTGTACAGGTTCTTCTAGCGACCCACAACTATGTTCTTCTAAAAGAGTTCGATCTCATGATGGAAGAGGACGACGACGTCAGATTCCATGCGCTCTTTCGAAACGAGAAAGGCGTTGTCCAAGCCCATTCGACTGACGAGTACTTGGAGGTGCAGCCAAACAAGATCTCCGATACGTACCTCAACCTTTATGATCGAGATGTGAAACGTGACTTGGAATAGTATGGGCGCGATCTTCAATGCCAATGCGTAGCGTTGTCGATTCAGGCTTCGAGGTATCTGTAGACGAAGATACCAGCTTCCGTTTTGCCGAGTTCGCACCGTACAAATCGCTCTCTGGGCTACATTTGAAAGAGATGGACGTCGGATGGTGGGATAGTGGCCGCGCGAGGATCGTCATGCTTGAGCTCAAAGGGGAGACGATTTGGGATGCTTTTGATAGCTCCGACGACGAAGCGCACGAACATCTCGTTTCAAATCTAAGGGCAAAGGCTACAGATGTCCTGTTGATGCTCGCGGCTTCTTGGATTGGAACAACCGAAGGCGCCAAGATTCGAGCACTTCTACCAGCTCGAGTTGGTTGTTACCCTGGGGACGACCACATCAAGCTGATCTTCTTGATCGACACACCCCCTGCAAGGAGACTATTACTGACTCCGGTGAAAGACGCACTCAACAGGAAGGTGGCCGGCAGAACTCGCCTGTTTGGGATTAAGCATGTGACCGTTATTGATTTCGACAAGGCAACGCAGTTGGGATTGCCTGTACAGAGACATCCGTAGAGCTTCCTCGTCTTTGAACTCATTGGCGAAAGCGCCACTCGCGAGGCCAGCGCGCTACGCACCGCGAGCATCGAGCGCCTCACCACCCCCGAACCCCACCCGACGCCCACCGGCAATGATGCCTTCGAGCAGCGCACGCCACTGCTCGGCGACGCCCGGGGCATGGCACCAGCGCTGCGCCGCGACCGCCGCCGCGGCCGCCCGGTCAATGACCAGGCAACGGTGATCCAGGCCTTCGAGCCCGGACACGGCGACGAATCCATCCACGACACCCACCGCCGGAAAAGCCGGTCCGACCGCCGCCACCTGCGGATCCGCCTCGAGCTGCAGCGCGAGCCGCGGCAGCAGCCCCGACGGCAGCCGCGGCGCCAGCCCGGGGTCCACCACGACGAGGCGATCGGCGCGGCTTTCGGCCAGCAGCCGCTGCAGTATCGCGGCGTGGCGGGACGGGGCGGTGGGTAGCGCGTACTCCTCGTGCAGCTGCAGCGGCGCCAGCGCCCGGGCCACGGCGCGGGCCCAGCCCGTCAGCGGTGGATCGTGCTCCAGTACGGCGAGGGCCACCCGCCGCCACCGCGCCATGTCGGCGATCGCGGCCGCGCGCAGGTCGGCGCGGACCGCGGCGTGGTGGGCATCCGCGCCCGGTCCGATCCCGGCCCGGAACAGCGCGCGATGGCGGCGCTCGATCACGGCGTGGGCCCAAAGCGCCACGGCGCGCCCCGAGGACATGCGCTGCTGCTGGTGGCGCTGGTCGACGCAGGAGGTCGGCACGCTGGTCCGGGCCGCCCGCTGCACGTGCTGGACCGCCCGCAGCCAGAAGTCCCAGTCCTCGAAGGAGCGCAGCTCGCCGTCGAAGCCACCGATGTCCTGCGCCAGCGCGCGCCGGAAGAGCACGGCCTGCACCGGCGCCACGTTGTGTCTCGAGAGCGCCGCCACCGTGAAGGGGTGACTGGGCCAGGCCGAGATCGTCTCGGCGGCTCCGTCGCGCCGGTGGAGCAGCGAGACGCCCACGACCAGGTCGGCGGCTTCGCGCTGCGCCACGGCCAGCAGGTGCCCGACGTGGTGTGGATAGAGCAGGTCGTCGTCGTCCAGACACAGCACCCATTCGCCGCGAGCGCAGGCCAGCCCCTCGTTGCGGGAGCGCGCGAGATAGAGGTTCGTGGCGTTGTGCACCAGCCGGAAGCGCAGGTCCTCGCCGGAGGGCGGCAGCAGGTCATCCACCCTTTGGCCAGCGTCGTTGACCACGACGACCTCCAGGGGGCGATACAGCTGCGCCTGGACGCTGGCCAGCGACCGCCGCAGGAGCTCCCGACGATCGTGCGTCGGGATGATGATCGAGACCAGCGGGCCGCGATCGACCACATCACTGGCCGCGCCCCAGCGGGCGGCGTGGTGGCGCGACTCGTCGGTGCGGCCCAGGTGCCAGGCGGCGATGCTGGCCAGCAGCGACCGCGGGGTGCCGGCCGCGGCGCTGGCCGTGGCGCTCAGCGCCTCGCCAAAGCGGCACTGGCCCAGGAGCGTCGCGGCCGGGCTTCCGTCGAGATATGGCGTCTGTGCTTGCATCGCGCGGATCGCGCCTGCACGGGATGTGCCGCTGAAAAGCCCAGCGACGCCGGGGGTCAGGGCGCTCGATGTAGTCAAAGCGCTGACGATCTCGTCAACCATCCGGCGATGCGCGGCGCGAAGCAGCCCCCAAGCCGTGGAAAACGCGCAGCTGTCGGGCTTGGTGTGGGGCTTGCTAAAGGCCAACTGGATGAACGGGGCAACGCATGTTCCGTGTGACAAGGAGAGAGGCTGATGATCATCAGCAGAACCCCCTATCGCATCTCGTTCTTCGGTGGCGGCACGGACTACCCGGGCTGGTACCTCAAGCACGGCGGAGCGGTGCTCTCGACGACCATCGACAAGTACTGCTACCTGATGTGCCGTTATCTACCGCCGTTCTTCGACCACCGCTACGCCGTGCGCTACTCACGCATCGAAACCTGCAACTCCATCGGGGAGATCGAGCATCCCTCGGTACGTGAGACGCTGAAGCACCTCGGCATCTCCCGCGGGATGGAGATCAACCACGACGGTGACCTCCCGGCGCGCAGCGGCATGGGGTCGAGCTCGTCCTTCACCGTGGGCCTGCTCAACGCGCTGCTGGCGCTGCAGGGCCGCATGCATCCGACCAAGCAGCTGGCGCTGGACGCGCTGCACGTGGAGCAGGACCTGATCAACGAGACCGTCGGCTCGCAGGACCAGGTGGCCGCCGCCTACGGCGGTCTGAACCACATCAGCTTCCTCACCACCGGCGACTTCTCCGTGCGCCCGATCACGATCCTGCCCTCGCGCAAGCAGCAGCTCGAGAGCCACCTGATGCTGTTCTACACCGGGATCATGCGCACGGCCTCCAACGTCGCGGCGAGCTACGCCGAGTGCCTGGACGACAAGCGGAGGCAGCTGCGCCTGATGCAGGCCCTCGTCGACGAGGCCATCGACGTGCTGTGCAGCGACGGACCGATCCAGCGCTTCGGTGAGCTGCTGCACGAGGCCTGGCTGGCCAAGCGCAGCCTCAGTCCGCTGGTCTCGAGCTCCGAGCTGGATCAGCGCTACGAGGCCGCGCGCGGGGCCGGCGCCATCGGCGGCAAGATCACCGGCGCCGGAGGTGGAGGTTTCATGCTGCTCTTCGTGCCACCCGAGCGCCAGCCGGCGATCCTCGACGTACTCCACGAGCTGATCCACGTGCCCTTCCGCTTCGAGAGCGCGGGCAGCCAGATCGTCGTGGCCGACAGCGAACCCGACTACTCCGTGGCGGAGTCGCGACGCCAGAGCCAGGTGCCCACGGTATTTCGCGAGCTGAGCCCCGTGGCGCTCCCCGCCGCGGAGCCGCTCAACTGACGAGCCCGCTGGATGATCACGGATCCACGCCCCACCCCCTTCCCTGCTCGAGCGTCAATTGGTCCGGTGCGATCGTCGGTCCGATGACGCTATCCCCTGGAAATGGTCGAGATCATGAGCCCCTGGGGTTGGTCCCGATCTTGCTGTCCAGGGGATCCAGCGATGAGCAAGGAGCGTCCAGATGTGCACCAAAGGCCGAGTCCTGATCACGGGCGGCGCGGGCTACCTGGGATCGATCGTCAGCGAGCACCTGCTGAACGCGGGCTACGCGGTGACGGTGATCGACAATCTGATGTACCAGCAGCGCAGCCTGTATCACCTCTGTGCCCAGCCGGTGTTTCACTTCGTCCGCGGTGATGCACGCGACGCACAGCTGCTCACCCGCGAGCTGAAGCAAGCCGACGTGATCGTACCGCTGGCGGCGGTGGTCGGCGCACCAGCCTGTGATCGCGACCCGTGGCTCGTGCGCTCGGTCAACGTCGAGGCGATCAAGACGCTGCAGAGCCTGCGCAGCCCCCGGCAGCTGGTGGTGGTGCCGATCACCAACAGCGGCTACGGCACCAAGTCTGACGAGGTGCTGTGCGACGAGGATTCGCCGCTCGAGCCGATCAGCCTCTATGGCTGCACCAAGGTGGAGGCCGAGCAGATCCTGCTCGAAACGCCCAACGTGATCAGCCTGCGCCTGGCCACCGTCTTCGGCATGTCGCCGCGCATGCGCATCGATCTGCTGGTGAACCACTTCGTCTACGCCGCCGTCACCGACGGTTACATCGTGCTGTTCGAGGAGCACTTCAAGCGCAACTTCGTGCATATCCGTGACGTCGCCGACGCCTTCGTGCACTCCATCGAACACGCCGACGATATGGTCGGCCACCCGTACAACCTCGGCCTGGACGATGCCAACCTGTCCAAGGCTCAGCTGACGGAGGTGATCAAGCGCCACATCCCGGACTTCGTGGTGATGACGTCCCAGCTGCGCAGCGACCCGGACAAGCGCAACTACATCGTCTCCAACGCCCGCCTGCGCGAGGCCGGCTTCGCGGCCCGGCGCGGCCTGGACGAGGGCGTCCGCGAACTGCTCGAGGGCTACTCCATGCTTCCCCGGTCCGAGCTGCGGAACATCTGATGCGCGGGATATCCGACTCCGCCGCGAGCCAGTCCATGCCGGTCTATCCCGGGGCTGAGGGCGTCAAGCTGCTGCACCCCGAGCGCGACACGCCGGAGGTGTCGCACCTGCCCGTGGTCTCCGTGCTGATGCTCTCCTTGAACCGCGCCGAGATGATCGTGCGCGCCATCGACAGCGTCATGGCGCAGGACTACCCCCGCATCCAGTTCGTGATCAAGGACGGCCAGTCCACGGACGGCACGCTGGAGATCATCCGGGGCTACGGCGACGGCGTCACGTTGATCTGCGGGCCCGACGCGGGCGCGCAGGACGCGCACCTGCAGGGCTTGAAGTGCTGCAAGGGCGATGTGCTCACCATGTGCTGGACCGACGAGGAGCTGGCCCCCGGCTGTGTCGCGTGGGGTGTCGAGCACCTGCTGGCGAACCCGGAGCTGGGCGGGGTCTACGGCGACGTGATCTCCACCGACGATCGCGGGCGGCGGCTTGGCCCACGCCAGCGTCCGGGACAGGCGCAGTGGGAGCTGCTGCGCTACCTGTCGTGGGACATCCTGCCGTCCTACGCCGGCAGCTTCGTCTGGCGCCGCCGGCTCGAGGCCTCCGGGTTCTACGACGACCCGGCCTGCATCATGTACGACTACTACGCCAAGCTCGGCCTGCGCTGGCCCGTGCGCTACGTGCCGGGATACGTCGCCAAGTTCTCGGTCCACCGGGACCAGATCTCGTCCACCAGGGAGGGCGTGCACGAGATGCTGGGCACGATCTCGGTCTCCGTAGACCGCCTGATGGCGCACCCCGACACGCCGGCCGAGGTGCGCCGCGCCGAGCGCAGGATCCGCGCCGGGATCTTCCTCTCGGTGATACCCACGCTGCTGACCAACCTCGGGGATGTCGACGAGGCGCTGTTGATGCTGCGTCGGGCGCTGCAGCTGGAGCCCGAGGAGCGGCAGCTGGCCCGGGTGGCGTGGGAGGCATACGACTACTTGCTCAAGAAGAGGCACTACGCCCAGGCGCAGCGCTTCTTCGACGCGATCTGGACCACGCACCATCGTATCCCGGGGCTGAACTGGGGCCGGGCGATGTCGCTCATCCTGCAGCACCGCTTCGACGAGGTGGCCCAGGTTGTCTACAGCTAGCACAGCGGCGAGAGAAGCGATGACGACATCGACAACGACATCGACGACGACATCGACGACAACATCGACGACAACATCGACGACAAGCCCCGATGTTCGAGCCCTCGAGGCCAAGGCTCGCGGCGTTCGCCGCACGGTGCTGGAGATGTGCGCCACGGCGGGTGGTCACCTGGCCTCCTCCCTCTCCTGCGTCGACATCCTCGTCGCGCTGTACTGCGGTGGTCCGCTGCGACCGATGGCGGGGAGACACGACCGGGTCGATCGAGATCGCTTCATCCTCAGCAAGGGACACGGCGAGGCCGGGCTGTACGCGATCCTCGCCGACCAGGGCTACTTCCCCACCCACTGGCTGTGGCAGTCCTATCGTCGTGGTGGATGTTTGCTCGGCGGCCACCCGGATCACCACATCCCCGGGATCGAGATCAGCAGCGGATCTCTGGGACACGGACTGGGTATCGCGGCGGGGATGGCGCTCGCCGCGCAGCTCGATGGCCGCGAACCGAGCTTCTTCGTGCTGCTCGGCGACGCCGAGTGCACCGAGGGGTCGGTTTGGGAGGCGGCGATGTTCGCTGCCCATCGGCGGCTCGACAACCTGGTGGCCATCGTCGATCGCAACCGCATCGGCAGCCTGGACTATACGGAGAACTACACCGGCCTCGAGCCCTTCGCCCACAAGTGGCGTGCGTTCGGCTGGGAGGTCCAGGAGGTAGACGGCCATGATCTGTCGACGCTGCTGCGCAGCATCGAGCAGGCCCGCGAAGCCCGCGCCGGTGCGCCGCAGGTGATCGTCGCCAACACGACGAAGGGCAAGGGGATCTCGTTCGTGGAGAACGACCCCGTGTGGCACGTGCGCGGCATCAACCCGCAAGAGGTCATCGCCGCCCGGGCCGAGCTCGCGGAGCCTTGACCAGGAGAACGACGATGGGCTCGAGACCCAGGCCGATGCGTGATGTCTTCTTCGAGGGGCTGTTCCGGCGCGCGAAGCAGGATCGCGACATCCTGCTACTGTCCAACGACCAGGGCGCCCCGGCTCTCGATCCGTTCCGCCGCGAGCTGCCACGGCAGTTCATCAACATGGCCATCGCCGAGCAGAACATGATCTCGGTGGCCGCGGGGCTGGCGCATTCGGGCAAGAACGTCTTCGTCTACGGCATCGCACCCTTCGTCACGTCGCGGTGTTTCGAGCAGATCAAGATCGACCTCTGCGTGATGGCGCTGCCGGTGACAATCATCGGCGTGGGTGCGGGCTACAGCTACGCCCCCGACGGCCCGACACACCACGCGACCGAGGATCTGTCGATCATGCGCTCGCTGTCTGGCATGCAGATCTACAGCCCGTGCGACTGGCGCATGCTCGATCGCCTGGTGGATGTCGCCCTGCGCTGCCGCGGCCCGCTGTACCTGCGCCTGGATCGGGAAGCGATTCAGCTCGACACGCCACTGCAGGAAGACCGGAACCTGAGCGGCTGCACCGTGCTTCGGCAGGGCCGCGACGTATGCCTGCTGGCCACCGGGATCCTCGTGCCACGGGCCCTGGAGGTGGCCGGGCTTCTGGCCAGCCGGGGCATCGACGCCGGCGTGGTGGATGTGTACCAGCTCAAGCCGCTGGCCTGGGAGCTGTGCCTGGAGCTGGCGCGCTACCCCCGGGTGGCCACGCTCGACGAGCACAGCGTCTCGGGCGGCCTCGGTACGGCCATCGCGGAGATCCTCGCTGACCTGACGCTGCCGCTGCTGCTTCGACGCTTCGCTCCCGATGACGGGGAGCTGTACGTGCACGCCCCCCGGGCCCAGCTGCACTGGGAGATCGGCCTCGACGCTCCGGCGCTCACCGACCGCGTCGCGACCTGGTGCAAGGGCCAGGACAAGACCCTGCTGGAGCAGATACGGGAGGATCTCGCCCGCCGCGACGCCCGGCGTCAGGCGGAGGAAGCCGCCCTCGTGCGCGGGAGCGATCCCGCGCTGTTGCCCCCCGATCTCGAGCCGCTCGGACTGAGTTGCTAGTAGGAGACCAGATGGAACACCTCGGGCATGACGACTTCGCACGGCTCTTCGGTACCACCAGCAGCACGTTGTCACCCGCTGCCCGGGCGCTGATAGAGGCCGGCGACTTCAGCTTCTCCCTGCTGCAGGGCGAGCCACGCGACCGGTTGATCCTCGCGTTGCTGGAGGCCGTGGACCGCCCCGAGCTGGCCACCGCGGGGCCCGCCCGCCAACCAGCCTGGGAGCAGGGCTGGAGCGAGAATCTGGCCGCGTTCGAGGCCAGCGGCGACATCGACGCGCTGGTGCCGCGCTACTTCAAACCGGACCAGCCGGTGCGACTCGAGGGGCGCTACGTGGTGCCGACGGACCCGGACTTCTATCAGCGCTACACCGATGTCTTCCGTCACTGGATCTTCCCGCGCTTCTTCAGCGACGTGCCGGCGATCTACGAGTTTGGCTGCGGATCGGGCTCCCATGTCGCGTGTCTGGCGCAGCTCTTCACCGACAAGCCGATCGTCGGCCTGGACTGGGCCGCGGCGTCGCAGCGCATCGTCGCCAGCCTGGGACGGGTCAAGGGCTACCGCGTCGAGGGGCGCCACTTCGACTTCTTCGAGCCTGACGCCTCGCTGCAGCTGGAGCGCGGCTGTGGGGTGCTGACCTTCGGTGCGCTGGAGCAGGTGGGTGGGCGCTTCGGCCCCTTCATCGACTACGTCCTCGGGCAGCGCCCCGCGGTGTGCCTGCACATCGAGGGCTTCGTCGAGCTCTACGAGCCCAGAGACCTCTTCGACTATCTCGCGGCGCGCTATCACCGGCGTCGCGGCTACCTCGAGGGCTTGCTGCCGCACCTCCAGCAGCTCGAGCGCAGCGGGGAGGTCGAGATCCTGAGCGTCCACCGCCACCGCGCGGGGGTGTACAGCAACGACACCTACTCCCACGTCGCGTGGCGACCGAGGAAGGAGAACTGAGATGCAGACCCGCGCGGGCGAGATGCAGGGCGTCGTCGTCTGTACGCCGGACGTCGTCGAGGACCACCGGGGCGAGTACGTCGAGACCTACAACGAGCGGGACTACCGCGCGGCCGGCATCGACGTGCACTTCGTACAGGACGACATCTCGGTCTCGAGCCACGGCGTGCTGCGTGGGCTCCATGGTGACGACGAGACCTGGAAGCTCGTCTCCTGCCTCCACGGGCGGCTGTACTTCGTGGTGGTCGACTGCCGCGAAGGCACACCGACCTTTGGGCAGTGGGAGTCGTTCATCCTCTCGGCGCGCAACCGCCAGCAGGTGCTCGTGCCGCCGAACTTCGGCAACGGCCACCTCGTGCTCAGCGAGCAGGGCATCTTCCACTACAAGCAGTCGAGCTACTACCCGACCCACCAGTTCTCCTACCGCTTCGACGATCCGCGCTTCGGCGTGTGGTGGCCCATGGACAAACCAATGCTGTCGCAGCGCGACGAGGGGGGCGGACGATGAAGTATCGGCAACTGGGCCGCTGTGGGCTCCATGTTTCGGAGATCGGCTTCGGGACATGGGGTCTGGGGGGCAGCTATGGACCCGTGGACGACGACGTGTCACGGGAGACGCTGCGCCATGCGCTGAGGCGCGGCGTGACGTTCTACGACACATCCGACCTGTATGGCGACGGTCGAGCCGAGGCGGTGCTGGGGGAGGCCCTCGCGGGGCAACGCGGTCGCGCGGTGGTGGCGACCAAGGGTGGCATGCTGCCGCACTCCGGCTTCGCCATGCCGCAGGACTTCTCGCTGACGCATCTGCGCCAGGCCTTCGCCAACAGTCTGGAGCGGCTGCACAGCGACTACGTCGACGTCTATCAGCTGCACAGCCCGACGCTCGCCGATCTGGAGTCGAACCCCACGGTATTCCAGTGGCTGGACCGGCTCAAGCGGCAGGGACGCGTGGCGGCGTACGGGGTGTCCGTGCGCTCGCCAGCCGACGGCCTGGCGATTCTGCAGCGCTGGGAGGTGGACGTGCTGCAGGTCAACTTCAATCTGATCGACCAGCGCGCCGTGGAGAGCGGGCTGCTGTCCCGGGCGGAGGCGCTGGGGGTCGGGATCATCGCCCGCACCCCGCTGGCGTTTGGCTATCTGAGCGGGACCATGACCGGCCGCGAGCAGCTACCGCCCGGCGACCATCGCGCCAACTGGCCCGTCGATCAGCTCGAGCGCTGGGCCAGTGCGCCGAGGAAGTTCGCGCCGCTGAACGAGGGCACGCAGCGCAGCATGGTGCAGCTGGCGCTGCAGTACTGCATCTCGCAGTCCGCGGTGTCGACCGTGATCCCCGGGATGTTCTCGCCGGAGCAGGTCGACGAGAACATCGCCGCCAGCGAGCTCGGTCTGCTCAGCGACGCGGAGCTGGGCCAGAGCGCGATGATCTACAGCGAAAACCAGTTCTTCGACGGCGGCGCCAAGAGCAGAGGAGTCTCACGATGATCACCGATCCCGCTCGCTTTCAGGAACCGGCTCGCACCACCGCATCGGAGGTCGACTTTCGCGTGGGCCTCGAGAGCTACTTTCGCCAGAGCATCGGCTCCAACGTGGAGAAGCTGCAGAACTTCCCCAAGTACGTACCCACCCAGGATCTGCGCCGCTTCATCGGGCGCTACGAGATCTTTCGGAAGGCGCTGGAGGTGCACGGATCCATCGTCGAGTGCGGTGTCCTGTTCGGGGGCGGACTCATGACCTGGGCCCAGCTGAGCGAGGTCTTCGAGCCCTTCAACCACACCCGCAACGTGATCGGCTTCGATACCTTCGAGGGGTTTGCTTCGCTGTCTGCAGAGGATCGGACGGGCACCGCGGCCCAGCTCCACGAGGGAGGTCTGGCCATCGACGTGGAGGCCGATCTCCGCCGCAGCATCGAACTCTACGATCGAAACCGGGTGCTGTCCCACATTCCGAAGGTCAAGCTGGTGAAGGGTGACGTGACCGAGACGCTGCCGCGCTATCTCGAGCAGAACCCGCACCTGGTCGTGGCCTTGCTGTGGCTCGACTTCGATGTCTACGAGCCGACGAAGAAGGCGCTGGAGCTGCTCGTCCCACGCATGCCACGGGGTGGCGTGATCGCCTTCGACGAGCTGAACCACGAGGTTTGGCCGGGCGAGACCGTCGCCGTGCTGGAGACGGTGGGGATCTCGAACCTGCAGCTGAAGCGCTTCACCTTCGGCTCCACCGTCAGCTACGCCATGCTCTAGCACAGGAGGCCACGATGTTTCGAAGGATTGCTGTCACCGGGAGCGGAGCCGTCGCCGGCAGCGCCGTACGCGCAGTCAGCGGCGAGTACGCCGACAGCGAGTTCATCTTCATGCGGTCGGCAGACTGCGATCTGACCGATCCGGCCCGAACGCTCGAGTTCTTCGCCGAGCACCGCCCCGACGCGATCTTGCACCTCGCCGCGGTCAGCGGCGGTATCGGACTCAGCGCGGACTATCACGCGACGATGCTGCGCGACAACGTCCTGATGGGCATCAACGTGCTCGATGCGGCCCGCCGGCTCGAGGTGGGGAAGGTGGTGATGACGCTCACCGCCGGCGCCTATCCGCCGAATGCGCCGTTACCCCTGCGCGAGGCTTCACTCCACGACGGCTGGCCGGCGGACAACAACTATGGATCATCGTTCGCCAAGCGGCTGCTGGATCCGGCGGTGCGGGCCTACCGCGCGCAGTATGGGCTGGCCGCCGTGAGCCTGATCCCCGGGGGCATCTTCGGCGAGCACGACAACTTCCACGAGCAGCACGCGCCCATGGTGCCGACGCTGATCCGGCGCTTCTTCGAGCACCGAGACGATAATCGGCCCATCGTGATCTGGGGCGACGGCACCCCGCGGCGCGAGTACACCTTCTCTCACGACATCGCCCGCATCTTCCTCTGGGCCCTGGAACACTACGACGACGAGCTGCCGCTCAACATCGGCTCCACCGAGGAGCACTCCATCGCCGAGATCGCCGGCATGCTGGCCGACGCCTTCCGAGTCGATCGCTCTCGCATCGTGTATGACTCCGCGAAGCCCAACGGGGTCTTCCGGCGCAGCACGGACAACTCGCGCTTCATCGAGCTGTCCGGCTTTCGATACACCCCCTTCGCCGAGGGCCTGCGGCGCACCATCGACTGGTTCTGCGAGGTGCAGCGCAGCGCACCTCAGACGCTGCGGACCCACGGCAAGGCACGGGACGAGGGCGCTGATGCAGCCGCCTGAGGCCACGAGGCGACCACGCATCCTGTTGGTCATGCTCGAGTTCGCGAGCTGGCAGCGGGCGCGGGCCTGGGGCTACTCCGGCAACTTCGGCGTGGAGGAGGGTCTGCGTGCAGCGGGTGCAGAGTGCGTCGTGCTGCCGGCGCTGCACGAGGTGCCCTCCACCAGCGAGCACAGCTGGCTGGCGCATGCGCGTCAAACCCTCGCCGGGGAACCGTTCGACCAGGTCTGGGTCTGGCTCGTGCACCACGAGTACGATCCGGCGTTCTGGGACTGGGTGCACTCGCTGGCACCCGTGGTGGTGGGGCTGGTCTTCGAGTCGCTGGAGCATTCGCCGGAGGAGATCGAACGCTTTCCCCAGTTTGCCCATCGGGAGCGTTTCGTGCAGCGGCAGCTCCAACACGTGACCCACGCGCTGGCCGTGGACGAGCGCGACGTGGCCACCATCGAGGAGCGTGGACTGGCCCCGGCGCGCTGGCTGCCCACCGCCGTGCCGCGGCGCTGCATCGGCGGAGACAACGAGCCACCGAGCGAGGCGGCGGCCGTGTTCCATGGCGCGGCCTACGGTCAGCGAAAGGGCTGGCTCGAGCAGCCGGCGCTGGCGGGTCTGCTGGTCCACGGGGGCGACGCCGAGGCGGGGACGACCATCGGCGAACGCCACGAGGCGGTGCACCAGGCGGCCTGCGAGTACCTCGCCGCTGGCCGGAGCCCGAGCCGCGTCGTGCTCGACGCCTACATCGACGCCTGGCGTGCCGTTCGCCGGGAGGCGTTCGACCACTGGCTACAGCATCTGCGCCGGTGGCCAGCCAGCGTCAACCTGCCGAGCATCGGCAAGATCTACCCCAGCCGGGTGATGGAGGCCATGGCCGCCGGGCGTCCCGTGGTCTCCTGGCGCATACCGAAACGTCCCCAAAACCTGGCGCTGTTCGAGCCCGGGCGCGAAATTTTGCTCTACGACACGCCGCAGCAGCTGGCGGCACAGATCGAAGGCGTTCTGGCCGACCCGGCGCGCGGGGCAGAGCTGACGCGAGCGGCGCGACAGCGGCTGTGGACCGCGCACACGGTGGAGGAGCAGAGCGCGGACATCCTGGCGTGGATCGACGGACGAACACGGCAGGTCGAGGTGGCAGCAGAAACCCTCGAACGGCTGGAGCGCGCCATGGGTGGAGCCACCGTGGCCCTCACGCCGGCGCAGCGCATGCAGGCCGCCCTGGGCCAGATCGCCTCCGCCGAGCGCTCCGCATCCCAGGGACAGCTGCCGCGGGCGATCCGGATCGTCGAGGCCGTGCGAGAGAAGGAGCCCGGCATCGTGGGCGTGCATCGCCTGCTGGCCCGGTTGTCAGCAGAGCACGGCGAGGGCTGGCGGGCGACACGGGCCTTCGAACGCGGCCTCGCGCTCCACCCACAGGCCCTGGAGTTGCTCGTGCCGGCGCTGGAGCACGCGGTGTCCGAGGGTGATGTCGACCGTGCGCTGCAACTGGCGGCCCGGGGCTACCGACAGGCCCACGACGACTCCACGCTCGTGGCCGTCGCTCGTGGCCTCGATCACGCTGCGCAGCTGCTCCGCGACGAGGTGCAACAGCTGCAGGGCGATGCGCGGGGCGCGGCGAAGAAGGGCGCCGACGACTACCGGCTTCCAGCAGGCTATCGCGCCCGGGAGTCGGTGGTGCACCACGACGACCGCGGATTCTCCGACGAGTGGCAGGACGAGGTCTACCGCCGCGCGCGGCGTGAGCTGGACGCCCGCGGCGGCCACAGCGTGCTGGACATCGGCTGCGGGTCGGGGTTCAAGCTGCTCAAGCACTTCGGCCACTGCGAGACCGTGGGCATGGAGCTCTCGCCGGCCTACGAGCATCTTCTGCGCCGCTATCCGGACCGCTCGTGGATCAAGTCCAGCTTCGCGCGTTCGCTCCGACGTCCCGTCGATCTGGTGATCGTCTCCGACGTCATCGAACACCTCGCGGATCCGGATCGACTGTTGAGCTTCCTGGCCTCCTTTGGCTGGCAAGTGGCGGTGATCTCCACGCCCGAGCGTGAGTTGCTCGGCAGCGGAGCGGACGGTCCTCCGCTGAACCCGTGCCACGTCCGCGAGTGGAGCTTCACCGAGTTTGGCGCCTACCTGGGACGGCGCTTCACCGTCGTGGACCAGGAGGTCTGCAACCGCGAGCAGGCCACGCAGCTCGTGGTCCTCGAACAACACCCGCGGGCGAGGGTGGCGGGTGATGCCGCGCCGCCACGTGGACTGGCCGCCCATGCCTGAGCACATGGTGATTACATGCACGTACTGCTGATCAACCCGTCGACTCCGGCGTACATGCCCAACAAGGAGTTCATGTTCAGCACGGCGCTGCTGTCGCTGGCCGCGGTTCTGCAGCAGGCGGGCTTCACGGTGGAGCTGCTCGACCTCAACACATACAAACCCTGGGCCTTGCCTCCAGCGGCCGCGGAGGCCACGATCGCGGCGGCGATCTCGGGCCGGATACGGGAGTCCAGGCCGTCGCTGATCGGCATCGGATGCCTCTTCTCCGGGCAGTTCCCGGGCGTGCTGCGCGACGCCCATACGTGCAAGCAGGCCGACCCGTCGATCCCGGTGGTCGTCGGAGGCATGCACCCGACCACCTTTCCGCGGGAGATCCTCGTCAACTGCCCGGCCATCGACTATGTGGTGATCGGGGAGGGGGAGCGGCAGATCGTCGCCATCGCCCGGTGGGTCCAGCATCGCCGCGCCGACCTGGCCCAGGTGGATGGCATCGCCTGGCGTGATGCGGCGGGCGAGGTCGTGGTGAACGAGAAGAAGACCTACATCGACGATCTGGACTCGCTGCCGTTGCCGGCCTACGAGCTCATGCGCTTCTCCGACTACGATCACGACACCACGCACTGGCACAACCCGAGGAGGCACAGCTTCTCGATGACGGTGCCACTGGTCTCGAGCCGCAGCTGCCCCATGCGCTGCAACTTCTGCTCGATGTTCCTGGTCATGGGGCCGAGGATTCGCTTCCGCTCTCCGGTACATCTGGTCGACGAGATCGAACACCTCTACCGCGAGTACGGTCAAAGACACTTCAGCTTCATGGACGACAACGTCAACCTGAAGAAGCGGCACATCCTGAGCATCTGCGACGAGATACTGCGCAGGGGTCTCGAGATCCAGTTCGAGACGCCCAACGGTCTGATGACCAACGCTCTGGACCGCGAGGTGATGGACGGGATGATCGCCGCCGGCTGGATTCGAGGCGCCATCGCCATCGAGAGCGGATCCGACCACATCCGGAACACGATCATGGGGAAGCGGCTCTCGAGAGAGAAGATCTTCGAGGTCATCGCGCTGGCCAGGAGCTACCCGCGGCTGTACTTCAAGGCCTACTTCATCATCGGGATGCCGGAGGACACCCGGGACACGCTGCAACAGACCTACGACATGATCCGTGAGATCGAGATCGACGACCCGTATGTCACGAATCTGATCCCGTTTCCCGGGACACGGGTCTTCGAGCAGGCGCGGCGGGACAACCTGTTCGTGGAGGATTTCGACTTCCAGAACCTGTGGCGCATGGACGGGTTCCACTACCACGACAACAAGCGGTTCTACATCAGGCCGTACCAGCTGAGGCTCGAGGAGCTGCAGGAGTTTCGCAGGGCGTTCGACCGGCTGCTGCTGGAGAACCGGGCGGCGCGACGGCGGGAGCGTGCAGCCGCTCTCGAGGCCAGGTGTTCTCCTCCTGCAGCGTTCGCAGACCTTGGGTGAGCCGGCCGGGTTCCATGTCTACATCTTCCACATGAACTTCCATTGAACGCCCTGCTGCACGAAGAAGAAGGGCATCCCGCCGCGCTCGGGCTTCCGGGACTTCTTGATCTTGATCATCGGCACCACGGCGACGTGGACCGCCGTTTGCTTCAGCTTCGAGCTGTCGGGGGTCAGAATCTTGACGTCGACGATCCGCACGCGGGCCAGCTCCATGTCGCCCAGGCGCTTCTTTCCCTCGGTGAACTCGGCGATCCGCCTGGTGAGGAACTGCTGCACCTCGGCCTCGTACTCCTTCTTGTCCACGCGCCTGGTGCTCAACGCCGTGAGCTCGGTATGGGTCAGCATCACCTTCTCGCACGCGGCCTTGTTGCCGCCGATCAGATCGGTGAAAAACTGCATCGCGACCTGCTTGACCGACTCGGCCGTCTTCGCGTGCGCCGGCGGCGCCAGCAGGGCGAACAGCAGGACAGATCCAACGATCGACCGCAGCATGACTTACCTCCTGGTGTGGGGCCGATCGTGGCAGAATGGCGACTATCTGTGAACTCCAGAGTTGCCATGCGGTCGGAGCTGAATCGAGCGCACCGATGGGGTTGGATGTGCCACCCGCGTCCTCACCAGGAGGTCCGGACCGGATACTGCTGGATCAGCCTGTCCGGGGTCATGATCACCAGCCCGTGGACAATCCCCTGGCTGATCAGGATGCGATCGAAGGGATCGCGGTGCAGGGCCGGCAGCCTGGCTTCGTGCAGCGCCGCCTCCTCCTCCAGTGGGAGACTCGTGACGCCGTACCGCTCGCGCAGCGACGGAACGAAGCGTTCGACCGGTTCGGGCAGCGGGAGCTTGCCCAGCCGGTGCTTGACGGCGATCTCCCAGGCCGAGACCACGCTGAGGAACACGTCGTTGTCGGGATCGACGAAGAGCTCACGTGCGCGGCTGGAGAGTTCTTTGGCGTTGGCAGCGATCCAGAGCAGGGTGCAGGTGTCCAGCAGCAACCTCATGCCTGGCCCTCGAACGCATCGAGCAGCTCGTCAGGCAGCGGTTCGAAGAAGCTCGCCGGGACCGAGAAGGTCTGTTGATCGAGGCCGATGGGTCGCGGCCTGGTCCTGGACTGGCGCAATGGGCGAATCTCGGCGATGGGGACGTTGCGCTTGCAGAGCAGGATGACTTCGCCGCGGGCCAGGCGCTCAAGGTAGCGGGAGAGGTGGGTCTTGGCCTCGTGAATGTTGAGCCTGATCATGATGTAATTCTAAATCATGAAGTGAACTAGATCAAGCTGAGCTTCGAGGGACAACCTACTGGAGGCCACCTGCGGGGAGATCGACGCGTGCCCGGGCAACAGGAGCTGTCGCGATCAGCCCGCCGGGCTGGCGTCCAACACACCGCGCACCGCGGCCAGCAGCTCGGCCACCGCAAAGGGCTTTGCCAGAAACGGGCCCGGGAGCTGGTCCAGGTCGGTGTCCTCGGGGTAGCCCGAGATGTAGAGCACCTTGAGCCCGGGGTGCACCTCAACACCGTGCCGAATGTGTGAGCCAGCTTTGCGGTGACGTTCAGGGTGGCAGGTCCCTGGAAGTCGGGGTGGTGGCGCTCGACGACGGTGGTCGTCGTCGAATCGGGAGCGCCGGGGTGGAGCAGAAACACCCTGTCACAGTGGTAGATCTCGAGGGTCTCCTCCAGAGCTCCGCCCAGCATCGCATCGCGATCCACCGCACGCTGCAGGCTCCGAGCGATACGATCGATACTCTCCAGGTACCAGACATACGCGTTCGGCATCTGAGACCACTATCGGCAGCTGGCGTGCGAAGTTGAGCCGCGGTGTGAGCCAACATCCTACACTTCGCCGACCACGCATCTCCGCTATAATGGATCGAGCAGGAGGGCTGTCCACATGGGTTTGACGATTCGTGGCGTGATCAACGGTGCACTGCTGGTACTGGTCGTGGGTTGTCACGGCGATGTGGGGGTGAGCAGCGGGGACAGCAACTCCATGGGGGATGGATACACCCCGCCGCCCGCGTGCCCCGCGGGCACGGACCAGGACCAGGACGGGTACGGAGCGGGCTGTCCCGCGGGGGGTGACTGCGACGACGCCGACCCGACAGTGCACGACAAGGCGCCCGAGATCTGCGACGCGAAGGACAACAACTGCAACGGCAAGATCGACGATGGTCTGTCCGGCTGCCTGAGCGTGGGCGCCGGGACCATCGGCACCGGCGGTCAGCCGTTCCCCGTCGATCCGTCCAAGGACCCCAACCTCAAGGAGTCCACCGGTGTCAAGCTGGACTCCAACGGCGACCTGATCCTGGGCTCGGGGCAGGCCAACTTCCGCTACATGTGGATCGCCAACACCTACGACAACAAGGGCAGCGGCGTGTGCACCAAGACCGGCCTCGACGGCTGCCGCGGAACCGTCTCCAAGGTCGACACCAAGACAATGAAGGAGGTGGGGCGGTTCTTCAGCACCACCTGCCGCTCCAAGCCGGGGTCCACCAGCTGCGTCGACATCAACGGCAAGACGATCAACACCAAGCACAACCACACCCCCTCCCGCACGGCCGTGGACTTCAACATGGACGTGTGGGTCGCGAATCGCAGCGTGCACGGGGGACAGCCCTCGGCGACCAAGATCGCCAACGACTCCATCGACTGCATCGACCGCAACAACAACGGCAAGATCGACACCTCCGCCGATCAGGATGGCGACGGCAAGATCAACATCGACTGCGACAAGAACGGACAGCCCGACACGCTGTCCACCACCTGCAGCAACGGAAAGCCGCCGGAGTTTCTGGGAGACGACGACGAGTGCATCCTGTTCACCGTGAACTACGGCGACGACGGTGACGTCGGCCGCTCGATCTGCCTCGACGCCGGCAAGAGCACGCTGGGGGCCAGCAACGCCTGGGTCGGGACGTTCTACCGTCCCGAGGACGGCAAGGGAAACAATCACTACTTCAAGATCAACGGCTACACGGGCAAGATCGAGCAGACCGTCGACGTGCCCAAGGAACACCACGCCTACGGCTGCATGGCCGACGCCCACAACATCATCTGGTCCACCGACATCGGGACCTCCCGCAACAGCAAGAGCTGGGACGGCAACCTGTGGTACTTCCACACCCTGACGCCCTACGAGACGGGCAAGGTGATGCGCGGGCCGGGGACCGGCAGCTACTGGAAGGACAAGAGCGGCGCCTACCATCACTACGGCATCTCGATCAACGCGGACCAGCACGTGTGGCTCGGAGGCTGGACCAGCTCGTGGGTCCTGCGCTACAAGCCCAACCGCTCCTCCTTCAGCACGCTGGGCAGCGGCACCTGGACCCGCATCGACGTGCCCTGGGGCTACTACACCCGCGGCGTCGCCGCCGACCTGCGGGGCAAGGTGTGGGTCGCGATCCACCAGGGCTACATCGCCCGCGTGGAGCAGAGCCTGGCCGACGGGGTGCACAACCTGACGGGAGCCAAGCTGAACCAGGACTACTGGAAGACCACGGCCCAGACCGTGATCGGCACCGGCGTCGACTTCGACGGCAACGTGTGGGGCGTGGGCCACGAGAACGACGTCGCCTCCCGGCTCGACGTGGACGCCAAGGGCAACGTGAAGCAACCCCCCAGCGCCACGACCAACAACGCCTACATCGGCCGCAACCCCTACACCTACTCCGACTTCACGGGCTACGGTCTGATCAACTTCGTCCGGCCGCAGGGGCGGTGGTCCTACCTGCACAAGCCCTGTCCCTCCAGCGCCAAGGCCAGGTGGAACAAGGTGACCTGGCACGCCACCACCCCGCCAGGGACCACGGTGACGCTGCGGGTCCGCAGCGGCGACTCCGACACGACCTTCGGCAGCTGGACCAACAGCTTCACCGCATCACCCGCCGACATCGCCACCGGCGCGGCCAACGCCGTGAGCCCCAACCCGTCCAACATGCTGCAGGTCGAGTTCACCCTCACCAGCGCGGACAAGTCCACGTCACCGACGCTGCACGACTATGCCGTGAGCTACGTCTGCGTCAACCTCACGGAGTAGGCCCGGGGCCGCCTCACCACACCCGACTCGTCGCTTTTGTCGAGCAGCCACAATGCCAGTTGGATCGACCCCGCCGTGACGGTTACACTCGGCGCATGCCAATCGCCATCGCCCCAGCAGACGAGCAGGAGACGGAGCATCCCGAGGAGCGTCAGCCCGTTCGGGGCGCTCCGGTGGAGACCACGGTGGTCGCTGTCGAGCTGTTCCGGCACAGCGCCCTGGTCCACAGAGAAGGAGATCTGCAGCCCGACGTGTTGGGGCCGTCGTGCAGCTGTGTCGAGATCGGAGGCCTGCCGCTGGGGCTGGTGGACGGCTCGGTCCGGGTCGCGCTCGAGCCGCACCCGCCAGGCGTGCTGGAGATCCAGGTCATGCTGGACGTCCAGGCCTCCACGGAAGAGGTCGAGGTCCAGGAGCTGGAACGACTGAAGAAGATCCAGCGCCAGATGGAGCAACTGCGGAGGCGGCAACGCCGGCTCGAGGCCCAGAGCGCGGCCATCGGCAAGCTGGTTCCCACGCTGCCGCCGCTGCCCCGGCGCCCGGACCAGGAGCGCTTCGCCGCCGATCCGGTGGAGGCCTGGCTCGCGCTCGACCGCTTCGTGCACCAGGAGGGCAGCGCCCGCCTGGAGCAGTCGCGCCAGATGGACCGGGAGGCCTCGCGGCTCGAGGACGAGCTGAAACAGGCGCTGGACCAGGTGGCCCGCCTCTCCGGCGCGAAGACCGCGGGCCTGCGCCTGGGCAAGCGGATCCAGCTGTGGCTGAGCGAGCCACCGCGCCGCCCCCAGCGTCTGCGCCTGACCTATCAGGTACCCGGGGCCCGGTGGTTTCCAAGCTACGAGCTCCGGCTGCTCGCCGACGGAGCCCGGGCCGAGCTGGTGATGAGCGCCCGGGTGGGACAGGTCACCGGCGAGGACTGGCATGGCGTCGCCGTCTCCCTCTCCACCGCCGATCTGCAACGCCGGTGTGACATGCCCCGGCTGGGGGCCTGGCGCATCGGACGCGCGGCTCCGCCCGATCGGCGGCCCGCGTGGCGTGAGTTGCCCGAGGATCTACCGCAGCTATTCTCCGACTACGATCGGGAGCGACCACCCTCGCCTCCGCCGCCGCCACCCGGAACCCCGCCCCGTCACGACGCGCTGCTGGGAGCACTGTCCCACGGATCGGTGAGCAGCCACGACGAGGAGGTGGGGTTCAGCCCGGCGGAGATCACCCGCGAGACGACCCTCGCGGCGCCGGAGGAGGTGGTGGACCGGGAGCAGGCGTTTGACGACGAGCCCACGCCCCATGACCAGCCCGCGCCAGCGGCGTACGCTCCGCAGATGATGCAAGCCATGGCCCCGCCTGCCGCGATGGCACCGTCGCCGATGATGAAACGGCGCGCCATGGCCCCCTCGCGGGCGAGCCAGTCGAAGGAGCGGCCGCGACCACAACCGCGACCACAACCGCCCATCCCGGGCGCCGCGAGCCTGGTGCCCTCCGACGATCTGCTGACCTTCGGCGGCCTGGTGCTGTCCGCCGGCGACGAGCGTGGACGCGGAATGTTGCGCCCCCTGCGGTCCGAGGAGCAGCTGCCGTCGGAGCTGCGCCAGCCGGAGGTGCTGCAGGCGCTGGAGCAGGCCGAGCAGCAACGGGCGAACCAGATCCTCGAGCTGCGGACGATGCCCACGCCCCGGGGCACGAAGGAGGTCGGCGAAAGCGCCGGCCACTTCGCCTATCGATACACGACCCAGGCCCGGGCCGATCTCCCCTCGGACGGGGCGCTGCATCGGCTGCCGGTGTTGCGCCAGCCGCTGAAGCCGGAGCTCGTCTGTCGCACCATCCCGGCGCTGGACGACGTGGCCTATCGCCTGGCGCGGCTGCAGAACCCGCTGGAGCTGCCGCTGCTCGCCGGGCCGCTGGACGTGTTCTGGGGCAACGACTACCTGGTCACGGCGCACCTGCCCACCACCGCTCAGGGCGCCGCGATCGAGGCCAACCTCGGCGTGGAGCCACGGATCAAGATCGCCCGTAACGTGCACCACAGCCAGCACGAGGAGGGCCTGCTCTCGGGCCGCACGGTGTATCAGGACGAGATCCGGATCGAGGTCAGAAACGGACTGCAGCACTCCACGGTGGTGGAGGTCATCGAGCGCGTGCCGGTGAGCGACGAGCGCAAGGTGGAGGTCAAGCGACTGGAGGAGAGCCCGGCGGCAGAGGACTACGACCAGAGCGAACGGCAACGACCGATCCGCGGCGCCCGGCGCTTCACCCTGGCGCTGGAGCCGGGGCAGACCCGGGAGTGCCTGCTGCGCTACAATGTCACGCTACCCGCCAGCAGCGAGATCGTCGGCGGCGGGAGGAGAGCATGACGAGCCAGGCACATCGGCATCGGACCGTGGCGGCGCCAGTCACCCGGGTGACGGTGCTGGAGGATCGGGCACAGATTCGACGCGCTGTTCGCCTCACGCTGGAGTCGGGGCGACACGAGCTCGAGGTGCAACAGGTGACACCCCTGCTCGTGGATCGCTCGTTGAGGGGTGGCGTCAGCGGCCAGGCCACGGCGCGGCTGGTGGACCTCAAGGCACGACGCTGCGCGACGGTGGCCGCCACGAGGCCCTGGTTGCAGCAGCAGCTGGAGCAGCAGGCGGATCATCTGCGGCAAACGGTGCAGGCCCGGAACCACGAGCTGGAGCTGACCGACGCGGAGCTCACACGGCTGCACCAGGTGCGAGGGTTCCTGCTGGAGCACATCAGTCAACAGGCCGGTCGTGGGACGCATCAGATGGCGCAGTGGCAGCACGCGCTGGAGCAGGTGGAGCAGCCGCTGGAACAGAGCGTCGAGCGCCGTGACCACCAGCAGCAGGCGATCGAAGATCTGGAGCTGCGCCTGGACCGCCTGGACCGGCGGATCCTGGCCGCGACGACGCCCACCACCCACTACTGGGCCACGTTGCACGCCGTGGTGGAGATCGAAACCGCCGGGGACTACGAGG
>Ga0210044_10002530_pt1 | contig 27157 bp, 34 predicted proteins | sample CryGey13umfilter_2_FD_183959 | JGI IMG/M metagenome (GOLD analysis project Ga0210044, IMG submission 183959) | Groundwater microbial communities from aquifer in Utah, USA - Crystal Geyser 4/9/14 3 um filter (SPAdes) (version 2) | ecosystem: Environmental > Aquatic > Deep subsurface >... | reverse complement strand
GCTATAGAGTTCGTACCTTGTCCTGAAGCGACCCAACGAGTTCCGCTCCATGCTGCCCCTCGTCCTTGAGTACTAAAGATAGATGTACCGAGTCCGACCCAGTTTATACCGTCACTTGAATAGGCTAGTGTGTTCGTACCTTGACCTGCGGCGACCCACCTATTAGGAATAGAAGATCCAAATGTATAATACTGAGATATATCAGTGCTATTATCTAATCTTGTGCCAATATCACTCGTTTTGATAATTGCAGTATTCTTATAAAAAAGAGTTTCTTTATCGTTACTTACTACAGTACCAAAATTTATAGAATCATTTGTAATTGCTAATGTTGACGCTCCAGCAGGACCAGTGCAACCAGTATAACCAGTAAATCCAGTAAATCCAGTATAACCCGTATGTCCTGTATAACCTGTGTGTCCTGTGTATCCTGTGTAACCAGTAAATCCGGTTGCTCCTGTGTTCGTTGCAGACCCAGGTTGTCCTGTGGGTCCTGTGTGTCCTGTGGGTCCTGTGTAACCAGTATAACCGGTAAATCCGGTTGCGCCTGTGTTCGTTGCAGACCCAGGTTGTCCTGTGGGTCCTGTGTAACCAGTATAGCCAGTAACGCCAGTTGCGCCTGTGTTCGTTGCAGACCCAGGTTGTCCTGTGGGTCCTGTGTAACCAGTATAGCCAGTAACGCCAGTTGCGCCTGTGTTCGTTGCAGACCCAGGTTGTCCTGTGGGTCCTGTGTAACCTGTATAGCCGGTAAAGCCGGTTGCGCCTGTGTTCGTTGCAGACCCAGGTTGTCCTGTGGGACCTGTATAACCTGTATATCCTGTTAATCCCGTGAATCCTGTATAACCTGTGTGTCCTGTGTATCCTGTGTAACCAGTATAACCTGTTAATCCCGTGGATCCTGTATATCCTGTGTATCCTGTGTAACCAGTATAGCCAGTAAAGCCGGTTGCACCTGTGTTCGTTGCAGACCCAGGTTGTCCTGTTGGACCTGTGTAACCAGTATAACCTGTGAATCCTGTTAAACCTGTGTGTCCTGTAAATCCTGTGTAACCAGTATAGCCGATAAAGCCAGTTGCTCCCGTGTTCGTTGAGGACCCAGGTTGTCCTGTGGGACCTGTATAACCTATGTACCCAGTAAAGCCAGTTGCGCCTGTGTTCGTTGCAGACCCAGGTTGTCCTGTTGGACCCGTAGGTCCTGTGTTACCAGTGTGTCCGATTGCTCCAGTTGCACCTGTATTGGTAGCAGACCCATCGGCACCAGTTGGACCTATGTAACCAGTAGGGCCTGTGTAACCAGTAAGCCCAGTAAGACCGGTCGCATCCAACACACTATTTGCGAAATCACTATATATTGCTTCAAACACGTATTCAGTTGGTCGAATTGAGAACGACATTTATATATAAATAAAAATATCTATGTTTCTTGAAAGTTGTAGAAGACCTTCATAAAGACGGGGATCAATCGGCAATAATCACCGCGGACGGTGATCAGGAGTGGTATTAAGGGAAACATGTTACAAAAATGATTTATCGCATCAAGTTTTGTGTTATGCATAACAACACTATGTTCAATAATATATCTCAACCAAATCTCAGAAGCACACTACAATCTGTTGTTTCACAATTTCTCTATCGTGAAGATATCAACAATATGTGTGGGGCAAATAGGTATCTCAACGAGTTATTCCTCGAGGATTGGAGGTATGTATATAGGATATGTTTACATCACCAACCTCATAATTATGATGGACTAGCAATAAATAAGGACGGTACTCATTGCTGGTTTAAGGAAGGGCATCTGCATAGAGAAGGGGATCAACCGGCAATAATTGACGTGGAAGGTACTAGGGAGTGGTTTAAGGAAGGAGAGCGACATAGAGAAGGGGATCAACCGGCAATAATTGACGTGGAAGGTACTCGGGAGTGGTTTAAGGAAGGGGAGCGACATAGAGAAGGGGATCAACCGGCAATAATTGACGTGGAAGGTACTCGGGAGTGGTTTAAGGAAGGGAAGCGTCATAGAGAAGGGGATCAACCGGCAGTAATCGAATCAAACGGTGACCAGAAGTGGTATAAGAAAGGGAAATTATATAGAGAAGGGAATCAACCGGCAGTAGTCGAAGCAAACGGTACTCAACGATGGTATAAGGAAGGGGAATATCATAGAGAAGAGGATCAACCGGCAGTAATTTCCGCAGACGGTACTCAGTTATGGTATAAGGAAGGGAAGCGTCATAGAGAAGGGGATCAACCGGCAGCAATTTATGCGAGCGGTGATCAGATATGGTATAAGGAAGGGAATCTTCATAGAGAAGGAGATCAACCAGCAATAATTTCCGTTCTTGGTACTCAGGAGTGGTGGAAGAAAGGGGAGCGTCATAGAAAAGGGTATAAACCGGCAATAATCCGGGCGGATTATTTACAGTGGGAGTGGTGGAAAGAAGGGACACGTTATAGGTAATTATAATAAAAACGATTTCCTGCAACAAGTATTGATATTTTTTGCATATCAATACTATGTCTACAATCTCTACTATATGTCAACCCAATATGAGAAGCATCAGGAGTGGTATAAAATATGAATCGTATCTTCTTTTTAGCTTCATTTTTGGTTGTTATTCTTGTATTAGCAAAATACTTCTGGTCATAAAGAAAATGGGACTTCATACTACTATTATTTCAACTGAAACAGTCCTAATAGCCGCGTTCATTACTGGGATCTCGTTAGTGATAAGCAATGTTTGGGGAGAGGCGATTTCTGGTACAGTGAAGGATGTGTCGGCAAGACTTAGATGCGGTAAACCGGATGGCACGTCGAAGTATACTGACTGTGCTAACCGTAACACGATAAGCACACTGTATATTTCGGCTGCGATCACCACTATATTCTTAGCATTTGCGGTCTTCCTTATCGTCGTTGCAAAGAATCACTTTTTAGGAGACCAAAAGGCCAACGTCAAGATAGGTAAAGCCTAACGATGATTGATCGCTCTTTCACTCTCTTCAACTCTCTTTCTCCATGACTCTGGGGGAGAGATGCCATCTACACACATCGCAGGTGTTGAACAATCCCAAGGAAGCAGTTCTTTCGGATCCTGCTTAAGAAGTTTCCTAATCGTTCGAGAGAGGAATTGCTTATGAACTACAATCTCTGTCACATACTTCTCAAACCATTCTCTGGACATCGTTAGCCACCCATCCATTCCTGCAACTTCTGGATCAACAGAGCCCCAAGAGTTCTCAATGGAAAAATTGACGCACTTATGTTTCTCTGTCAAGTTAAACCCTGTTATCGTCATTGCATGGCAACCGGATGTTGTTCCCATTTCCATCTGCTTACCCTTGTCAAAGTCTTTATTACTCTCCCCAAAGATAGGGGCAAAATCAAGCAACTCATCGTCCAACGTTGAATGCCACGGGTGGAATCCTTGCCGTACGTCTCCTGCGAACCAAACTGGAATGCCGGAAGTTACCGACTTCACTGCCGCTTTAAGTAATTCGTCGATAGGCAGATTCAAGAAAGTTAATTGTTCACCTTCGTATGTATTATTGGTTCTCAATACTGTATACGTCTTCTTCATCTCCAGCCCTCTTGTTGGGATATTTGTTATGCTGACGAAATCTCTAAGATTTATCCCCGGAAGCAAAGTCTCCTTGAACTTATGAGGAGTAAGGTCTGTAATGATATTCGACTCTCCAGCGGCATTGGTAAATGACCAATCAAACGAACTAGGAGGTTCTCCAAGAAATAAGACGAGAGTCCTATAAATATCCTCCATAACCTTACTCTTAATCTTCCTTAGAGAGGAAGAGGACTGGTCGCGATTATGATGAAACCAAGCTGCAGTCTCATGCATTTTCCCTATAATTATTTTATTCAAATCCTCAGAATCTCCACTGTGAGCTGTCTCCTTCATACTATCTTTAGGAATCAGACCATATTTCTCAACAAGATTGACAAATCCACACCAATATCCGCCATCTTCCAAAGCGTGATCTACTACATGATCGAATTCTCTGTCACCCCTCTTCTTCTCCCTGTTATCTATTGCCCACATTAAAAACGTATTCGCCATCTCCAACTTATCATAAAAAAACAGATAAGTCTCAGAAAATTCAAAATTCTCAAGCTCAAGAGACGATATGATTGAATGGCGAAAGACATTCAAAGCGGCGAACATCCAACAGCGCCCTGAGTACCCCTGATTAGTAGCACGAAGGTCTTTGCGCTTAAGACTGTTCAAAAAAACATGATTGACTTCATTCACCTTACTTGAGTTCGTAGACGACAGGATCGCACCAACTGAGACAACAACATTCCGAGCAATTATGTTCGCGGGATCCGTTTTAAATCTCTTCTTACATTTCTCGAGAAACTTCTCGGAAATATGCTTTCGCTTACTCATTTCTCGCAGATAAGTATGCTTTAGACCTCTCTAAAGCAAATCTTCAACCAAATCTTCCTCCGCTATCCAGACATGCCCGTTCGAACATGTATGACGATTAGGGACACAATCACATATAATTTCATCTACAACTTCGCAATCCCCGCATTCAGACGTTACTGCGGGACAATCACAGTCGGGACAAAGAAGATGACGCTCTATAGGAACATCACTAATGTTTCCAAGAGTTTTATACATTTTCTTACTCATATCTACACAATCACTACATATCATACACATACTTTTAAATATCTAAAGATTCATAGTGAATAAGATTATGGACGAGACTCAACTAACATATTATACTGCTCGAGAATTATTCAGGAGGGCATCAGAAGATGCGCAATTCTCGGGAGCGCTATTCAATATTGACTTGCTCGATATGTATGATCTCGTTAACAAACGAGAAGGAAGATGGAAAGTTAATGGAGAGAAGATGAGATTTGATAGTATGATCACCGGAGAAGCACAATTCCATTGCGACATACGTCTAAGCAATCCGGATTTAGGATATACTAGTGGTAACATCGAAATATTCCTCAGCCGCTACTACTAATTATACAAAACGATTTTTCATATCAAGTCTTGTTATATTCACATAACAACACTATGTCTAATAATTCTACTAATATTTGTCAACCACATCTTAGAAGTATCCTACAATCCGTTGTTTCACGATTCCTATACCGTGAAGAGATCAATAATATGTGTGGGGCGAATACGCACCTCAACGAGCTATTTACCGATGATTGGCGGTATGTTTATAGGATATGTTTGCATCACCAACCTCATAATTATGATGGACTAGCAATAATCAATACGTACGATTCTCAGTACTGGTATAAGGAAGGGAAATATCATAGAGAAGGGGATCAACCGGCAATAATTTTCTCGAACGGTGATCAGGTATGGTATAAGGAAGGGAAGCGTCATAGAGATGGGGATCAACCGGCAATAATTTTCTTGGATGGTTATCAGTCTTGGTGGAAGGAAGGGAACTTTATAAGATATAAGAACTAGTATAAATTGCTATTATGGTGAAGAAGATTTATCACATTACTCACAAGATTCAATCAGAATCGTGGTGCTGTCCTATAACTACTACGATACCTTCTCCGATGAGATCTCCTATTATTTACCGGACGCCAGCACATATAGTATCTCGTTATCTAAATACAATACTACCGGAAGATATTGTGGATATTGTTAGTTCATTTTATAGCGACGATCTTCGTGCAGAACAACAGCATAAGAACTACACTGAGTGTCTAGAATCTCTTCATCTTCTTGATATGGCTCGGGTTAACGGAATCAAATATACCGAACTAGACGGTTATAATACTCAATGGCTCGATTTCGTCTTCTCGGAAGATGCCAATCGTTTTCTAGCAAACAGATGCAAGTGCGGACGCTGGTATCCAATAATGTTCAACTGCGGATACGGAGCAGGCGGTAAGGCACTCCTATGTTCTTGTAATCTTGTCAATGATGGGGATGAAGTGGATTGGTCTGCATTTATTAGAAATACTATGTTTGGAGATTTTAACACAATTCGCGCGAATGCCCACGAATCTATTGATAAGTGTTGGTCACGTGTCATTCACGTAACTACTCTTCGCTGGTAGCATAAAATCGATTTTATATCTCAATTATTCAGTGAGATATAAATGCCAAGAGTAACATGCGAGAAGTGTGGCACATCTGTCCACAAACGGGCTCTTAAGAAACATCAGACATCAAAGAAATGTCATACTCAGATGATGACACGTATGATGGGTAATGTAATGACAAATGTGGACCATATGTCCGGAATGATCCAAACTCTGAGTACTCAGATACAGGAAGTAAGAGAAATAGCCAGTCGTCCTCAAATAGTGTATAATACAATCAATCAATATATTATTGCTACAAAAGAACCCTTATCTCTAACAGCCATTGAAGCGTCGGTTGCACTGGGGATGCAGCCATCTGTGTTAAGAGATGGTGCGCAGGGTATTGCTCAATTTGTTGTGACAGAAAATAAACTTCCAAAGAAGATACATATTGCTGATAAGAGTAGATATATAGCTAAATATATGGAATCAACATGTGGTGAGGTAATTACAGATAAAGGATGTGAGGAAATACTTAATCATATTTTCGTTAAATTTGGAAGAGATGGAGAAATACTTGTCGATCGATTATCTGGAGAGTTAGAAAAATATATGACTGAGCAAAATGAGAATGGTTCGTGGGTCGATGATTTCTATAACCAACAAATGTCGAAACTGGGGAAATTACGGTTAGAGTGGAAGAAAGCAAGTGAAGGTCATACTAACAAGTTGAGGAAAGATGTAGCAAAAGCTATTGTAAGAAGATGTCAATAATCATCCATACAATTGAAAGTATGATAACGTAGCCAGTCTCTGACTACTTCTAGAGTAGCATCCTGTTTATGCTACTCTAGAAGTAGTCAGAGACTGGCTACGTTAAAAAACATTTCGCGAAATGTGTCAAAAATTATTTAGATGTCTCAAGAAATCTACAAACTAAATGAGTTAGAATTGATTCTATTTGGATTGTCATCCTATGGTATTTAATACTCAACACTCTCTCGAGCAAATCCAAAATTCCTGAATTCTAGTTTAATACTATTTATGTGTTAAAAATGATTTAGCACATCAAGTGGTGCTATATTCACTAACAACACTATGTCCAACATTGTCTATAATATATGTCAACTAGATCTAAGAAACCCACTACAATCTGTTGTTTCACAATTCCTCTACCGTGAAGACATCAATAATATGTGTGGGGCGAATACGTACCTCAACGAGTTATTCCTCGAGGATTGGCGGTATGTTTATAAGATATGTTTACATCATCAACCTCATAATTATGACGGACTGGCAATAATCTTCCCGAACGGTGCTCAGTACTGGTATAAGGAAGGGAAGTATCATAGAGAAGGGGATCAACCGGCAATAATTTTCTCGAACGGCAACCAGTTGTGGTATAAGGAAGGGAAGTATCATAGAGAAGGGGATCAACCGGCAATAATCTATACGGACGGTAGGAAGGAGTGGTATAAGGAAGGGAAGTGTCATAGAGACATGGATCAACCGGGAATAATTTGCGCAAATGGTACTCAGATATGGTATAATGAAGGGGAGATACATAGAGATGGAGGTAAACCGGCAGTAATCTACTAAGTAGGAGATCAACTGGCGAGAGACGAATGGCTAGAGACGAATGGCGAGAGAAGATTGGCATAAGATCTTATTATATTTAATATTCTATACCCGCAATCACAAGATCCGACTGACCTCAATCCATTTTGGCAACTTACATAGATGCATCTTCCTCCGAAATGACCATGAATAATCGTCACAAGTTATATGTGCAGATATAAAATGAACTACTCACAACTTAAAGATACTTGGTCATGTCATTGCAGCAAGATGCGTATGTCTACTTCTCATGAAGAATACGAAGCTCCAGTGACCCTATCTCTCCCTGAGTGGCGGGATTATGTTGCGAGCGGGAAAAACACGCTATATGCCGGAGCGATCGTGCCAGGAGGTACTGAACAGATCCCATGGAGTGGGGGTGGGGCTGTATATAGCGGCCACGTACGACAAGGTTGGTGATTCAATATTTAAAGAGATTCATATATGAATATGTATTCAGCCACGAATACATCCAGCGATAATCAGAACAAGATTATTAGCGTACGATCAATTGAGTACATCCAGCAAAATCTAACGAATTATCTTATACAATGAGGACGGACGCGTCTGAGTGGTATGTATATTTTTAAACTGTACTCTGTTTTCAATGGTTTCCCATTGGAAAGTTATTATTTCCAACATTTCCAACATTTCCATTCTCTGGTTGTAGGATCGAGTTTGAATGTAGTCGTTTTTCTGAGTCTGGTCATTAGGCATCCATTTCCACATATACCATTATATACTTTCTCTGTTCCGCAGCTACAAGATATCATTATTCCGTTATTTGTTACTGTTGGAGTCTTGCATACTTTACACAACGGGAATAAATATGGTAACGACTTTACGTTTTTTACCGTGTCTTTAACATGAATCCTTCCGATCTGGATCGCAACAAGTTTGACAAGATCTGATGGGAGATAGTTGAGTAATGCTACAACTTTTTCTCTATGGTCTCCACCCGACCAAAAACACATCTTGCAATAAGAGCGACTGTTGTGTCGTGCAGTGTGGTTTGATTGGAAGCATACTCCTTTCCCGCATGCCATGCAGTATTTTACGATGTGTCCACAGCCGGATTTTCCGCATGTTATACAGGTACGGTTTATGTGCTTCTCCCAACATTCAGGACAATAGTTGTATGTTTTTCTTCCAGTCCACCACTCTGATCTTACGCATACGTGAGTAGCGTCGTGATTAAAATATCTATTACAAGTATCACATCCGATAATTCCACACATGATATTTAATATTGCTCCCATTCTTGGAATGTGTAAACTCTTAAGATATTAAATATGAATCCGCTTTTTTCAATTGTACAAGTTTAACTAATTGTCTTTAGCATTTCAAGAATTCCTCTCTGAATTCATCTTTGCACATGACTCTAACTCCTTGTTTCTCAGCCTTCTCAATCTTACTACTCTTTTTTCCTCCTAGAGACGCAACGATTAGGATCGTTGTTGTTTTGGAGACCGATGAAGTTACTTTGCCACCTCGTGCAGTAATCGCTTCTTCCATGTCAGTGTCTCGAAATCCAGACATGACAATCTTCATTCCCTCTAGGTTAGAGGATACTTTTTCTATTTCCTTGAATGTCGCGTACATTGTCATCTCATCAAGCCATTCGCTTGCTTCTTGCAAAGCCTCGGAGATCTCGTATGCCGATTTTGCTGCGAACCCGCCAACTGCTTGAATCCTCTTGCGAATATCTGATTTAGACATCCCTTTCCAGTCTTCAAAGATAGTAGGCCATCCAGACAACAGTAACTCAGCCTTCTTTCTTCCTACTCCAAACCCGAGAATTCCCGATGCACCGATCATGGTTGCGAGGGGTACTTCACAGAGTCCTGCTGAGATATTCTCGCATGTTCTTTCCGCCAGTCGTTTCCCGAACCCCTCGATTTCCGCTAATTGATCTTGACTCGCTGTGATGATAGAGAAAATTGTTCTGTATCCCGCGTTATACATCTTAGCAACGTTCTTTTCAGCTACATGTTTGATTTTCAACTTTGCGAAGAAGTTCGCGATTCTCTTTATGATCGCATCTTGCTGTTCCTCATCGGCAATAATATCAACTTCCGTCTCATTCCAGTGGTACTCGATCTCTGGCATAACTGGTTCTCTTCTTTCTAGAACTTCTACGATATAGGGGATGACGTCACCACTTCTTGTGATTGCGATTCGCGCACCGGGTCCGATTCCTTGATCTACAACATACTTCGCATTGAAAGCGGTGGCATGTGTGATTGTTACCCCTCCTATCTGTACTGGTTCCACGACTAGCCTTGGCTTCATAATACCCCATTTCGAACAACGCCAGTCTACTTGTACTACCCTTGTCTCTTGCACGTCGTCCTGTGACATCATCTTGAAAGCAAATGCGTAATCTGGATTGCCGGACGTGTTACGGTCGTACGGAATATTTGATTGGACGATGATACCGTCGATCTCGTACTCTGAAGTCTTTTTCCGCTCCGCAAGGGTTGTGCATAAACGTTCAACAGAGATGCAGTCACGTGAGACTTTCGCACACTCTACAACAGTGAATCCTAAGCGTGCGAGCTTTCCGAGTTGCTGATAAGGCTCGTACATCTCTCCGTCACCGACGATTTCATACGCAACGAATTCGATATCTTCAAGTCCTACTCGTACAGTTTTGGCTCCAATTCGCCCTGCAACCATATTCCTAGAATTCGCATACTCGTCTGCATACTTTTCGTTGAATACTTCTCTTCGCATTATCAATTCGCCTCTGATTGACATCGTCTTATTCAGGTCTCGCGGAATCGAAGAGAAGTATTGTGCTAGATAAGATATATCAGCTCCAACTATTCCATCTCCTCTCGTATAGAGTTTGATTTTGCCTTTTTTCATCATCAAAAGACATGATACCCCATCTAGCTTGTTCTCAATGATATAATCTTTTGCCGGATTTTCGGACAACCACTTTCTCACTTCCTTCTCATTATCTGTCCTCCAGTAATCATCTCTCTCTTCAGGAGACAGTTCGCCCCATCTCTGCCTGACCAAGTTGTTGACTTCCGCCGTGTTAATCGTACGCCCTTCATCTTGCATCTCGCTCTCGATCTTAGGTCGTTCGATACTATCAAATGATAAGAAGGGTGCTGTCGACGCGATCTTGTCCATTGATCCAAGCCAATACGGGAGCTTTACCCGATTCTCGTTCTCCCGAATTCTAGTTCCAACGGGTACGACATAACCAGGATCACGCCGTTCGAGTACAGTTCTTAGGATATCGTACTCGTTATCTGTAAGGCCAGTAGTATCGCCAGTATTGTAGTACTTGTCATCAGCATCTAATTTCATCTTGTGAAGCACACGCAGGTCCTCTGAGAAGAAATAGTCTTGGAGAGTATCCTCACTGGCGTTCTCGCCGATAGTTTGGTTCAGGTGCATACGAGTATCCATAACGACTTTCCAATATCTACAGGCGAGAAAATTCAATTATAAGAAAATCCAACTTCGAACCGCGAGTTGAGATGGGGGAAGATTCGACCTGAATAAACATGTTTATAGCGTATCATCCCCCATTAATAAATGTCAAGACTAACAAAAGTAGCATGCTCAGACTGTGGTACTATTCTCCTTAAACGTAACATGAAGAAACATCAAGGATCAGATATTTGCCAGAGTCGGCAAGTATTGAATATGGTAGCAAAACAGAACCAAGAACTAGCAAAGAAAAGTGAAGAGATATTATTGCAGAATTCTCATTTAGCAACAAGCGTACAAATACTAAGGGAGGAAGTAAAGGAGATGGCTACCCGCCCTCAAACTGTCATCAACAACACAACAGTGAATCAGTTTATTATAGCAAATAAGGAGCCGCTATCACTTACAGCTATTGAAGCGTCTATTGCGTTAGGTATGCAAGCATCCGTGTTGAGGGATGGTGCCCAAGGTATTGCACAATACGTTGTTACAGAGAACGACTTACCTACGAAAATACACATCTCTGACAAACAAAGATGTGTAGCCAAATACACGAAGGTATCAAGCGGTCATAAGGTAGTCACTGATAAGGGATGTGAGGAGATACTCAACCATATCTTCGTGAAGTATGGACGAGATGGAGAGATTGTAGTTGATAGATTATCTGACGAACTTGAAAAATATATGACACAGCAAAATGAGGATAGATTATGGCCTGATGAATTTTATGATCAACAGATGACTAAGCTCGGGAGATTACGATTAGAATGGAAAAAAGCAAGTGAAGGTCATGACAATAAATTGAGAAAGGATGTTGCGAAAGCTATTGTTCGGCGATGTCAATAAAAAATCTCTCAAATGAAATGATGAGATCGAAATTTGAAATGATTTATAACGTAGACGAAGGATCATCTCTCCAACTTGCGACTTCTCGAGAAGATACACGTAGGAGAGATATATACTGCGCTACGTTATAAATCATTTCAAATTGAGAATTAGACCGCAAATCACCAAATTACAGTGGCTACGTTAAAAATCATTTCAGATTTGAGAGATAAATGATTTAGCCATACCGAGGTATTCAAATATTTTGATATCGTTTTTTAGAAAGATGGTATACATTATCTTGTTATGTGAATATAACAAGACTTAATGCGATAAATTATTTCTCCATATATATCTATACTTAATCAATTCTATCGTCTAGGCAAGACGATGATCCAGAATAATAGAGAACTCCGATCACCCCGCTGTAAGGGTTTAAAAATGTTGAATGAACTATTACCCGTTTCTCCACATCGAATGGAAATTCCTCATCATTTACGACAACATAGTGGATTAACCCTTCTTCAACGCATCTCCCTATTGTATCTCTACCGAAGACGAGCATATCTGGATCTCTTCTAATTAGGTCTTCTATGTCTGTAATGACTGTTTTCTCGTTAACTATATCATCTGTCTGTATTAATTCCATGCTTCTCTCCACGATTTCATCGAACGACATCTCGTTGGAAACTTTAAGGAGACCAAGTATTGGCACGGAGATGCGTTTATCATTCTCTACCATTTCCTTAATCTCACTTGGGAGTTCTGCGTTTCCGGCGAACACAATTCCCTCTACATTCTGAAGATACGAAACGCATGCGTCTACCAATTTCTTCCGGTAATTATGACGTTGTTCATCGCGAATTCTCCCGTATCGTGCCGCAGATGAACCCCCACGTCTCGTGTTAGTGGCGAGGTTTGTGTCGACTTTGAAAGGGATTGTCCTTCTGGGACCATGTGCAATACCGACATACGCGGCATCAGACGTGACCACTGCGTATCCGTATTGTTTATATGTCTCGAAGAGATGTTGCACATACTCTGTGTGAAAGAGTTTATCACACTTGTACGAATTCACTCGTAATGGCAGCGGAGGACTAAGTAATTCCGCTATCTCTTTTTCATCTCGACCATTCAATGACTGAACCTTTCCACAAAATAGTACCAATCCGTTCTCGGGGTTCTTCTTTACACCTTTCAAAAGATTTTGGGCAATTCGCAGTGCACGTTGTACTGAAAGCCTGTTAAACACTCGACTTGATATTGCTAGATACGCTGTATTCGTCTTTCAACCGTGCAATAGCTTTACTGAGCGCATCAGCGTTGGTTCCGATAGTCATCGTAATCATAGATGTGCCATGGCCGATGCATGTGTCAAGATATGTTAGTGTTTCCATTCTCTTATTCATTTGAATAAAAGAATCTTTAAATTTCATTTTTTGAGTTATTTTATACGCTTCCCTTTCACCCACCATTCCTGGTAACCGTGCGCGTGTATTACTGCCGGATGATCCCCTCCTCTATGACACGCCCCTTCCTTAAACCACTGCTGACCACCGTCCGCCCAGATTATTGCCGGTTGATCCCCTCCTCTATGCAACGTCCCTTTCTTCCACCACTCCCGCGTACCGTCCGAGAAAATTATTGCCGGTTGATCTCCTTCTCTATGATACTTCCCTTCCTTATACCACTCCTGACTACCGTTCGCGTGGATTATTACCGGTTGATCTCCGTCTCTATGAAGTTTTCCTTCCTTATACCAATGCTGTTTACCGTCCGCGAAGATTATTGCCGGTTGATCCCCGTCTCTATGACGCTTCCCTTCCTTGTGCCAAGACTGAATACCGCTCATGTAGATTATTGCCGGTTGATCCCCTCCTCTATGATACTTCCCTTCCTTATACCACTCTTGGTCGCCGCACTTATTGATTATTGCTAGTCCGTCATAATTATGAGGTTGAATATGCAGACATATCCTATAAACATACCGCCAATCGTCGAGAAATAACTCGTTGAGATACGTATTAGCCCCACACATATTGTTAATCTCTTCACGGTATAGGAATCGTGAAATAACACATTGTAGTATGCTTCTGAGATCTGGTTTACATATATTAGAGATGGCAGACATTAGTGTTGTTATGTGGGTATAACAATACTTAATACAACAAATCATTTTTATTTTATACGCCTCCCTTCTATCCACCAGGTCCGGGTACCGTTCGCACAAATTATTGCTGGTTGATCACCATCTCTATGCAGATTCCATCCCTTATACCAGTACTGAGTACCTCGCTCGTCGATTACTGCCGGTTGATCTCCGTCTCTATGGATCTTCCCTTCCTTCCACCATTCTTGACTACCGTTCGCGAAGATTTTTGCCGGTTTATCCCCTTCTCTATGTATCGTCCCTTCCTTATACCAGAACTGCGTACCATCCGCATCAATTCTTGCTGGTTGATCCCCTCCTCTATGAAGCTTCCCTTCCTTATACCAGCGCTGTTGACCGTAGTTGTTGACTATTGCCTCTCCTTCATAATTATGAGGTTGAATATGTCTGCATATCCTATACACATACCGCCAATCCTCCCTGAATAACTCATTGAGATACGTATTAGCCCCACACATATTATTGATCTCTTCAGTGAAGAGGAATCGTGAAACAACGGATTGTAGGATACTTCTAAGATGTGGTTGACATATATTAGAGATGGTAGCCATTAGTGTTGTTATGTAAATATAACAATACTTAATACAAAAAATCATTTTATACGCATCATCCCTTCCTTATACCATGCCTGATAACCGTTCGCGTAGATTATTGCCGGTTGATCCCCTTCTCTATGAAGCTTCCCTTCCTTCCACCAAGACTGAGAACCGTTCGCGTTGATTACTGCCGGTTGATCCCCGTCTCTATGATACTTCCCTTTCTTATACCACTCCTGAGTACCGTTCACCCATATTGCTGCCGGTTGATCCCCGTCTCTATGGCGCTCCCCTTCCTTCCACCAGAACTGATTACCATTCGCGTGGATTATTGCCGGTTGATCCCCGTCTCTATGTCGCTTCCCTTCCTTACACCAAAAATGACTACCGTACTTATTGATTATTGCTAGTCCGTCATAATTATGAGGTTGAATATGTAGACATATTCTATAGACATACTGCCAATCCTCGAGAAATAACTTGTTGAGGTACATATTTGCTCCACACATATTATTGATATGTTTACAGTATAGGAATCGTGAAACAACGGATTGTAGGATACTTCTAAGATGTGGTTGACATATATTAGAGATGGTAGACATTAGTGTTGTTATATGTATATAACAATACTTAATACAACAAATCATTTTAATTACTTTATACGCTTCCCTTCTACCCACCACTCCTGCCTACCGTCCACGAAGATTCTCGCCGGTTGATCCTTGTCTCTATGAAGTTTCCATCCCTTATACCACTCCTGATTACCGTTCGCCTCGATTATTGCCGGTTGATCCCCTTCTCTATGTAGAATCCCTTCCTTATACCAGTGTTGAGTACCGTTTGCCTCGATTTTTGCCGGTTTATCCCCATCTCTATTCAGCTTCCCTTCCTTAAACCACTCCTGACTACCGTCCGCCTGAATTATTGCTGGTTGATCCCCTTCTCTATGAAGCTTCCCTTCCTTCAACCAGTACTGAGTACCGCTCGCGCGGATTATTGCTAGTCCGTCATAATTATGAGGTTGAATATGCAAACATATCCTATAAACATACCGCCAGTCCTCGAGAAATAACTCATTGAGATACGTATTAGCCCCACACATATTGTTAATCTCTTCACGGTATAGGAATCGTGAAACAACACATTGTAGTATGCTTCTGAGATCTGGTTTACATATATTAGAGATGGTAGACATTAGTGTTGTTATGTGGATATAACAATACTTAATACAACAATTCATCTTAATTATTATTTTATAAACGTCCCTTCTATCCACCACTCCTGACTACCGTCTGCGTAGATTGCTGCCGGTTGATCCCCGTCTCTATGACACTTCCCTTTCTTATACCAGTACTGATCACCGTCCGCGAAGATTATTGCCGGTTGATCCCCTTCTCTATGAATTTTCCCTTCCTTATACCAGTACTGAGAACCGTCCGCGAAGATTATTGCCGGTTGATCCCCTTCTCTTTGAATTTTCCCTTCCATAAACCATACCTGAGTACCGTACGCGTAGATTTTTGCCGGTTGATCCCCTCCTCTATGAAGCTTCCCTTCCTTATACCAAAACTGAGCACCGTCCGAGCAGATTACTGCCGGTTGATCCCTTTCTCTGTGTAATACCCTTTCCTTATACCATAAATGATCACCGTACTTATTGATTATTGCTAGTCCATCATAATTATGGGGTTGGTGATGTAGACATATCTTATAGACATACCGCCAATCATCGAGAAATAACTCATTGAGGTATGTATTCGCCCCACACAAATTGTTGATATCTTCACGGTATAGGAATCGTGAAACAACAGATTGTAAGGTGCTTCTAAGATGTGGTTGATATATATTAGAGATGAGAGACATTAGTGTTGTTATGTGGATATAACAATACTTAATACAACAAATCATTTTTATTTTATACGCTTCCCTTCTATCCACCACTCCTGAGCACCGTTCCTGATGATTATTGCCGGTAGATCCCCGTCTCTATGATGCTTCCCTTCCTTATACCAGGCCTGATAACCGTTCGCGAAGATTACTGCCGGTTGATCCTCTTCTCTATGATACTTCCCTTCCTTATACCACTCCTGAGTACCGTTAGCCCATATTACTGCCGGTTGATCCCCGTCTCTATGGCGCTTCCCTTCCTTATACCAGTGTTGAGTACCGTTCGCCTCGATCGCTGCTGGTTGATCCCTATCTCTATGAAAATCCCCTTCCTTATACCATGCCTGATAACCGTTCGCGCAGATTCTTGCCGGTCGATCCCCGTCTCTATGACGCTTCCCTTCCTTATACCAGTACTGATTACCGTCCGCCTCGATTACTGCCGGTTTATCCCCGTCTCTATGGTTCTTCCCTTCCTTATACCAGTACTGATCACCGTTCACGTAGATTATTGCCGGTTGATCCTCCTCTCTATGTCGCTTTCCGTCCTTATACCATTTCAAAGTACCGCTCGCGTAGATTATTGCCGGTTGCTCCCCATCTCTATGAAGATTCCCTTCCTTAAGCCACTCCCGAGTACCATCCGCCCAGATTATTGCCGGTTGATCCCCTTCTCTATGACGCTTCCCTTCCTTAAACCACTCCCGAGTACCGCTCGCCCATATTATTGCCGGTTGATCCCCGTCTCTATGACTCTTCCCTTCCTTCCACCACTCCTGCGTACCGTTCGCGAGGATTTTTGCCGGTTGATCACCTTCTCTATGAAGCTTCCCTTCCTTCCACCACTCCTGCGTACCGCTCGCGAGGATTTTTGCCGGTTGATCCCCTTCTCTATGAAACTTCCCTTCCTTATACCAGAACTGGCCACCGTACTTGCTGATTATAGCCGATTTATCATAATTATGAGGTTGGTGATGCAGACATATCCTATAAACATACCGCAAATCCTCGGTAAATAGCTCGTTGAGGTACGTATTAGCCCCACACATATTATTGATCTCTTCACGGTATAGGAATCGTGAAACAACAGATTGCAATATACTTCTAAGATGTGGTTGACATATATTAGAGATGGCAGACATTAGTGTTGTTATGTGGATATAACAATTGATACGATAATTCATCTTAATTATTATTTTATACGCTTCCCTTTCTTATACCAGTACTGATCACCGTCCGCGAAGATTATTGCCGGTTGATCCCCGTCTCTATGACGCTCCCCTTCTATCCACCACTCTTGATCACCGTTCGCGTTGATTATTGCCGGTTGATCACCTTCTCTATGACACGTCCCTTCCTTATACCAGTGCTGTTGACCGCTCGCGCAGATTATTGCCGGTTGATCACCTTCTCTATGAAACTTCCCTTCCTTATACCACCATTGACCACCGTCCGCGAAGATTTTTGCCGGTTGATCCCCTTCTCTATGATACTTCCCTTCCTTATACCAGAACTGATCACCGTTCGCGGTGATTATTGCCGGTTGATCTCCATCTCTATGATGCGTCCCTTTCTTATACCACTCCTGAGCACCGTGCGCGTAGATTATTGCCGGTTGATCCCCGTCTCTATGCAGTACCCCTTCCTTATACCATCGCTGAGTACCGTCCGCCCATATCACTGCCGGTTGATCCTCATCTCTATGTAACTTCCCTTCTATCAACCAGTGCTGATTACCATTCGCGTGGATTATTGCCGGTTGATCCCCGTCTCTATGTCGCTTCCCTTCCTTATACCAAAAATGACTACCGTACTTATTGATTATTGCTAGTCCGTCATAATTATGAGGTTGGTGATGTAGACATATCTTATAAACATACCGCCAATCATCCACAAATAACTCGTTGAGATACGTATTCGCCCCACACATATTATTGATCTCTTCACGGTATAGGAATCGTGAAACAACGGATTGTAGGATACTTCTAAGATGTGGTTGACATATATTAGAGATGGTAGACATTAGTGTTGTTATGTGAATATAACAATACTTAATACAATAAATCATTTTATACGCATCCCTTCCTTGTACCAGTACCGATCACCGTCCGCGTAGATTATTGCCGGTTGATCCCCTTCTCTATGATACTGCCCTTCCTTATACCATTCCTGGTAACCGTCTGCGGAGATTACTGCTGGTTGATCTCCTTCTCTATGACGCTTCCCTTCCTTATACCATACCTGAGTACCGTCCGCGTAAATTATTGCTGGTTGATCCCTATCTCTATGAAAATTCCCTTCCTTGTACCAGCGCTGTTCACCGTTCGCGAGGATTCTTGCCGGTTGATCCCCTTCTCTATGACACTTCCCTTCCTTATACCATCCCCGATCACCGTTCGCAAGGATTTCTGCCGGTTTATCCCCTCCTCTGTGTATCGTCCCTTCCTTATACCAGAACTGGCTACCGTCCGATTCAATTCTTGCCGGTTTATCCCCTTCTCTATGCAACGTCCCTTCCTTCCACCACTCCTGATCACCGTACTTGCTGATTATAGCCGGTCTATCTATATCTCTATGACACTTCCCTTCCTTATACCAGTACTGATCACCGCTCGCGTAGATCATTGCCGGTTGATCCCCTTCTCTATGACGCTCCCCTTCCTTCCACCAGAACTGATCACCGCCCGCACAAATTATTGCCGGTTGATCCCCTCCTCTATGATAATTCCCTTCCTTACACCATAAATGACTACCATACTTATTGATTATTGCTAGTCCGTCATAATTATGAGGTTGGTGATGTAGACATATCTTATAGACATACCGCCAATCATCCACAAATAACTCGTTGAGATACGTATTCGCCCCACACATATTATTGATCTCTTCACGGTATAGGAATCGTGAAACAACGGATTGTAGGATACTTCTAAGTTGTGGTTGACATATATTAGAGATGGTAGACATTAGTGTTGTTATGTTGATATAACAATACTTAACACAACAAATCATTTTAATTATTTTATACGCTTCCCTTCCTTAAACCACTCCTGAGTACCGTTCGCGAGGATTATTGCTGGTTGATCTCCTTCTCTATGATACTTCCCTTCCTTATACCACCATTGATCATCGCTCGCGAAGATTATTGCCGGTTGATCCCCGTCTCTATGAATCTCCCCTTCCTTATACCAATACTGGGTACCGTTCACGAGGATTACTGCCGGTTGATCCCCGTCTCTATGAAGCTTCCCTTCCTTACACCAGCGCTGACCACCGTCCGCCTCAATTATTGCTGGTTGATCCCCTTCTCTATGAAGCCCCCCTTCCTTACACCACATCTGACAACCGTTCGCGTAGATTCTTGCCGGTTGATCCCCGTCTCTATGACACTTCCCTTCCTTAAACCACTCCTGACTACCGCCCGTCTCAATTATTGCCGGTTGATCCCCTTCTCTATGATACTTCCCTTCCTTATACCAAGACTGAGTACCTTTCGCGCTGATTATTGCCGGTTGATCCCCATCTCTATGATACTTCCCTTCCTTATACCAGCGCTGTTCACCGCCCGCACAAATTATTGCCGGTTTATCCCCTCCTCTATGATACTTCCCTTCCTTACACCATAAATGATTACCGTACTTATCGATTATTGCTAGTCCATCATAATTATGGGGTTGGTTATGCAGACATATCTTATAAACATACCGCCAATCATCCACAAATAACTCGTTGAGATACGTATTCGCCCCACACATATTATTGATCTCTTCACGGTATAGGAATCGTGAAACAACGGATTGTAGGATACTTCTAAGATGTGGTTGACATATATTAGAGATGGTAGACATTAGTGTTGTTATGTGAATATAACAATACTTAATATAACAAATCATTTTAATTATTTTATACGTTCCCCTTCATTATACCAGTACTGATCACCGTCTGCGTAGATTATTGCCGGTTTATCCCCGTCTCTATGACACTTCCCTTCCTTATACCACTCCTGATCACCATTCGTGAAGATTTTTGCCGGTTGATCTCCTTCTCTATGACACTTCCCCTCCTTATACCAGACCAGAGCACTGCCCGCTAGTATTTTTGCCGGTAGATCCCCTTCTCTATGATACTTCCCTTCCTTGTACCATTCCTGATCACCGTTCGCGCGGATTTTTGCCGGTTGATCCCCGCCTCTATGACACTTCCCTTCCTTATACCATCCCCGATCACCGTTCGCAAAGATTTCTGCCGGTTTATCCCCTCCTCTGTGTATCGTCCCTTCCTTATACCAGTACTGGCTACCGTCCGATTCAATTCTTGCCGGTTTATCCCCTTCTCTATGCAACGTCCCTTCCTTCCACCACTCCTGATGACCGTACTTGTTGATTATAGCCGGTCTATCTATATCTCTATGACGCTCCCCTTCCTTCCACCACTCCTGATCACCGTACTTGCTGATTATAGCCGGTTGATCCCCGTCTCTATGATACTTCCCTTCCTTATACCATCCCTGATCACCGTACTCATCGATTATTGCTAGTCCATCATAATTATGGGGTTGGTGATGCAGACATATCTTATAGACATACCGCCAATCATCGAGAAATAACTCGTTGAGGTACGTATTCGCCCCACACATATTATCAATCTCTTCACGGTATAGGAATCGTGAAACAACGGATTGTAGGATACTTCTAAGTTGTGGTTGACATATATTAGAGATAAGAGACATTAGTGTTGTTATGTGGATATAACAATACTTAATACAACAAATCATTTTTATTTTACACGCATCCCTTCTATCCACCACTCCTGCCTACCGTCCGCGTAGATTATTGCCGGTTGATCCCCTTCTCTATGAACCTTCCCTTCCTTCCACCAAGACTGAGTACCGTTCACGACGATTACTGCCGGTTGATCCCCGTCTCTATGAATCTTCCCTTCATTATACCAATACTGAGTACCGCTCACGTAGATTATTGCCGGTTGATCCCCTCCTCTATGATACTTCCCTTCCTTATACCAGTGCTGAGAACCGTACTTATTGATTATTGCCGGTTTATCCCCTCCTCTATGAAGCTTCCCTTCCTTAAACCACTCCTGACAACCGTACTTATTGATTATTGCTAGTCCATCATAATTATGGGGTTGATGATGCAGACATATCCTATAAACATACCGCCACTCATCGGTAAATAGCTCGTTGAGGTACGTATTCGCCCCACACAAATTGTTGATCTCTTCACGGTATAGGAATCGTGAAACAACGGATTGTAGTATACTTCTAAGATGTGGTTGACATATATTAGAGATGAGAGACATTAGTGTTGTTATGTGAATATAACAATACTTAATACAACAAATCATTTTAATTATTTTATATGCTTCCCTTCCTTCCACCATTCATGAGTACCTCTCGCGTAGATTATTGCCGGTTGATCCCCTTCTCTATGACGCTTCCCTTCCTTCCACCACTCCTGATTACCGTTCGCGTAGATTATTGCCGGTTGATCCCCTTCTCTATGACGCTTCCCTTCCTTATGCCACCCCTGAGTACCGTCCGCGCGGATTATTGCCGGTTGATCCCCGTCTCTATGACACATCCCTTCCTTATACCATGCCTGACTACCGTCCGCGTAGATTATTGCCGGTTGATCCCCTTCTCTATGAATCTCCCCTTCATTATACCAATACTGAGTACCGCTCGCGAAGATTATTGCCGGTTGATCCCCGTCTCTATACCGTTTCCCTTCCTTATACCAGCACTGATTACCGTCCGCGAAGATTATTGCCGGTTGATCCCCGTCTCTATGACGCTCCCCTTCCTTCCGCCACTCTTGAGTACCATCTGCGAAGATTATTGCCGGCTGACCCCCTTCTCTATGCAAATTCCCTTCCTTATACCACTCCTGATCACCGTTCGCGTAGATTATTGCCGGTTGATCCCCTCCTCTATGAAGCTTCCCTTCCTTATACCAGTTCTGAGAATCGTACTTATTGATTATTGCTAGTCCATCATAATTATGGGGTTGGTGATGCAGACATATCTTATAGACATACCGCCAATCATCGAGAAATAACTCGTTGAGGTACGTATTCGCCCCACACATATTGTTGATCTCTTCACGGTATAGGAATCGTGAAACAACAGATTGTAGTATGCTTCTAAGATGTGGTTGACATATATTAGAGATGAGAGACATTAGTGTTGTTATGTGGATATAACAATACTTAATACAACAAATCATTTTTATTTTATACGCTTCCCTTCTATCCACCACTCCTGAGCACCGTTCCCGAGGATTATTGCCGGTTGATCCCCGTCTCTATGCAACTTCCCTTCCTTCCACCACTCTTGCCTACCGTCCGCGTAGATTTTTGCCGGTTGATCCCCTCCTCTATGAGTCTCCCCTTCCTTCCACCAAGACTGAGTACCGTTCACGAGGATTACTGCCGGTTGATCCCCGTCTCTATGACGCTTCCCTTCCTTATACCAGTACTGATCACCGTTCACGTAGATTATTGCCGGTTGAGCCCCTTCTCTATGCCGATTCCCTTCCTTCCACCAGAACTGATCACCGTTCGCGCGGATTATTGCCGGTTGATCCCCTTCTCTATGACGCTCCCCTTCCTTATGCCAACACTGGTCACCATTCGTATAAATTATTGCCGGTTTATCCCCTCCTCTATGATACTTCCCTTCCTTATACCAGTGCTGAGAACCGTACTTATTGATTATTGCTAGTCCATCATAATTATGGGGTTGGTGATGCAGACATATCTTATAGACATACCGCCATTCATCGGTAAATAGCTCGTTAAGGAACGTATTCGCCCCACACATATTGTTGATCTCTTCACGGTATAGGAATCGTGAAACAACGGATTGTAGGATACTTCTAAGATGTGGTTGACATATATTAGAGATGAGAGACATTAGTGTTGTTATGTGGATATAACAATACTTAATATAACAAATCATTTTAATTATTTTATACGTTTCCCTTCCTTATACCACTCCTGAGCACCGTTCCCGAGGATTATTGCTGGCTGATCATCTCTATAGACTTTCCCTTAAACCAGTACTGCCTACCGTCCGTGAAGATTATTGCCGGTTGATCCCCTTCTCTATGATACTTCCCTTCCTTATACCAGTGCTGATTTCCGTTTGCGGTGATTACTGCCGGTTGATCCCCGTCTCTATGACGCTGCCCTTCATTATACCACTCCTGACTACCATTCGCTCTGATTACTGCTGGTTGATCCCCTTCTCTATGAAACTTCCCTTCCTTCCACCATTCCTGAGTACCGTCCGCGTAAATTGTTGCCGGTTGATCTCCGTCTCTATGAAGCTTCCCTTCCTTAAACCACTCCTGACCACGGTACTTATTGATTATTGCTAGTCCATCATAATTATGGGGTTGATGATGCAGACATATCCTATAAACATACCGCCAATCATCGGTAAATAGATCGTTAAGGAACGTATTCGCCCCACACAAATTGTTGATCTCTTCACGGTATAGGAATCGTGAAACAACGGATTGTAGTATACTTCTAAGATGTGGTTGACATATATTAGAGATGAGAGACATTAGTGTTGTTATGTTGATATAACAATACTTTAACACAACAAATCATTTTTAATTATTTTATACGCTTCCCTTCCTTAAACCACTCCTGAGTACCGTTCGCGTGGATTACTGCCGGTTGATCCCCGTCTCTATGACGCATCCCTTCCTTATACCATGCATGATCACCGTTCGCGAGGATTCTTGCCGGTTGATCCCCTTCTCTATGAACCTTCCCTTCCTTATACCATACCTGATCACCGTTCGCGCAGATTATTGCCGGTTTATCCCCTTCTCTATGATACTTCCCTTCCTTATACCACCATTGATCACCGTTCGCGCAGATTATTGCCGGTTGATCCCCGTCTCTATGAATCTCCCCTTCCTTATACCAATACTGGGTACCTTTCACGAGGATTACTGCCGGTTGATCCCCGTCTCTATGACGCTCCCCTTCCTTCCACCAGTACTGATCACCGTTCACGCAGATTACTGCCGGTTGAGCCCCTTCTCTATGAAGCTTCCCTTCCTTATACCAGTACTGAGAACCGTACTTATTGATTATTGCTAGTCCATCATAATTATGGGGTTGGTGATGCAGACATATCCTACAGACATACCGCCAATCATCGAGAAATAACTCGTTAAGGTACCTATTCGCCCCACACAAATTGTTGATCTCTTCACGGTATAGGAATCGTGAAACAACGGATTGTAAGGTGCTTCTAAGATGTGGTTGACATATATTAGAGATGGTAGACATTAGTGTTGTTATGTGAATATAACAATACTTAATACAATAAATCATTTTATACGCATCCCTTCTATCCACCACTCCTGCCTACCGTCCGCGTAGATTCTTGCCGGTTGATCCCCGTCTCTATGCAGATTCCCTTCCTTATACCAGTACTGAGTACCGTCCGCGAAGATTTTTGCCGGTTGATCCCCGTCTCTATGAAGCTTCCCTTCCTTCCACCAAGACTGAGTACCGTTCGCGTCGATTACTGCCGGTTGATCCCCGTCTCTATGAAGCTTCCCTTCATTATACCAATATTGAGTACCGCTCGCGTAGATTGCTGCCGGTTGATCTCCGCCTCTATGCATCTTCCCTTCCTTATACCATCCCTGATCACCGTTCGCGTAGATTACTGCCGGTTGATCCCCGTCTCTTTGGAGCTTCCCTTCCTTAAACCACTCCTGACCACGGTACTTATTGATTATTGCTAGTCCATCATAATTATGGGGTTGGTGATGCAGACATATCCTATAAACATACCGCCAATCATCGGTAAATAGCTCGTTGAGGTACGTATTCGCCCCACACATATTATTAATCTCTTCACGGAATAGGAATCGTGAAACAACGGATTGTAGTATACTTCTAAGATGTGATTGACATATATTAGAGATGGCAGACATTAGTGTTGTTATTTGCATAACAATACTTGATGCGATAATTCATTTTAATTATTATTTTATACCGTTTCCCTTATACAACCACTCCTGAATATCATTAGCGAATATTGTTGCCGGTTAATCCCCTTATCTATACAACATCCCTTCATTAAACCACTTCTAGTGGATACAACAAAACTTGATAGCAAATCATTTTTGATATTAATTATATCGGTTTCGTACATAATTTCCTAATGCAAAGTAATTCATTGCTACATTTCCGGATCAGATATATCCTCCATACATTCTTCATCGTCAGATGGTGGAGATCCTTCAACATTCTTTCTATCTCTGATATGAATAATAAAATTTGAGCATACTCCTGCACACATTACATCTCCAGCATCACATGCGTTTCTATATGTGTATTCAGGCATGTAAATAATGCCTCTAGAAGCGACAGGGCATCCAGGATATATCCACACGTACCCTCCTGTTGTCACGCTACAATCATCACGGTGATTAGCAAAACAGTGTAAGTTCATGTCCATAAGAGCGCTAAGAGTTGAAGCGTTTCTTGCTTTGCATATAATACGTGGATTTCGTAAAAACTCAGCAGTTACTCCATACTGAGGGCGGTCATTACCTAGCGCTAGGGAACCTCCTACGAACCACACATCTACCATAACTGAAAAGCCTAGATTGAGAGCTTCGTTAATATAAGTGACAGAGTTTTCTCTGTCAGGATTCATGCCATCCACGTTACCTCTATGAGAAATTAGTAGCATTTCTCGTAGTTCAAATACCTTTAAGGCACGATATTGATGTTTACTGGTTATATAGTATAATCCATACATGTTAATAGCCAAGTGCCCCTCTTGGAATACCTAGTGAATTCGATGTACTCCCGTATGGCATTCCGTAAACGTTGCCATCAAGGCGAGCGCGTGCAGCGAGAGGAGACCCTCCATAAGGCGTCATTGGTGGAGGATCCTTCCTCATTGCGGATACGAAGAGAAGTGTTGCTATCGCCGAAACAATCGCGAAGACGAACGAGAATGCAACTACAAGCGGTGCTGAAACCACGTACAGACCATGTTTACTTGATTTTTGTACCCACATAGGCTTCGATAGTGTAAGTATAGCACATGAGAGAACGAATGCTATAATGAGAACAATAATAGAGGCAGTTATAGGGTCTCGATGATTAATCATTTATACTAACCAATATTTTTGCTGTATCGAAGACAATGTAAATTATCCTCTACAGTTAAAAAAATGCGTCTTGTATACTCTAACAGATTTTCCTGACAAATAAGCAAGTTGTAAATTGATTCAGGGGGCGAAACCCTAATAGAGACAGATGAACGTCATATAGAAGAATGGAAAACAATAAGAGTATATAGGACAACCAATTCCATAATATGGGGCTACAAGGGAAAAAAGAGTATTTCTCAACAAATTTCTTGTTTAACAAAGATGGCAAGAATACCATTGAAATCTTGTAAGAGTTCCCGGAAAAAAAAAGTAGCCCGTAGGGCGAGCAGAAAAATCAACAAGAAGAGTAGGAAAAGTGGAAGTCGTAGGAAGAGTAGGAAAAGTGGAAGTCGTAGGAAGAGTAGGAAAAGTAGGAAAAGTGGAAGTCGTAGGAAGAGTAGGAAGAGTAGGAAAA
>Ga0210044_10002529_pt1 | contig 27184 bp, 36 predicted proteins | sample CryGey13umfilter_2_FD_183959 | JGI IMG/M metagenome (GOLD analysis project Ga0210044, IMG submission 183959) | Groundwater microbial communities from aquifer in Utah, USA - Crystal Geyser 4/9/14 3 um filter (SPAdes) (version 2) | ecosystem: Environmental > Aquatic > Deep subsurface >... | reverse complement strand
CTCACCTCTTTGTCACCGCCAACGATTTCTCGTCCCAGGGTGCCCATCGCTTGATATCCTACGAAAAGAATCGTACTCTCCGGTCTGGAAATGTTTCTAACCAGATGATATTTTATTCTACCTCCGGTGCACATGCCGGAGCCAGCGATTATCATGGCAGACCCGGCTATGTAATTTATCGCCTTTGACTGGTCCACTGTCCTGACCATAGTGAGGCCAGGGAAGTCAAACGGCGATTTTCCCTGTCGAATAAGTGCTAGCATCTCCTTGTCGAATAGTTCAGTATGATGTTGGAACACCTCTGTGACGCTTAACGCCATAGGGCTGTCGACGAAAACCACAAGGTGCGGTATACGGTCTTTGATTAGCAATTCATTCAGGTAATAGAGAACTTCCTGTGACCTCTCAAGGGCAAAGCTTGGGATGAGTATATTCCCGGCAGCCTCTACGGTTGAGCTTATCACCCTGGCAAGCTCGTCGCTGATGGTTTCCTGGCTCTCGTGCAGCCTGTCGCCATAGGTAGACTCCACCAGCACGTAATCCGCCTGGTCGAAGAGGGTTGGGTCCCGCAGTATAGGCTTGTTCCACCGCCCAACATCCCCAGAAAAGAGAAGAGTCCTTTTTTCTCCATCTTGGCTTACCGTGACCTTTATCATGGATGAGCCAAGGACATGACCAGCATCGTGGAAGGTGGCTACAACCCCATCACCTATCTGGACTGGCTCTCCGTAGTAGATAGGTGACAATAGACGGAAACAATCTTTGGCGTCATCTGTGGTGTACAGCGGGACCTCAGGATAAGGGCCTCTCCTTCCCTCCCGCTGGTGCCTTTTCCTCTTGAACTCGGCATCTTCCTGCTGGATATTTGCGGAATCCATGAGTATGATTTTAGCAATTTCAGAAGTGGCAGCAGTGCAGTATACATGCCCGTCAAACCCTTCACGCACTAGCTTGGGCAGTAGACCACAATGGTCGAGGTGAGCGTGGGTCAGAAGCACGGCATCGATGCTGTCGGGCGGGATGAGAAAGGGCTCCCAATTTCTTCCCCTGAACTCCCTTTCCTGATAAAGCCCACAATCTACCAAGAATCTGACGTCATTGGCCTCCACAAGATACCGTGAGCCCGTAACGTTCCGGGCCGCACCCAGAAAGCTTAGCTTAATATGCATAGTTTTGCCTCTAGGCTATGCTTGCCTCCCAAAGTTATAGCGTAATTTTAGCACTCGCTCTATTAGTAGCCAATAGGTAACATACTTGTTGAGACAGGGTAAGTTGTCGGAGATACCACTGGATGCGAACCGGACACATGGCTAAACAATCCATCGTAATGTGCAATATCCACATCGGCCAGAGGGATTGTGACCTCTTCAGCAACATTCCCATTTTCTCTTGTGTGCTGTGTGCTTTATTGCTACAATTATCATCAGCGAGATTACAGGGCTAAATGGTTAAACTGAAAGCTAGTTCGAAAGTTCTACCTATTGTAACCCTAGCTTCACCAAGGAGGTGATTATGAAAGCAGGAGCCTGTGGCATAGCTTGCGAGGTTTGCGGTTATTTTGTTAAGGGAATATGTGATGGGTGTGTTGCTGGCAATGATGAAGGTGCATCAAAGAAGCTGGAAACGCAGAAGGCGAAGTTGGGTTTTAACTGTCCCGTTCTTGAGTGTGCCTTTAAAAACAAGATAGGCTACTGTCTTAAGGATTGTAATAAATTTCCCTGCGAAGTATTGTATCAAGGATTTCCTTACAGCAAGGGATTTTTAGATATATTTAAGAAGAGGTAACAAAGATGTCTGGCAAGATGGAAGAACCCAAGAAGGGAAAGGGAGTCAGCGGACTAGTTTTCGCAGCGTGCCTCTTTCTTGGTCTTGGAATTGGCATAGGATTAGATTATATGCCAGCTGCTCTTTTCATTGGTATGGCGGTTGGCTTTCTAGCTATGGCAATCTTGCGGCTTAAGCTTGGTGGTGGTGATTGTGCCCCTGTAGCTCAGTAGGATAGAGCAGCGGTTTCCTAAACCGCGTGTCGGGCGTTCGAGTCGCCCCAGGGGTATTTGATATAATTTATAATTGGATTAAGGGGTGTAGCTCAGTTTGGTAGAGCAGCGGTCTCCAAAACCGCCGGTCGTGGGTTCGAGTCCTGCCACCCCTGCCATGCCGGGGTGGTGGAATAGGTAGACACGCCATCTTGAGGGGGTGGTGGGCGTAAGCCCATGGGAGTTCAAGTCTCCCCCTCGGCACAAATTTTGACTTGCTTAAATTGAAGGAAGTGATTAAAATTTAGTTTAATGAATTGGCGTGATTTTTTATTAGGAGTAGGAATAGTAGGAGCTTTCGTGGCTTTAGGAATTGGAATGACAAAAGCTCTCAGTTCTCACCCTAAGCAAGAGAGGAGACTTAATTGTAAGTTTATTCCCACAGGTGAGATAGTAGCAAGGGAATACGATGATGCGATTGAAGTTATCAGAGGGCCAGCTTATGAGTGTTACATAAAAGGAGAATTAAAATGAAGATATATCACATTTTTTATGCGGATACTGTGGCAAAAATAAGATTTGCTGATGGAACCATTCAAGAAATTAGGGGTCCGGCAGCAGAAATAATTGACACTTCCACTGAAGGGAAATCGATCCTTCTTCAGCAAAAGAGCTTTTTGGAACCCCTCCAGTGAAAGAAATTGAAGATAAATCTGATCCTACCCTCGTTGCAAAAACAATAGAAGTTACTGCAAGGGATATTTCAAAAACTAGAATTGTTCCTGGCAGTAGTAAGCACAGGGCACAACAAATTATCGCTCGGAACGGTAAAGCTCATGCCGATGAGGGAAGAATTATAAAAGAATAAAAAGATTGTAAGGCGGAAGTAGTTCAGCGGTAGAATGCCTCCTTGCCAAGGAGGAGGTCGCGAGTTCGAATCTCGTCTTCCGCTCCAAGAAAGAGTGGGACCCACAAAAATCGCAGATTTTTGTGGGCATGGTTATGGCGGTGTAGCCAAGAGGTAAGGCAGGGGTCTGCAAAACCCCGATACAGCGGTCCGAATCCGCTCGCCGCCTTTTTAATTTCTGCCGAGGTGGCGGAAAGGTAGACGCGGCGGACTTAAAATCCGTTTCCCGTAAGGGAGTGTGGGTTCGAGTCCCTCCCTCGGCAGTGAGTTTTTCAAAATTTACAGCATAAGAGCAGTTTGTTTATATCCTCCACCAGTTGGGAATCTAGTAGGATGAGCCAGTCTGGGCTAACTACTGCTTTCGTTCGTGATAATCCATGAATCGTTCAATGGCTTTAGCGACATTGTGTATCGAATGATAAACAGGCGGCTCAACTTAAGCACACATTTGTTTGGCAATTCGTGAGTATACAATGGTTTTATGCTGAGCTATAATACGCGGATAACCGAATTGCAGGAGGGAACAGGGAAATATGACAGTAGGAACCACAATTTTGGATAAGGCGAAGATGGAGAGAAGGACAGTGTTAACGGAATTTGAATCTAAAGAATTGCTCAAGCAAGCTGGCATACCGGTTATTGAAACGAGATTGGTTAAAACCAGGAAAGAAACTATTTCTGTAAGCAAAGAGTTGGGGTTCCCGGTAGTGCTTAAAATTGCCTCGCCTGATATCGTGCATAAGAGCGACTCCGGCGGAGTTAAATTGGACATTGCTAATGCTACCCAAGCAGGCAGGGCATATGCTGAAATCATGTCATCCATAAAGCATAAATATCCCGGCGCTGTCATTCATGGTTTAACTGTGCAGAAAATGGCTCGTCCGGGCATCGAGGTAATTGTCGGCATGAGCAAGGACCCTCAATTTGGGCCAGTGATCATGTTTGGTCTCGGTGGCATTCTGGTAGAGTTACTAAAGGATGTTTCCTTCAGGATAGTTCCGATTACCCGGGAAGATGCTGCTGAGATGATCAGGGAGATAAAGGGATACCCCTTATTGGAAGGTTACCGGGGACAAGAACCAGCTAACATCACTGCTCTTGAAGACTTAATGGTCAGAGTATCACAGTTTGTAGAACAAACTCCTGAAATTAAAGAGCTTGACCTTAACCCCATATTCGCCTATAAGGATAAGGTCATAGCTTTGGATGCCAGGGTTATCCTGGAAGATTAGCTGTTTCGTGCCGCGCTCTCGATGCCAAACCCAGCTAGGCATCTCACAAAAAGAAAGCTTATTTTTTTTGAATAACTTGCTTTACTGCCTCTTCGATACCTTCCGCGGTCAGCCCAGATCTTTGAAGCAGCTCCCCGGATTTCCCCGATAAAGAATAACGGTCTTTAAGATTAACGAAAGACATAGGCACTGGTTTTTCTCTAGCTACTATTTGAGCAACTCGGCTACCTAAGCCGCCATGAGCCAAATGTTCCTCAGCAACGACGATTGCCTTTGTCTCTGAGGCTGCTTTAATTATAGCTTCCTCATCCAGGGGGTTGAGAGTGTGCATATTAATTACACGACAGCCTATTCCCTGGTTTGCCAATACCTTTGCTGCCTGCAAAGCTTTAGCTACCATAATGCCCATGGCTATAATGGCAACGTCTTTACCATGTTTCATGGTTATTGATTTACCCACCGTGAAATGGTGGCCTTTGCGGTAGATGAGCGGTGTTTTAGGACGGCTTAATCTAATGTAAAAAGGTCCGTAGGTGGCTGCAGCTGCTTTTACTGCCTCAGTGGTTTCTATGGCATCAGCGGGGACAATAACGGTAAAGCTGGGAAGGGAGCAATATAAGGATAAATCCTCAATGGCTTGGTGGGAAGTACCATCCTCGCCAACAGTAATACCTCCATGGGTGGCTACGATCTTGACATTTAATTTTGGTTGGGAGATACACATCCTTAACTGGTCAAAACAGCGGCATGAAGCAAAAACAGCAAAAGAACTGGCAAAAACGGTTTTCCCTGAAGCAGCTAATCCCGCGGCTATACCTATCATGTTTTGTTCCTCTAAACCACAGTCAAAGAAACGCTCGGGAAACTCTTGTGCAAAAAGGTAAGTCATCGTGGACAATGATAAATCAGCATCCAAGACAATAATGTCTTTGTTTTGTTTACCTAGTTCAATTAACGTTCTGCCGTAAGCTTCGCGGGTAGATGCTTCCACAGTCATTATTATTCCAGTTCCTGTAACGCTCTTTTAGCTTCCTCCAATGTAGGTGCCTTGCCGTGAAATTCAACATTATTCTCCATAAAGCTAACTCCCTTACCCTTAATGGTATGTGCAATGATAATGGTTGGCTTACCTTTGGTTGTTTTAGCTTCCTCGAAAGCGGTCAAAATTTGGTCAAAGTTATGGCCATCTATTTCAATGGTATGCCAACCGAAAGCTTGCCATTTTTCGTTTACCGGCTCGATATTCATGATATTCCGAGTCCAGCCACTAAGTTGCAGTTGATTGCGGTCAATAACCGCAGTCAAATTATCCAATTTGAAGTGGGCGGCTGATAAAGCTGCCTCCCAAGTTTGGCCTTCTTCACATTCACCATCGCTAAGGAGAACGTAGGTTTGATAATCATGGTGATCGAGCTTAGCAGCTAATGCAATACCGATGCCGAAGGATAAACCTTGACCTAAAGAGCCTGCTGACATTTCTACCCCGGGGGTAAGATTTCTATCAGTATGTCCTTGAAGGCGGCTATCTAGTTTTCTCAACGTGGTCAATTCTTCCACGGGGAAATAGCCACTTTCAGCCAGGACAGCATATAAGGCTGGAGCAGCATGCCCTTTGCTTAATATAAATCTGTCACGGTCTTTCCATCTGGGGTTATGCGGGTCATGGTGCATAATTTTGAAATAAAGTGCGGTGATGATATCTACAGCTGATAAAGAGCCTCCAGGATGTCCACTGCCTGCTGTAGCGATCATAGTGATTATATGGCATCGTAGCTTTTTTGCCATCTCAATAAGCTCCGGCACAGTAAGGTCGAAGACATTAGTACCTGTAGTATCTTGAGAGGCTACTTTGATGTGATTTGACATTTGCTTAATAGCAATAAATATTGTTAATTTAGTTATTGTAAATAAAGATGACTTATAATGTCTATATGGTAAATGAAATATTTCCCAAAAATTTGTGGTTGACCATAAAATTGAGATTAGAGGTTTAGTGGTGCTCGAATTACTCTATACTAATGGGAGAGAAGATTGACATTTGAACGTGAAAGGATTCGGTCTTTTATCGCCATCGAATTGCCCCGTGAAATTAAGTATGAGTTAGCGCAATTGGGTAGTAACCTTATGGATGCCAGGCATCCATTCGTTAAGTGGGTGGACTTTGAGAATGTTCACTTGACCTTAAAATTCTTAGGTAATGTCCCTGGTAATCAGATAACAGAGATAACTGAAGCTATGAAGGAAGCTGTTTATGGAATTTCTCCGTTTAGATTGGAGGTTTCAGGTTTAGGAGCCTTTCCAAAGATGGCGCAGCCACGTGTTATCTGGGTTGGTATCAGCGGAGAAACAGGCAAGCTTTTAGATTTACAGCAAAGGGTGGATTCGAAACTTGTTCCCTTGGGCTTTGCTAGAGAAAATCAATCATTTGTACCACACTTGACGCTAGCACGTGTTAGGGATAATGCCTCATTAGGTGATAGAAAAGACCTTGGGCGGTTATTGACCTCTACCAAATTTGAAAGCAGGTGCCATATTACTGTAAATTCCATTAACTTAATGAAGAGTCAGCTAAGACCTGAGGGACCTGTTTATTCCCGGTTATTTACAGTGAGTTTACAGGGTGGCTGAGTTTACTTGCTATGGCAACTTGCTTATACTAGTATTGTGTGAGGTGACTGAAGATGCCTTATCAATTGGAAGAAGGTGAGTCTTTACAAAGGCAGCGATTAAGTAGGGAAGCGACAAATTTGGCTGTCCAGGGACGCTGGGAAGAAGCTGCGAAGTTAAACAGGGAGATAATCGAAAGATTTCCTAATGATATTAAGGCTTATAATCGTCTTGGCAGAGCTTTGACAGAATTGGGGGAAATTGCCCAAGCAAGAGAAGCTTATCTCATGGCGCTGGAACTCGCACCAGATAATGCAATTGCCAAGAAGAATATTGCTCGTTTGGATAGCTTATCAGAATCTAAGGTAGGTTTTGATAATAAAGTAGCTAGAATTATCCCTGAGCTTTTTATTGCTGAATCAACTAAGTCTGGAATAGTAACCCTTCATAATTTAGCCCCGAGCAAGGTATTAGCTAGGGTAAACCAAGGTGACCAAGTACAGTTAAGTCTGGAAGAACAGCGGTTGGTCGTTACAAGTGAAGATGGGATGTATCTCGGCGAGGTAGAGCCTAAACATAGCTCGCGCCTCGTGAAGCTTATAAAAGGCGGCAATAAGTATGTAGCTGCCATTTTTGGTGTGGAAGCAACCAAGGCTCAGGTGATAATTAAGGAGATATATCAACGTCCTGATCAGAGTGGTATTCCTTCCTTCCCAGGTAAAATCGCTGATTCTTCCCATCCTTATGCTGGAGGGAAATTGCTCGGGTGGGGTATCGTTGACAAGGAAGAAGAAGCCGAGCATTTTGAGGAGGGGGTCGAGGACTCCTCTGAAGAAATGTTACCAGATGGTTTTTCAGTAGTCGAGGATATCGAGTGAGGTGAGACGCAATGGCAGTAGGAATAGTAAGGCCTGTTAATATCGAAGAGGAAATGAAAAGCTCATACCTTGACTATGCTATGAGTGTTATTGTCTCCCGAGCATTGCCTGATGCACGAGATGGCTTGAAGCCGGTACAACGACGTATTCTCTACGCTATGAATGAGCTAGGATTACGTCATAATAGTCAACATAAGAAAAGTGCTCGAATTGTCGGGGAGGTTATGGGGAAATATCACCCTCATGGTGATGCTCCTGTTTATGAAGCTATGGTGAGGATGGCACAGGATTTTTCCCTGAGATACGTTTTAATCGATGGACAGGGTAATTTTGGCAGTATTGATAATGACCCACCAGCAGCAATGCGATATACGGAAGCTAGGCTCGCTGAGATTTCACAAGAGATGCTAGCTGATATTGACAAAGGTACTGTTAACTTCGTTCCTAACTTTGATGCTTCCCTTAAGGAACCCTCTGTCTTGCCAGCAAGATTACCTAATCTGCTGGTTAATGGTTCTTCCGGTATAGCTGTAGGTATAGCAACTAATATACCGCCACATAATCTTGCTGAAGTATGTGATGCTATCACTTATTTGATTGACAGTCCTGATGCTACTGTGGAGGAAGTTCTGGATTTTGTTACGGGGCCTGACTTCCCTACTGGTGGGGTTATTTTAGGCACTGAAGGAATAAAGAATGCTTATGCCACTGGGCAAGGGAAGGTTGTGGTTCGGGCTAAAGTTAACGAGGTAACTACCAAGGGGGGTAGAAGGCAGATAATCATCACTGAACTCCCTTATCAGGTAAATAAATCAGCTTTGGTAGGGAGGATAGCCGAGCTAGTTAAACAAAGAAAGATTGATGGTATCAGCGAAGTACGTGATGAATCAGATAGAGAAGGAATGCGAGTTGTTATTGAAGTTAGGAAAGAGGCACCTGTCCAGCAAATAATTAACAACCTTTACCTGAACACTGCAATGCAAACTGCCTTTTTCATTAATATGGTAGCTTTAGTTAATGGGCAACCTAAGCTTATTAATCTCAAGGAAGCTCTGATTTGTTACATTGATTTCCGTCAAGAGATTATCACCAGACGCTCTCAGTTTGAGCTAAACAAGGCTAAAGAGAGAGCACATATACTTGAGGGACTTAAAATTGCCCTGGATAACCTAGAGCAGGTGATCAACATAATTCGAAAATGCGAAACGGTTGAGTCCGCTCGTAGCGAATTAGCATCGTTTTTTAGCCTGTCCCAGATTCAAGCGCAAGCTATTCTTGACATGCCACTTCGACGATTGGCTCACTTAGAGCGAGAGAAAATTGATGACGAATATAGGGATGTAATAAGCAACATTTCCTATTTAGAGGATTTGTTGGCTAATCCCAAGAAGGTATTATACCTTATTCAGCAAGAGATTGCTGAATTGAAATCCAGGTATGGTGATCAGCGGCGGACCATGATTAGCGAAGAGGAGGCGGTTGAATTTCGTAAGGAAGAGCTTATTCCTCACCAAAAAGTAATAGTTATCTTGACTAATCAAGGATTTATTAAGAGAGTTTCGGTTGGCATGTATCGATTGCAACATCGTGGTGGGAAAGGGGTCATGGGAATGGCGACTCGCGAAGCTGATTCTATAAAACACATCTTAATAGCTGATACCCATGATAACTTGCTTTTCTTTACTGCTTCCGGAAAAGTTTATTCGCTCAAGTGCTACGAAATTCCTGAAGGTTTGTCTCGAGGTACTAAGGGAACCGCGCTAGTCAATTTATTGCTTATTGATCTAAAGAATAAAGTAACCGCAATGGTAGCTTCAGCAGATTTCCCGTCAGACAAGTTCCTGTTGATGGCTACTAAGGCTGGTATGATTAAAAAAACTTCCCTAGATAAGTTTGCCAAGATTAGGAAGAAAGGTATTGTTGGTATGAGACTTAATAAGGGAGATGAGCTAATATCAGCTGGAGTAGCTACTAATTCAGATGAGGTTATTATAGTGAGCGAAGGTGGGCGGGCTATTAAGTGTAGGGTTAATGATTTGAGAGCTGCATCCAGAATCAGTGGTGGTGTTCGTGGTATCCGCCTGGATGGCGACTGTGCTGTGGGTATGGGAGTCGTGTTTTCCGGGGCATGTTTGCTTACTGTAACACAGCGTGGTTTTGGTAAGTTGACTAAAGTGCCAAATTATTTAATGCACAAGCGAGGTGGTAAGGGAATCCGAGCACATAGAGTGAGTGAGAAGACAGGTAAATTAGCAGGGTGTAAGCTAGTTTCAACAGATGGTTACTTAGTAATGTTGTCAAGCAAAGGTAACGTAGTGCGTATACCTATGGTGCAAATTTCAATTCAAAGCAGGAATACTAGAGGGGTGCGTTTGATGACACTGAGTGAGGATGATAGTGTAGTCTCCCTGGCTACTCTGGCCGTATGGCAAATTGAAGTACTTGGGAGTGGGGTTTAAATGATATTTCCAAGAAGTGGGTTGATTTTTCATATTTGAAGTATTCTACGATTTTGAATAGATTCTTTTACTAATATGCACCGGGAGGTAAACAATGCTGGAGTTACGGAGAGATTGGTCTGAGTTAGTCATTAATTTGCAAAAAGAGATGGAGCGCTTAATGGATGATTTTGCTACTCGTAAGCCACCGATGGTGCGTTTTTCACCTAAGACTTGGGAACCATCTGTAGATGTATATGAAACTGAGAACGAGGTGGTAATTCTTATCGAATTAGCAGGAGTTAAGGAGGATGAAATAGAGGTTGCCGTTGATAATAAAATAGTTACTATTAGGGGGGATAGGAAGGATATTAAGCGAGGAATTAGGCGGACTTATTCTCAAATGGAGATTTTGTGGGGTCCTTTTGAGAGAAATATCTCATTGACAACCAATGTAGATGTTAGTCAAGTCAAAGCTTATTATGAATCTGGCTTCTTAGAAATAGTTTTACCTAAATTGAATGATGACAAATATCGCCAGGTGAATATTAAAGTTAGGTAGTTAAGGGTGAAATAGAAATGGTCGTTGCCCAGAGAAAGGGAAAAACTACTAAAGAAGAATTTCAAGTTCCTGAAGAGCTATATATTCTCCCCAGTGATGAGGTGGTACTTTATCCCTCTCTCATTATCCCGTTAGCCATAGCGGATGAAAAGATGGTCAAGCTTATAGATGAAATTATTACCGGTGATAAGGTTGTTGGTTATTTTGCGCAACGTCCGAAATCGAAAGAAACTCCACCAGCTAATCTTTACTCCATAGGTACTGCTGCTTTAATTGCCAGGATGTTCAAATTGCCTGATGGCTCAATTCGTATTTTTCTTCAGGGGCTTTCCCGGGTTAGATTAAAGGAAGTTACTCAAACTGAGCCCTATATAAAGGCTAAAGTTGAAGTGATTAAGGATAAGTTGGAGAAGAGCATGGAACTGGAGGCTCTTACTCGGAATTTAACTGGACTTTTCCAGAAGGTAGTTGAGTTAGCCCCAAATTTACCTAGCGAGTTGAATTTCGCGGTATTAAACATACCAGATCCTGGCAGCTTAGCTGACTTCGTTGCTATTAATGTTAATCTTAAACTCGAGGAAAGACAAGATATCTTAGAAACTATTGATGTTGTGGAGCGAATTAAGAAACTAACTACTTTTGTCAATCGTGAGTTGGATGTGCTGCAACTGGGAAACAAAATTCAATCTGAAGCAAAAGAGGAGATGACTAAAGCTCAACGCGAGTTCTATCTTCGTCAACAGTTAAAAGCGATACAGAAAGAATTGGGAGAAACCGATGAACGAACTGCAGAGATAAACGAGCTTAAGGAAAAGATTGCTAAGGCAAAGTTAGCGCCACAGGCTCAGGAAGAAGCAGAACGAGAACTTGACCGATTAGCTAAAATGCCACCCGGGGCTGCAGAGTACACTGTATCGCGGACTTACCTTGATTGGCTAATTAATCTCCCTTGGGTGAAAACTACTGAGGATAACTTAGATATAGCCAGGGCATCTGCGATACTTAATGAAGACCATTATGACTTGGATAAGGTAAAGGAAAGGGTGCTCGATTATTTAGCAGTGCGGAAATTAAAATCGGATATGAAAGGTCCTATTTTGTGCTTTGTTGGACCTCCGGGAACTGGGAAAACCTCAGTGGGGCAATCTATAGCTCGTGCCCTGGGGAGAAAATTCATTCGTATGTCGTTGGGAGGTATTAGAGACGAAGCTGACATTAGAGGTCATAGGCGCACATATGTTGGGGCCTTACCTGGCAGGATTATTCAAGGACTGAGACACGCTGAATCCAATAACCCAGTATTTATGCTTGATGAGATTGATAAGTTAGGCGTTGATTTTCGAGGTGACCCTGCTGCCGCCTTGCTTGAGGTTCTCGACCCTGAGCAAAATTTTTCCTTTGCAGACCATTATCTTGATGTGCCATTCGATTTATCCAAGGTAATGTTTATCACCACAGCTAACATCGTTGATCCTATTCCACCAGCATTGCTGGATAGGATGGAGGTTATTGAGTTACCCGGATATATTGAAAATGAAAAACTGCATATTGCCCAGAAATTTCTTATTCCCAAGCAAATTAATGAAAATGGACTAACTCCAGAGCAACTAAAAATCGCCGATGAAGCTGTGCTCAGTATTATTCGGAATTATACTAGAGAGGCTGGATTAAGGAATCTAGAGCGGGAGATTGGCACCATTTGTCGTAAAGTTGCTCGTCAGGTAGCTGAAGGTAAGGAAGCGGTGAGTGTAATTACCTCCGATAAGCTCCGTGATTACCTTGGTTCTGAGAAATTTCGCTATGAAATAGCGGAAGGTGCTGACGAGGTAGGTGTGGCTACCGGTTTGGCTTGGACACCGGTAGGTGGCGATATTATCTTTGTTGAAGCCACTTTGGTTCCGGGGAAAGGTAATCTTACTCTTACCGGTAAACTTGGTGACGTGATGCAGGAATCAGCTAAAGCAGCTCTTACTTATACTCGTTCTTTGTTAAGCCGGCAGGTTAAAGGAATGCTTGGTGAATATGTCGCTGTAAATTCCAAGGACTTTTATGAAAAGCAGGATCTCCATATTCATGTTCCTTCTGGCGCTATTCCCAAAGATGGTCCATCTGCCGGCATTACCATGGCTGTAGCTTTAGTTTCAGCGGTAACCAAGCGCCCTGTGAGTAAAGACATCGGCATGACTGGTGAAATCACATTGAGGGGTAAAGTGCTTCCCGTCGGTGGTATCAGGGATAAAGTGTTGGCTGCTCACCGGGCAGGTCTCAAGAGAGTAATTTTGCCCGAGGAGAATAAAAAGGATTTGGAGGAAGTTCCTCAACAAGTTAAGAAAGAACTTCAGCTTATTTTTGTTGACAGTATTGATAAGGCACTTGAAGTGGCCTTGAAGGACAAAATAGCTTCCTAAGCCTCTGGTTTTGTAGATTTCTTAATTAACAAATCAATCTGCTGATAAGGTGGAGTTTGCACGGGCCATCTTGTATTTTTCACGGCAGGCAATTGACCAACGTTGTAATCCACAAGCATTACATTTTCCGTGGCTACAATTTGGTGTTTCCTTCACTTGCCAAAGGTTGTAATATTCCCTTTCGAGGAATTCCCTACTTATTCCGGTGTCAATATGCTCCCAGGGTAACGTTTCATCAAGTGCTCGCCCCCGATTGGCGTAGAAGGAAATATCAAGTCCATGCTCTTCAAACGAGGTAATCCATTTTTGGTGATCGAAACATTCGCTCCAGGCATCAAATTTGCACCCTAGTTGCCAGGCGCGATGGATAACTTTGCTCAGACGGCGGTCACCCATAGATAAAGCTGCTTCTAATTGGCTAGCTTTAAGATTAAGCCAGGAAAATCTTATCCCTGGTTGGTTCAATCCTCGCTTTAATATTTCATATTTAGGTAATAATTTTTCCTCTGTTTCCTGTCCTATCCATTGGCAGGGAGTATGTGGCTTAGGAACGAGAATAGACGTGCTAATATGTAGCCTGCTTTTTCGGCATAGACGACTTATTTTGGTAACAAGCTCAACAATGCTTTTTATATCATCAAGGGTCTCGCTAGGCAATCCGAGGATAAAGTATAATTTTATATTTACCCAATCTTTATTTATAGCAGTTAATGTCTCTAACATAGCTTGTTCGGGAATATTTTTGTTGATTACACGGCGCAATCTTTCACTTCCTGCTTCGGGAGCAAAGGTCAGAGTTATTTTGTGTTGTGCTCTCATTAGTAATTCAGTTAATTCTGCCGTGACTGAATCTAGGCGTAAGCTTGGTAAAGATAAGGTAAGCTCTCTTGGATAATACTGATTCGCTAATTTATCAACGAGTCCCTCAATGTCAGTATATTTTGCGGTGTCCAGGGAAAGTAGAGATATTTCATTATAGCCGCAATATTTTAGCAATTCGGCTATAGCTTTCATTACTTCTTGTTGTGGGCGTTGTCGGACAGGGCGGTAGATCATTCCAGCTTGGCAAAATCGGCAACCTCCAGTGCAACCTCGCTGGATTTCTACAGTTCCATGCCCATGTATTACTTCAATGTAAGGAACCACTGGCTTTGTGACTGGAGGAGGTAATTTGGCTACTACTCTACGTTCGATTTTTGGCTTGACTTCAGGTAGTGTAGGGACAATGCTGTTTATAGTACCATTCTTGTTGTAGTAGACTTGGTAAAAACGAGGCACATAAATCCCGGGCAATTTAGCAGCTTGTCGAAGCAATTCTTCTTTATCCTCTCTATATGCTCGGAAGAGCTCTAGCAACTCGATAATTATTTCTTCACCTTCACCGATGACAAACAAATCAATGAAATCAGCCATAGGCTCAGGATTAAGAGCACAACTACCGCCGGCTATTATCAAAGGATGGGAGTTATCCCTGTGATAATTGAACAAGGGAATTTGAGCTAAGTTCAGGATGTTTAACACATTAGTATAAGTAAGCTCGTAGCCTAGTGAGAAGCCGATAATGTCAAATTCGCCTAGCCTATGTTTTGATTCTAAGCTAAAAAGGGGGATATGGCGTTCTCGCAGCACTACTTCCATATCTATCCATGGAGCGAAAACCCTTTCCGCCAAGACATCTGGTTGTTCATTGAATATCTTGTACAAGATAGCTATTGCTAAGTTGGACATGCCAATTTCATAAATTTCGGGATAGCATACGGCAATTCGAATTGGTGTCGCCTTCCAATCCTTGACTATGCTGTTCCACTCGCCTCCGGTATAGCGAGCAGGTTTTGAAACTCGTGTAAGGATGGTGTTGAATTCGTGCACTTTATCTCAAGCATTATAGCTTCTTGCTATGGTAAACTTCAAAGTATCTAGTTATATAATTTGACATATTTACCTTGGTTTGCTAAATTGTAGGTTTGTTGTGCTATAGTTGTGGAGTAAATTAAACAGGTAGTAAAGGCTGTCCGGTTGAATCCGTGCTATAGTTAGAGTAAAAGAGGTCGATGTATAACTAGGTAGTTTTAAAATAGTTTAAGATATAAGAGGGTTATAGAAGTGCCAACGATTAATCAGCTTGTTCGCAAGGGGCGCAAGAAACCTGGTAAACGAACCAAGGTTCCAGCGTTGCATTTAAGTTATAATGCTATAAAAGGCAGAACTCGCTGGACTGAAGGTTCACCTCAAAAGCGAGGCGTTTGCATTGAGGTTAAGACTGTTACTCCTAAGAAACCGAATTCGGCACTACGTAAGGTTGCTCGTGTAAGGCTAACTAACGGGATGGAAGTGACCGCTTATATTCCTGGTGAAGGGCATAATTTACAAGAACATTCGGTGGTTTTAATCCGTGGTGGTAGAGTCAAAGATGTTCCCGGAATTGGCTACCACATTGTTCGTGGTACCCTAGATACCGAAGGGGTGGCTAATCGGAAACAGGGTCGTAGTCGATATGGTACTAAACGGACTGCGGGCAAGTGAGGTAGCACATGCCGAGAAAGAGTAACAAGGTAGTAAAAAGAGAAATTCCTCCTGACGCTAAATATGGAAGTGTTATCGTGTCTAAATTTATTAATAAACTCATGTTGCGCGGGCAGAAAGCCACTGCCGAGCGTGTTGTTTATGATGCTTTGTTGCTTACCAGTGGACGAGCGGATGGTAGCCCTGTAGAAGTTCTAGAACAGGCGGTTAAGAATGTTACACCAGCTCTTATGGTTAAGTCGCGACGCATCGGTGGGGCTACATACCAAGTTCCTGTGGAAGTAGAAGAAAATCGGGGGCGTTCTATCGCAATGAGATGGTTAATTAGTGCAGCGAGAGCACGCCATGGTAATTCAATGGCAGAAAAATTAGCTGCTGAGTTGACTGATGCTGTTCGTGATCAAGGAGCGGCAATTAAAAAACGCAGCGATGTTTATCGGATGGCTGAAGCTAATAGAGCCTTCGTACATTATCGTTGGTGAGGAGTGGGCGTGTCACGAACTTTCCCTTTAGAAAAGATACGTAATATGGGCATTATTGCCCATATAGACGCTGGTAAAACTACTGCTACGGAGAGGATACTCTACTATACAGGGCGCACTTACAAGATTGGCGAGGTAGATGAAGGCACTGCGACCATGGATTGGATGCAGCAGGAACGTGAGCGTGGCATTACTATTACTTCCGCGGCTACTACTTGCTACTGGCGTGAGTACTGCATCAACATCATTGATACTCCTGGGCATGTAGATTTCACTGCTGAAGTGGAACGTAGTCTTCGTGTGTTAGATGGTGGCATCGTAATACTCGATGCTTTAGCAGGTGTCGAAGCTCAATCAGAGACAGTGTGGCGCCAGGCAGACAAATATGATGTAGCTAGGCTCTGTTTTCTAAACAAGATGGACAGAGTCGGTGCTGACTTTTATCACGCCGTAAGAATGGTAGAAGAGCGACTTCAAGCTAAACCGTTACCCATAGAGCTCCCTCTAGGGGTTGAAAATCTTTTCCGAGGAGTCATTGACCTTGTGGAGAATAACGCTATTACTTTTCCTGATAATCCTGATTTAATGCCTGTGATGGAAACTATTCCTGAGAGTGATAGGGCTGTAGCGGCTGAGTACCGTCAAAAATTAATTGAGAGATTAGCTGAAAGTGATAATCAGATTATGCAAATGTATCTCGAAGGTCAGGATATCCCGGTCTCATTATTAAAAGGTGTTATAAGAAAGTTAACCATAGCTAATCAAGCAGTACCTGTTCTTTGTGGTAGTGCTCTGCGAGGTAAAGGGATACGTCCTCTGCTCGATGCCGTTGTTGATTATCTTCCTTCGCCCCTGGATATTCCTCCTATCTCTGCAATGGGGCTTAGTGGCGAGAAGGGAATTCTTTGTCGGCCTAATGATGAAGATGCTCTCGCAGCGTTGGTTTTTAAAACAGTTTCTGACCCATTTATGGGCAGATTAAGTTATATCCGTGTGTATTCAGGGGAAATAAAAGCCGGGGCTCAGGTTCTTAACTCCACGAGAAATGAAAAGGAACGGCTGGGAAAGCTATATCTTATGCATGCTAATCACCGGGAGGAAATCGATGAAGCTGACACAGGTGCCATTGTAGCCGTTGTTGGACTTAAGAAGACATTCACCGGTGACACGATTTGTAATGTTACCTCTCCTTTGCTCCTTGAATCTATACATTTTCCTGAGCCAGTGATTTCAATGGCGATTGAACCTAAAAGTAAGGCTGACCAGGATAAATTACATAATGTTTTAAATAAACTTATGGATGAAGACCCGACTTTCCAGTGTTACCAGAATTCAGAGACTGGTCAAACTATTATTTCAGGCATGGGTGAGCTTCATCTTGAGGTTCTCACGGAGCGTGCTTCGCGTGAATTTGGAATAAAGGTAAATGTTGGTAAGCCACAAGTCGCTTATAAGGAAACAATAACCATCCTGGTAGAATCTGAAGGAAAATTTATTCGTCAGTCTGGAGGTAAAGGACAGTATGGACATGTTTGGCTTAGGCTGGAGCCTGGTGAGAGAGGTAGTGGTTTTGCCTTTTTAAATCAAATACGCAGTGGAGTCATACCTAGGGAATTCATTTCTGCTATAGAAGCAGGTAGTCGAGCAGCTGTGCAAAGCGGAGTATCTGGATATCCCGTGGTAGACATTAAAGTAACTCTATACGATGGTAGTTTCCATGAAGTCGATTCTTCTGATTTGGCATTTAACATAGCAGCGTCTATTGCAGTGAAGAACGGTATACCTAAGGCTAAGCCCATCATGCTCGAACCAATTATGAAGGTAGGAATAGTCACTCCAGAGCAATTTCTAGGGGAAATTTTAGGTGATTTAAATTCAAGAAGAGCCCATATTGAAAACATTGAGGCCCACGAGACTTTTTCTATTATTCGTTGTTTCGTTCCCCTATCGGAACTCTTTGGTTTCGCTGGAGATTTGAGATCACTCAGCCAGGGAAGGGCAAATTGCACTATGGAATTTTGTCGTTATCAGGAATTACCTAGTAATTTAGCCAAGCAGCATATGGCTGAGATGGCGGTGAGATAGATGAGCAACCAAAAAGTCCGGGTTAAAATAAGAGGTTTTGATCATAGATTGGTTGATCAGTCAGTGAGACAGATAGTGGATACTGTGGAACGTACTGGAGCCATAGTTGTTGGTCCTATACCCTTGCCTACAAAAATAGAGAAGTTTTGCGTTATTCGTTCCCCGAATATTGATAAGGATTCTAGAGAGCAGTTTGAAATTCGCACACATAAGCGGTTAATAGACATCTTACAACCTAGCGCTAAAACTATAGATGCTCTAAGTCAACTTAACTTACCTTCTGGTGTGCAAGTAGATATCAAATTGTGATAAAGCGATGGTTCAGGGCATTATTGGCAAGAAGATAGGTATGACGCAAGTTTTCCTAGAGAATGGCGAAGTGGCAGCAGTAACTGCTATTGAAGCTGGTCCTTGTTTTGTCACCCAGGTGAAGAATGAGAACAAAGATGGGTATAATGCTATCCAGCTTGGTTTTGGTAAGGTAAGCCATCTTAACTCGCCTCAATCTGGACACCTCAAAGGTATAGAGGAAGTTCGTTATCTTCATGAGTTCAAGACCGACGATGTTAGCTCACATCAGCGTGGTCAGCAAATGGATGTCGGATTTTTGAAAAAAGGTGACTTAGTAAATGTAAGCGGTTTCTCCAAGGGGAAGGGCTTTGCTGGTGTAGTAAAACGCTATCATTTTGCCGGAGGACCAAAAACGCATGGACAATCTGACCGTCATCGTGCTCCAGGGTCGATCGGTGCTACCACGTCTCCAGGCAGGGTGTTTAAAGGAAAGCGTATGGCTGGACATATGGGGCAGCGGAAAGTAACTGTGCATAATGTTGAGGTCATCGAAGCTGATTCTAATCGCAGCCTGCTGTTATTAAAGGGTGCTGTACCCGGGGCTAATAAGGGATTATTGGTTATTGAGAAAGTGGAGGAAGTGTAAGTGCAAGTCCCGGTTTATAATCCATCCGGTGAGGTTGTTACACAACTAGAGATTAGCGATGATATTTTCGGTCTTCCTTTTAATGATGCTGTGGTTCATCAAGCATTAGTAAGGCAATTAGCTAATAAGCGTCAAGGTACTGCGTCCACGAAAACAAGGGGAGAAGTCCGTGGAAGCACGAGGAAACTTTATGCGCAAAAACATACCGGACGAGCAAGGAGAGGAGCTGTAGGGTCACCGCTGCTTAGAGGGGGAGGAATAGTTTTTGGTCCCCACCCTCGTACGTATCACCAAGCTATGCCTAAGAAAATGAGGCGTCTAGCTTTAAAGTGCGTTCTTTCTGCCAAAGTTAGCGAGGGTAATATGAAAGTGGTTGAGGAGTTTACTTTTGATAAGCCAGGAACAAAGGAAATGATTAACATCTTATCAGCACTTGGTATCGATTATTCAGTATTAATTGTTACTCCTGATGCTACTCCAAATGTAGTTAAGTCAGCTAGCAATTTAATTAGCGTGGATGTTTTACCTTCGGCTTTGATCAATGTGGCTGATTTGCTTTCTCATCAAAAGCTAATGATTACTATTGATGCAATACATAAAATAGAGCAAACTTGGGGAAGAAAGGTGATTAAGCATGCATCCCTATGAAGTCTTACGACGTCCCATAATCTCGGAGAAAGCTACATTGCTTCAAGAGGGAAATAAGTATGTCTTCGAAGTAGCTAGAGAAACTAATAAGGCTCAAATTAAACAGGCGATTGAGCTGGCATTTAAAGTAAAAGTATCTAAAGTAAACGTGATAACCACACCTGGGAAGACGAAGAGAATGGGCAGGAGAGAAGTAACAAGTTCACCATGGAAAAAAGCAGTAGTTACTCTGGGACCAGGTGATAAGATCAGTTTCTTTGAGGGTGTTTAAAAAGGGTTAACCATGGGCTCAGTAATAAAGTGGAGAAAAAAGAAGATGTCCAAGCATCATCATCGGAAGCTCCTTAAGAAAACTCGATGGATGAGGAAACATCCCTAGATATAAATTGGAGGTAATTTGTGGCATTAAAAAGTTACAAGCCAACTTCTCCTGGTAGGAGAGGGATGGTTAAAGCTAGCTTTGAAGAAATAACTAAGGCAGTTCCTGAAAAATCATTGCTCTTGCCATTGCGGAAGAAAGGGGGACGCAATAGTCGCGGTGTAATAACAGTACGTCACCGTGGTGGTGGGGCCAAACGCAAGCTTAGGGTCATCGATTTTAAGAGGGATAAAATTGGCGTTCCTGGCAAAGTGGCTGCCATTGAATATGATCCTAATCGTTCAGCTCGGATCGCATTAATTTATTATGCTGATGGAGAAAAACGTTATATCCTTGCTCCCTTAGGTCTTCAGGTGAGAGATGTTGTGGAGGCAGGGGAGAAAGTTGACATAAGAATAGGAAATGTCTTGCCTATCGGTTTGATTCCAACAGGCACGTTAATTCATAATATTGAAATCGAGCCTGGCAGGGGTGGTCAGCTTGTTCACAGCGCTGGGGCTGCTGCTCAAATATTGAGTAAGGAGGGTAAATATGTCTCGCTTCAGTTGCCCTCGGGTGAATTACGGAAGTTTCACCACAAGTGTTGGGCTACTATCGGACAACTAGGTAACGTTGAGCATGAGAATTTGGTGCTGGGTAAGGCAGGATGTCGGAGGTGGTTGGGATTCCGTCCTTCAGTTCGTGGTTCTGCTATGTCTCCGAGAGACCATCCTCATGGAGGCGGAGAGGGTAGGTGTCCTCGTGGGATGCCTCCTAAGACACCTTGGGGGAAGCCGGCACTGGGGCGAAAGACACGCCGTAATAGGAAATCGGATACAATGATTATTAAGCGAAGGAAGTGAAATGTCAAGGTCACGTAAAAAAGGTCCCTATTGCGATGCGAAATTACTCAGGAAAATAGAGGCGCTCAATAATTCGGGGGAGAAGGCGGTAATAAGGACTTGGTCCCGTGCTTCTACTATCCTTCCCCAAATGATAGGGCACACTATTGCTGTTCATAATGGGAGGAGACACGTACCTATTTTTATCACTGAAGGCATGGTTGGGCATAAGTTGGCAGAATTTGCTCCTACCAGAACATTTAGAGGGCATGCTAGCAAGGCTAAAGTTACTGTACAGGAGAAGAAGTAAGCGAATGAAGGTAAAAGCTGTAGCTAAGGACGTTGGTATCTCAGCTCAAAAGGTTCGTTTGGTGGCCGATGTAGTTAAAGGTAGAAAAATTGATGAGGCATTAACAATCCTTGGTTTTCTACCTACTCCGGCAGCTAAGGCTGTAGCCAAAGTAATTAAATCAGCAGCAGCTAATGCTGAAAATAATTTTCAAATATCCCCTTCTGTCCTTATAATTAGTGAAATCCTTTGTGATCAGGGGCATACTTTGAAGAGGTTTCGCCCACAGGCAAGAGGACGAATAAGCCCCATTTTAAAGCGGGCTAGCCATATTACAGTGTTTGTTACGGAGGAGGGAAGTTAACCTTGGGGCATAAAGTTCACCCACGCGGTTTTAGATTGGGCATTAGTCAGGGCTGGGATGCTAAATGGTATGCTGAAAAGAACTATAGCCGCTTCTTGCAGGAGGACCTAAAATTACGCAAGGCTATAGCACAAAGATGCCATGGTAGTGGTGTTTCTCGGGTGGAAACCGAGCGGCTTGGAGACGAGATAGGTTTAACCATTTATTCTGTTCATCCCGGCATTCTTATTGGGAGAGGGGGGCAAAATATAGAAATATTAAAAAAGGAGTTGGAGAAAATTAGCGATGGGAAAATTAGGTTAACTATTCGAGAGGTTGAGCGTCCGGAGCTTGAAGCCCACCCTGTAGCTCAAAACATAGCTGAACGAATCGAAAACAGAATTCCATTTCGCCGAGTAATGAAACAGGCAGCTTTTAGAACCTCAGAAGCAGGCGCAAGGGGGATAACGATAAAGTGTAGTGGCAGGCTTGGTGGAGCAGAGATCGCTCGTATTGAGACTTTGCATCAAGGGCAAATGCCATTGCATAAGTTATCTGCTGATATAGACTATGGTTTTGTCGAAGCTCATACGGCGATGGGACGTATCGGGGTTAAAGTGTGGATTTATAGAGGCGATATTTCTAAGGAGGTAATGAAGGAAAGTGCTACAACCGAAACGAGTGAAATATCGTAAAGTCCACAGCGGTCACTTGAGAGGGGAAGCCACTAGTGGTAATACTGTGGTCTTCGGTGATTTTGGATTGATGGCTGAGGAATCTGCTTGGCTAACAGCAAGGCAGATTGAGGCTGCTCGACGTGTTTTGGTGCGTTATGTACGGCGTGGTGGCAAATTATGGCTACGCATTTTTCCAGATAAGGTGGCAACCAAGAAGCCGGCAGAGACAAGGATGGGGGGAGGCAAAGGTTCTCCCGATCATTGGGTAGCTGTAGTTAAAAGAGGCAGAATTATTTTTGAAATGGGTGGCATAACTGAAAGCTTAGCTCATGAAGCAATGCATCTTGCTTCTTACAAGCTTCCCATTGCTACTAGCTTTATTACAAAAGGAGAGATGAAGGTTGAAGGTCAGTGAAATTCGTGCTCTTGGTGATGAGGAGCTGTTAAAGCAATTGGAAGAGGCTCATGAAGAGCTCTTTAATCTTCGTTTTCGTTTAGCTACTCGACAACTTGGCAATCACCGTGAGTTACCGCGAGTTAAGAAGGAGATTAGCAGACTTAAGACTGTTCTTCGAGAAAGGGAACTTAATATATGATGAGTCATTTAGGAAAAAGAAGGGTTAGAACTGGGGTAGTAGTGAGTGACAAAATGGATAAAACTGTTGTAGTAGCTGTAGAGACGGTAAAAACACATCCGTTGTATAAAAAATTGGTGAAGCATATCAAAAAATATAAAGCTCATGACGAAAATAATGCTTGTAAGGTTGGAGACAAGGTAAAGATTGTGGAGATGCGCCCTCTATCTAAGGAAAAAAGATGGCGAGTAGTGGAACTCACATCGAAACCAACAGGAGTACAGGAGAATGATTCAATCCTACACCAGAGTTAAAGTAGCTGATAATACAGGAGCTAAGCAAATCATGTGTATCAACGTGCCTGGTGGCACTAAAAGAAGGTATGCTTATGTTGGCGATATTATTGTAGCCTCGGTAAAACGATCTATACCGCATGGTATGGTGAAACAAGGTGAGGTAGTACATGCTGTGGTTGTCCGTGTGGCTAAACCTTACCGCCGCACAGATGGCTCTTATATTAAATTTGAGGAGAATGCCGCAGTAATTCTTGATGAGAAGAATAATCCTAAAGGAAGCCGTATTTTCGGTCCTGTGGCTAGAGAGCTTCGAGGTAAGAATTTTACTAAAATAATTTCGTTGGCTCCAGAGGTTGTGTAAGATGAAGATAAGGAAAAACGATACTATTGTTGTTGTTGCTGGCAAAGAGAAGGGCAAGAAGGGGAAAGTTCGTAAAGTTCTTCCTAAGGAGAATAAAATTATAGTGGAAGGAGTTAATCTGATTAAACGTCACTCCAGGACTCGAGGGGCAGCCCGACAGGCTGGCATTATTGAGCTTGAAGCTCCGCTCCATTGTTCCAATGTAATGCTACTTTGCGATAAGTGTGGTAAACCGGCGCGAGTTGGTTTTCGTTTTCTAGATGACGGTAGAAAAGTGCGAATTTGCCGTTCTTGTAGCGAGGTGATTGATTAATACTAGCATGACTCGACTAAAGGAGAAATACCTAAAAGAAGTGGTTCCTCAGCTTAAAGAAAAATTTAGTTACCGCAACATAATGCAAGTGCCTAGGTTAGAGAAGATTGTCTTGAGCATCGGTTTGGGAGAAGCGATACAGAATCCCAAGGCACTTGAAGCGGCTGAAAAGGATTTAACAACAATCGCGGGGCAAAAGCCTGTAGTTACAAAGGCAAAGAAATCTATCGCCTCATTTAAGTTGAGAACCGGCATGCCTATTGGGATGATGGTCACGCTGCGTGGTGTGAGAATGTACGATTTTCTGGATAAATTAGTTAATATAACCTTGCCGCGTTTTCGTGATTTTCAAGGGGTATTGAGAACCTCTTTTGATAGTGATGGCAATTACAATTTAGGTATGCGGGAGCAAATAGTTTTCCCCGAGATTGAATATGATAAGGTAGATAAGATTCGTGGACTCCAGGTAACTATAGTGACTACTGCCAAGACTAGCGAAGAATCAATGAGCCTATTAGAATTATTGGGCATGCCTTTTAAGGGTAAAAGCAATGGCTAAGGTAGCTAAGATCGTGAAGTCAAAGCGCTCCCCGAAATACCGGGTTCAGCAGCGTAATCGTTGCGAATTATGTGGGCGCCCACGTGCTTATATGCGCAAATTTGGCTTGTGTCGCATTTGTTTTCGGGAGCTTGCCGCAACTGGGCAAATCCCTGGAGTGAGAAAGTCGAGCTGGTAAGGACTATATTATGATGGTAGGCACTGACCCAATCGCTGATATGTTGACTAGAATCCGTAACGCCATCATGGCGAGGCGTGATAATGTCATCATTCCCTCCTCTAAAATAAAATTACCAATAGCTAAAATTTTAAAAGACGAGGGGTTTATTCAGGATTATGAGGTAATTAAAGGCAAGCCGCAGTCAACGATAAAAGTATATCTCAAGTATATAGAGGAACAACCAGCACTGCTGGGATTGGAAAAGGTTAGCAAACCTGGCTTGAGAGTCTATGTTGCTAAGGGGGAGATTCCTCGTGTTTACGGAGGACTGGGTATTGCTATTTTGTCTACCTCTAAAGGTATTATGACCGGTCAGAAAGCATGGCAGCTTGGTCTCGGGGGTGAGCTTTTACTTTATGTGTGGTAGTCTGGAGGTTAAGTAATATGTCTCGCATTGGATTACTTCCTATCCCGGTGCCTGAAGATGCACAGGTGAATATTGAAGGGAATAAGGTGACGGTAAAAGGGAGCAAGGGAGAAATTTATCGTTGTTTTCACCCAGACATGTCTATTAAATTAGAGGAAGGGAATATAGTAGTGTCCCGGAAGGGGGACGATAAAATGCACCGCTCTTTACATGGGCTCACTCGTAGTTTACTTGCTAATATGGTTGAAGGAGTTAGTAAAGGTTTTGAGAAAGTTCTAGAGATAAAGGGAGTGGGTTATAGGGTGCAGGGAAAAGGTGATAAATTATTATTTCAAGTTGGGTATAGTCAGCCTGTGGAGTTTCAAATTCCCTCAAATGTTTCCGCTTCAATTGAGGGAACAAACCGTATTTACATTAAGGGTATTGATAAGCAAGTTGTGGGGAGAGTAGCTGCTGAAATCAGAGCTATACGCCCTGCAGATTGCTATAAAGGAAAGGGGATTAGATATAGTGGGGAGGAAATCCGGCTCAAGCCCGGCAAAGCTGGTAAGGCAGTAGCCGGAGGATAGTGAATATAATGCGTAAAACAAATTCAAGAGCGCTTCGGCGAGAACGGCATAAGAGAGTGAGGAGGAAAATATCAGGTACAGCATCTTGCCCTAGATTGTCCGTTTTCCGAAGTTTGAATCACATATATGCGCAAATCATAGATGATTCTTCAAGGAAGACATTGGTTTCGGCAAGTACTCTTGAACCTGTTGCACGAGGAAAACTTGGGCAGGAGGCAAAAATAAAGAGAGCTGAGTTTGTAGGTTCATTGGTTGCTCAAAAAGCAATAGACAAAGATATTAGACAGGTAGTTTTCGATAGAGGTGGATACAAATATCACGGGCGAGTGAAAGCTTTAGGTGAAGCTGCCAGGCAAGCAGGATTGAAAATTTAAGGCTACTAAGAATGAAAGCAGTTACTAAAGTAATTGGCAAAAAAGCTAAAATTGACCCTTCAGGGTTAGAGATTAATGAGAAGCTCCTAGCTATTGACCGTATAACCAAGGTAGTTAAAGGTGGTCGGCGTCTTCGTTACAGAGCTCTAGTGGTAGTTGGTGATAACAACGGGCATGTTGGAGTAGGGTTAAGTAAAGCCACTGGTGTTCCTGAAGCAATTCGCAAAGCTAACACAACAGCACAAAAGGAATTGATTGAGGTTCCACTTGCAGGTAATACCATTCCCCACGAAGTTTTAGCCAAATTCGGGGCATCTAAGATTTTACTCAAACCGGCAGGACCCGGAACTGGCTTGGTCGCTAGTAACACGGTTAAGGCAGTACTGGAATTAGCAGGGATAAAGGACATTCTTAGCAAATCCCTGGGTAGTCCTAATCGAGTTAATATAGCTAAGGCAACAATACTTGCCTTAGCAAACTTGAGGAAGCCAGAAATAGTTGTGAAGGACAAGCAAGATGCGGCAGGATGAATTAAGACCGTCTGTAGGTGCTAGACACAAGAAGAAGCGTGTTGGGAGAGGGAACAGCAGTGGTCATGGTACCTATTCGGGGAGGGGATGCAAGGGACAAAAATCTCGCTCTGGAGGCAAGGTACGTCTTGGCTTTGAGGGTGGGCAATTGCCTCTTATAAAGCGATTACCTGAAAAAAGAGGTTTTACTAATGCCTTTAAAAAGAAATATAGTATTGTGAATGTAGGCAAGCTTAGCATATTTCCTGCTAATACCGAGGTAACCAGAGAGAAGCTCTTTGAAGCAGGGTTAATTGAGTCATTAAAGAATCCTGTCAAGATTTTAGGTACTGGTGATGTCCATCACTCGCTGTCTGTGAAAACCGACAGGCTGTCTACTGCTGCGCGAAAGAAGATATTATCTGCCGGTGGCAAGGTAAAAGAGATTTAAATGCAGCGTAGGGAACCACAATCACGTCTTATCCAGGCAATCAGAGATATGTTTCTGTTGCCAGATTTGAGGCGAAAACTCCTTTTTACCTTAGGCATTTTAGTTGTTTTCCGCTTTGTAGCTCATGTCCTCTTGCCTGGCGTAGACTTTGATGCACTGAGTAACCTTTTCGAGCAAAACCAGCTTTTCGGTATGCTTGACCTCTTTAGTGGTGGTGCTATGAGGAGATTCAGTGTTGCTACTATGGGAGTTTATCCCTATATCACCTCCTCGATAATTATGCAGTTATTAGTGCCAGTCATTCCTAACCTCCAGGCTCTATCTCGACAAGGTGAAATTGGGCAACGCAAGATTAACCGCATTACTCACCTTCTAACAATACCTCTGGCGGCTTTGCA
>Ga0210044_10002528_pt1 | contig 27193 bp, 21 predicted proteins | sample CryGey13umfilter_2_FD_183959 | JGI IMG/M metagenome (GOLD analysis project Ga0210044, IMG submission 183959) | Groundwater microbial communities from aquifer in Utah, USA - Crystal Geyser 4/9/14 3 um filter (SPAdes) (version 2) | ecosystem: Environmental > Aquatic > Deep subsurface >... | reverse complement strand
CGCTACCCGCCGTGCTGGACGTGGAGGCCGCCATCGGTGAGGGCGCGCCGCTGGTGCATCCCGAGCTCCACACCTACTCGCACATGAAGGGCGTGTTCTTCCCCGTCGCGCACACCAACATTGCGCACCACCAGAAGATCCGGAAGGGCGACATCGAGCGTGGCTTCGCCGGTTCGGACCGGGTGTTCGAGCACCGCTTCGAGAACCCGCCGGTGCAGCACGTCCCGCTGGAGACCCACGCCGTCATCGCCCGCGCGCTGTCCCGCGGCCGGATGGACGTGACCACGTCGGCCCAGTCGCCCTTCACCGTGCGCAACATCCTGGCCCACACCTTCGGTGTGCCGCACAACGACATCCGCGTGCGCATCCCCTACGTGGGGGGCGGGTTCGGCGGCAAGGCGGGGATCCACCTCGAGCCGCTGGCCTACATGCTGTCCCTGCGCGCCGACGGACGGCCGGTGAAGATCGTGGCCACCCGGGAGGAGGAGTTCAACACGCTGCCGTCGCGACAGGCGCTCAAGACCCGGATCAAGACCGGCGTCACCCGCGAGGGCAAGCTCGTGGCGATCGAGGTCCAGTATCTGTGGGACGCCGGGGCCTACGCGGACTACGGCGTCAACATCGGGCGCGCGGCCGCCACGGCCGGGGCCGGCCCGTATCGCGTGGACAACTGCCACGTGGACAGCCTGGTGGTCTACACCAACAAGGTGTTCGGCACGGCGTTCCGCGGGTTCGGTCATCTGGAGGTGATGTGGGGCGTGGAGCGCAACCTGGACATCATCGCCCACGATCTGGGCCTCGATCCGCTGAAGATCCGGATGCTGAACTTCCTGCGCCCGGGGGACAACACGATCACCGGCGAGATCTTCACCGCCAACCACGGTCGACCCGACCTGTGCCTGGAGCAAGTCGCGGGGGCCATCGGCCTCGAACCCCGGTCCGCGCCGCCCGACGTACCCACGGGGAAGGTGCGAGGCCGGGGCATCGCCGCGTTGCACAAGTCTCCGGCGATGCCGGTGTTCACCTCGTGCTCCTGCGTGATCCGGTTCAACGAGGACGCCTCAGCCACGGTCCTGATCAGCGGCGTGGACTACGGCCAGGGGACCTACACCGCCCTCGCCGGCATCGCGGCGCAGGAGCTTTCGATCCCGGTGAAGAAGGTGCTGGTGACCTTCGACCAGGACACCGGGACCCAGCCCTACGACTGGCAGACCGTGGCCAGCCGCTTCGCCTTCATGGGCGGCAACGCGGTGATCCAGGCCGCACGGGACTGCCTGGACCAGCTGCGCCAGACAGCGGCCCAGGTGCTCCACGCGGAGGTGCTGGATCTGGTGTGCGAGGACGAGACGATCTACGTGCGCCACAACCGACACCAGCGGCTGAGCTACCGCCAGCTGGTGCTGGGCCACACCTTCGCCAACGGCAACAGCATCGGCGGGCCGGTGATCGGCCGCGGGCGCTACATCGCCCAGGGGTTGACCCACCTCGATCCCCAGACCGGGCAGGGCAAGGCCGCGATCAACTGGACCTATGGAGCTCACGGCGTCGAGCTGGAGGTGGACACCGCGACGGGCGAGATAGAGCTGCTGCACATGGCCTCCTCCTTCGACGTGGGCCACGTGCTGCATGCCGGCATGTGCCGGACCCAGGTGGAGGGGGGCGTGATGCAGGGGCTGGGCTCCGCGCTGATGGAGGGCTTCAAGTTCGACGCGCGGGGACGCATGCTCAACCCCTCCTTCGTGGACTACAAGATCCCCACGGCCAGGGACATGCCACGCAAGACGACCCAGTTCTTCGTCGAGACCCCGCAGCTCGACGGTCCTCACGGCGCGCGGGGCGTGGGCGAGCACCCGATGATCGCGGTCCCCAGCGCCATCGGCAACGCGCTGTTCGACGCGCTGGGGATCCAGTTCCACGAGCTTCCACTGACCCCCGAGCGGGTGTATCTCGCGATCAAACGCGCGCGGGAGAAGGCACGGTAGAGCACGACATCATGGACAAGATCGACATCCGCAAGGACACCTACTTCGACTCCGTCTTCCTCATGGCCGCCTCGGCCCGCCTGGCCCGGATAGAGGGTCTGGAACAGGGGCACCTGGTGCTGGCCACGCCCCAGAACCTGGCGCTGCTCATGGGCCAGGGCTTCGACGCCACGACGCTCCAGTCGCTGGGTCCCACCGATCTCGTGCTCGCGCTGCGCGCGGGCCAGACGGCGACCCTGGAGCAGGCCAGCGCCATGGCCGCGGACTTGCTGGTCGCGCGATCCGCACCGGGCAGCGACGGCGACGCGCCCTCACCCCCGGTGGGCCTGGAGGGCGGGCTGGCCCGGCTCACCGACGCCAACCTGGCGCTGATCTCGGTGCCCGGGGAGTATGCCGCGTTCGAGGCGCGCAAGGCCCTGAGCCGCGGGCTGCACGTGATGATCTTCTCCAACAACGTGCCCCTGGAGCAGGAGGTGGCGCTCAAGCGCCGGGCGCAGGAGCTGGGGCTGCTGGTGATGGGTCCGGACTGTGGCACCGCGATGATCGCCGGCATGCCGCTGGGGTTCGCCAACCGAATCCGCCCCGGCTGCATCGGTCTGGTGGGGGCGTCGGGCACCGGGCTGCAGGAGGTGTCGTGTCAGATCCACCGCCTGGGCAGCGGCGTGACCCACATCCTCGGCACCGGTGGCCACGACCTGTCCAGCGCGGTGGGGGCGATGACCACGCTGGAGGGGGTAAAGCTGCTGGCCCAGGATCCCGCGACGCGGGTGCTGGTGGTGGTCTCCAAGCCCCCGGCCCGGGAGGTGGCGGAGCGGGTGGTGTTCAGTCTGGCCCGCCTGGACAAGCCGTCGGTGGTCTGCTTTCTCGGACAGCAGAGCGCCGAGAGCGACCTCGAGGACCGCGGCCGCCTGGTGCACCACGCGGGCAGCCTGACCGAGACGGCGTGGCTCGCCCATCGCCTGTCCACCGGCGACTCGATCACCACCACCCTGCCGTTTCACACCCTGCGCATGGACGAGTTGCTGCTGGTCAAGGGCATGGCCCCGAGCCAGCGCAACCTGTGGGGCCTGTTCACTGGCGGCACCCTGGGTGGCGAGTCGCTGCTGATCCTGCGCACCCACCTGGGTCGGGACCGCGTGCGCTCCAACCTGTCGGCCCCGGACGCCACCGACGCCGACGACGGGCACACGCTGCTCGACCTGGGCGACGACGTCTACACCCGCGATCGACCGCACCCGATGATCGATCCCACGCCGCGCTGCAAACAGATCCTGCAGCACGGCGGCAACCCGCGCACGGCGCTGCTGCTGCTGGATCTCGTGCTGGGGAGCGGCTGCCACCCCGACCCGGCCGCGGCCGCGGCCGACGCCATCATCACGGCGCGCGAAACCAACCCCGGCCTGGTGGTGGTGGCCTCCATCACCGGGACCGAGCTCGACCCCCAGGGGCTCGTGGCCCAGCAGCGCACCCTGGAGCAGGCGGGGGTGCAGGTTCTGCCGGGCAACGCCGCGGCGGCGAGCTTCGCCGCGCGGCTGATCCAGGCGCTGGAGGAGGCACGCTCATGACCGCTCCCCTGATCGACAGCCCACCACGGGTGATCAACATCGGACTGCAGAGCTTCGCCACGGAGCTGGAGAAGGCCGGGGCCCGGGTCGTCTCCGTGGAGTGGAAGCCGCCGGCGTCCGGTGATCCCGAGACGCTGAACCGGCTGCTGCAGTTGATGAACTGGCCGGCTGCGGCCCGAGCCCGGGTCGCCCAGGCCAACCTCGAGGCCGTGCGCCGTCTGCTCCAGGCCCGCCCCATGGTGCGCGCCATCCACCCGGCGCGGGAGGCGATCCCCGGGATGCACGATCGCCTCGTGCTCCACGCCGGCCCCCCCGTGACCTGGGACCGGATGTGCGGCCCGATGCGCGGCGGCGTGATGGGAGGCCTGATCTACGAGGGGCTGGCCACATCCCTGGAGCAGGCCGAGCAGCTCGCGGCCTCGGGCGAGATCGAGTTCTCCCCCTGCCACCACCACGACGCGGTGGGCCCCATGGCTGGCATCGTCACGGCCTCCATGCCGGTGTGGGAGGTACACAACGAGACGGCGAACACCACCGCGTTCTGCACACTCAACGAGGGACTGGGCAAGGTGCTGCGCTACGGCGCCAACTCGGCCGAGGTCATCGAGCGGCTGCGCTGGATCGAGCGCGAGCTGGCCCCGGCGCTGGCATCGGCCCTGCTGGCCCACGGACCGCTGGACATGCGGTCGCTCATCTCCCAGGCGCTGCAGATGGGTGACGAGGGCCACAACCGCAACCGCGCCGGCACGTCGCTCGTGATCCGTGAGCTGGCCCCGTTCCTGGTGGAGAACGAAGCCCTGCCCCGAGACGCCGCGGCCCGCATGCTGCGCTTCCTGCACGGCAACGACCACTTCTTCCTCAACCTCACCATGCCCGCGGCCAAGTGCGCCGTGATGGCCCTGGCCGACGTGCCGTGGAGCACGGTGATCAGCGTGATGGCTCGCAACGGCACCGACTTCGGCATCCGGCTCGCCGGCCTCGGACCCCGCTGGTTCACCGGGCCGGCCTCGGTCGTCGAGGGGCTGTACCTGCCGGGCTTCAGCGCCGAGGACGCGGCGCGGGACATCGGCGACTCGGTGATCACCGAGACCTCGGGCATCGGCGGCTTCGCCATGGCCGCGGCGCCCGCCATCGTCCAGTTCGTGGGCGGCCGGGCGGCAGACGCCACGCGCTTCACCCGACGGATGTACGGCATCACCCTGGCCGAGAGCGAGACGTACAAGATCCCCGCACTGGATTTCCGCGGGACCCCCTCGGGGATCGACGTTGTGCGTGTGGTGGAGACCGGCATCCTGCCCGCGATCAACACCGGCATCGCCCATCGCGATCCGGGGGTGGGCATGGTGGGGGCCGGACTGGTGAAGCCCCCGTCGGAGTGCTTCCGCCAGGCACTGTGCGCCTTCGTCGAGCACCACGACGCCGAGGCGCGCAACATGTGAGCGCACCCCCGCGGAAGGTGTACGTACGGGGACCGTAGTACCGATGCATCATGAGCGAGCCATGATCACCGACCCACAACAGCCGCAGCCCCCGATCGACGTACGCCCCCCCACAGGGCCCAAGGTCCTGGGCGTGCTGTCCATCATCTTCGCCAGCATCACGCTGCTGTTCAGCCTGATGAACGGGTGGATGAGCATGGCTGGCCAGCAGGGCAACTCCACCTGGATGGTCAAGGGCCTGCCCAACGCCGAGGCCCGCACCACGGCCTACAAGCGGTTCTATGAGGCGACCCACCCGGCGACGGTGGCTCAGACCATGATCTACACCCTGATGTCCGCGGCGCTGCTGATCATCGGCATCGGCCAGCTGAAGTACCGCGGCTGGGCTCGGAGCCTGTCGGTGTACTGGGGCATCCTGGCGCTGCTCAGCCTGGCAGCCTCGGTGCTGATCAGCCTGCTGGTGGTGCGCCCGGCGAACCAGGCGCTGTTCCAGGAGCTGAGCCAGGCGGCGGGATCGGGATCGGTGGACTCGGCGGTGAACAGCATGCTGGGCTCCTTCGCATCCAGCCCACTGATGATCCTGGGCTCGCTGATCTTCTACGCGCCCTACCCCATCATCCTCGTGCTCTACTTCTCTCGCGCGCGGATGCGGGCGGCGATGGAGGCGTGAGCCCCCACATCTGGTTGAGCCCCCACATCTGGTCACGCTGGTCCCAACATCTGGTCACGCAGTTGACTTGTTGACTTGTTGACGTGTGTGCGGTGGTACATCTGGTCACGCAGTTGACTTGTTGGTACATCTGGTCACGCAGTTGACTTGTTGACGTGTGTGCGGCAGCGAAATCTAGATCTAGACCGAAACGGGTACAAGCCAGGTCCGTCCCCGGACCCGAAACGTGAACAAGCCCCGGGGCGGCCAGTCCGCTGACACAACTCGCGAGGTAAGGCGACACCCGGACCAAGCGGTCGCCTGGCGTGCTACAGATGTCCGCGGGGGAGGTGCCACCTCGCTCGAGGTGTAGCACCAGGCGTGTCACCTCGGCCGGGGTGACCGCTCACCTACCGACTTCTGTCACACGCTCACCGACTTCTGTCACACGGGCGCCGCCCACTTCGCGGGAACTGGCGCAGGGGTCGAAAAGGCGGTAAGCCTCTCCCAGCCAACACAAGGGTGCCCCCGATGAAGACGATCCTCGTTTTGGGCGCTGGCAAGATCGCCCGCCCACTGCTGAACTTCCTGCTCAATCAACGCGTGTACCAGGTGGTGGTGGGGACGCTGGACGTCCCCCGGGCCCAGGAGCTGGTGGCCGGCCATCCCCACGCCACCGTGCTGCCCGTGGACGCCACCGACCGTGGGGCGGTGGAGCCTCTGGTGCGGGACGCCGACGTGGTGGTGAGCCTGCTGCCGGCAGGCTTCAACCCGGCCCTGGCGCGACTGGCGCTGTCGCATCGCCGGAGTCTGATCAACACCTCGTACGTCGCCCCCGAGATGCGGCTGCTGCACGAGGAGGCCTCCCGCCAGGACGTGCTGCTGCTCAACGAGATCGGCCTCGATCCCGGCGTGGACCACATGTCGGCCATGCGGCTCATCGACCAGCTGACGCTGGCCGGGGGCAAGGTGGTGGAGTTCACATCCTGCTGCGGGGGGTTCCCGGCGCCCGACGCCAACACCAACCCGTGGGGCTACAAGTTTTCCTGGAGCCCGCGCGGCGTGTTCCTCGCCGGACGCAACGCCGCGCGCTATCTGCGGCAGGGTCAGGTGGTGGAGCTCCCGGCGGAGCGGCTGTTCGAGAACCACTGGCCCTACCTGGTGGAGGGGCAAGGGGTGTTCGAGATGTACCCCAACCGGGACTCGCTGCAGTACGTCGAGGCCTACGGGCTGCAAGGCGTGGAGGGCATGTTCCGCGGCACGCTGCGCTACCCGGGCTGGTGCTCGACGATGCTCGCCGTGAGCAAGCTCGGCCTGCTGGAGATCGACGAGCAAGACTGGCCCGAGGGCACGACGTTCCGCGACTTCACCATGCGCAAGCTGCCGCCGGGGGGCGGGGTCATCAGCCGGCTGGCGGAGTTCCTCGGCATCGCGACCAACTCCTTCGTCATCGCTCGCCTGGAGTGGGCCGGTCTGCTGTCGGACCGGCGGCTGCCCGAGCGCCGCGCCGCGCCCCTGGACGTGTTCGCCAACCGGCTGGCGAAGCTGATGATCTACGGCCGCGGAGAGCGCGACATGATCGCCATGCGTCACACGTTCCGCGCCACGTTCCCCGACGGCCACGTGGATGACGTGACCTCGTCGCTGGTGGAGACCGGGGAGGCGTTCGGCGACACGGCCATGGCCCGAACGGTGTCGTTGCCCGCGGCCATCGCCACGCACCTCTACCTGCAGGGAGAGATCAACGCCCGAGGAGTACAGATCCCGACGTTGCGCGAGATCTACGATCCCGTGCTGCACGGGCTGGAGCAGGCCGGCGTGGGGCTGAAGGAGACCACCACCACCACCTTTCCCGGGCCTCTCGGTTGAGCCATGACGACGCACGCCCGATTCACGGTGCTTGCCCTGGTGCTGGTCAGTGGCTGCGCCGCACCCCAGGAACCCGCCGCCGTGTCGCCCACCACCGCGCCCAGCAGCCAGGAGACCGGCCTTCGAAGCGCGGACCAGGTGGAGCAGGCGATAGTGCGGGCCCGGGCGGCCTACCTCGAGGGGCGCTGGGGTGACGTGGTGGTGGACGCCACGCGGGTGATCGAGGGGGCGGCCAGCCCGGAGCAGTACTACGACGCCGTGAAGCTGCTGGGCCTGGCGAGCTGCAGCCGCCAGGACCCCGGCCCGGTGACCTTCGCCTTCAAGCGCTTGCAGGGCGCGGACCAGGCCAGCCTGCGCGGCGTGTGCGGGCAGCACGGGATCCAGATCTCCGACGACGGCCAGGTGACCAGGGGCCCGTAACGTTCGGGGACCGACGGGTCCGGGGTCGCCGCCTCGGGCTACCCGCGCTTCTTCTTCTTGTTCTTCTTCACCGCGGTCTTCGCCGCCGCGGTCTTCTTCGCCGCGGTCTCGTGGACCTTCCTGTGGTGCTCGGCCATGTCGAAGTGCGCCACGTCGCCGAAGCGCGTCAGCGGGCGCCTGGCCTTCTCCCGCATCAGCGCCTCGTAGCGCTCGTCCTCCACGAACGCCACGATGCGGGCGATGCTCGACTCGCCGTCCACGAAGCGCCAGGGGAAGCAGCCAATCTGCACGCGCTGGTTCAGCAGCAGGTCGATGTCGCCGCCCACGCACTCGGCGTGCACGATGTGGTGGTTGAACAGCTCGATGTGCATCAGCTGGTACTTGGAGTCGTCGAACACCTGCTCCACCGACTTGCCGTACTTCTGCTGGAAGTGCTCCTCGCACTCCTTGAGCTGCCGCGGGCACCAGCCGCGAATCGCGGTGTTGAACGGGTGGTCCGCGCTGCCGCAGTCGACGCCGATCCAGCGCAGCTTCTTCTTGCGCGCCCACTCGGCGAACTCGCGGTCCGGACCGGGGTGCTTCACCATGTAGCGCACCTCGTCCGCCGTGGGCTGGTCCCAGCCGTAGGCGTGGTACCCGGTGTGGATGATCAGAATGTCACCCTCGTGCACGTCGACGCGCTGCTCGATCATCTTCGAGGTGTAGATGTCATAGTCCTGCACCGCGTCGGACAGGTCGACCACCACGCCGTCGTGCATCAGATAGTCGAAGTCCAGGCTGGCGATGTCCTTGCCCGGGGTGAAGAAGTGGATCTCACCGTCGAGGTGCGTCCCCACGTGGTTCGAGTGCGTCACCAGCTGACCGTTGGCGCCGTTGGGTGCCAGGCGCTTGAAGTACTTCAGCTGCAGCGGCTCGTAGGTCGGCCAGGCCGGGGTTCCGATGCCAAGGGGGATGGTCAGATCGATTGCTTTCATCGTGTGTCTCCTTCGCCGTGGGGCAACATGAGCCTACTGGTTTTGTCCGGCGTCGTCACCCCCCATTCGATCTGTTATGATTCGTCATGCGTTGGATTCTGCTCCTCGGAGTGACCCTCTTCCTCGCCCCCCTGGGGTGCACCGATTCCCTCCCCGCCTGGTGCGAGTCCAGCGCGCCGTTGAACGTCGCCTGCACCTCGGACGACTGCCTGGTGGCCGTGATCGTGGACTACGTCCGCGTCGAGCCCCGGGGCTTTCTGGTGCACACCTCGACCCAGAACAACCCGGTGGACGTGCATGCCGCCGAGGCCCTGGCCCAGGACCACGTGACGAAGGTGCTGGGGGCCGATCCGCCCGACGCCGTGGACTCCGATCGGGCGGGGGACTTCTTCCTCTGCTTCCTGTCCTACGAGCTGACCGGGGACAGCTGGCTCGTGGTGATCCACGCCTACTCCGGCGAGGTGCTGTTCGCCGGCCTGGAGAAGTGGGCCAACCCGGATCGCGGCCACGACTACGCGCTGCCCGCCGGCTGGCTCGACCCCGCCCCGCTGCAGTGCACCGACGCCCCGCTGGAGCCCAAGGACAAGGCCAAGCGCACCACCGGGATCCCCATGGGATCGGACGCCACCTCCACGCCCGAGGAGGCCTGGGAGGTCGCCCGACGGCTCAACCTGGTGGAGACGTTCGTCGGGAACAAGGCGTTCAACGTGATGGTGGTGAGCTACGCTCCGGCCACCGGCGAGTTCGATCCCAGGTCCAGCGACTGGCTGGTGTGGATCACCCACGCCCGCTGATCAGCGAGCGGTCACACGAAGAAGAACTGGTGGTGGCGCTCCGGCAGGTCCCGGCGCCATCGGTCGTTGCTCCACGACCCCGGACACTCCCCGAGGAGGCAGGGGGCTTCATCGGCCACAGAGCACCGTGATGCCTTGATGCCGAGCGAGGCCACACTGCCGGAGCACCACCACCCAAAACCCACTTGCGTCCGTCGGCCGCCTACTCCGACGAGACCGTCTGGTGCTTGCGAATGAAGGCCGGGATATCCATCTCCTCCTCCGGTGTCCCGAGGCCCGGGTGAATACGCGGCACCACCGGCTGACTTCCCGTGGTGCGACGCGCAGCGCGCGCGGTCTCGTGCGCCTTCGCCTCGCCGCCGGGGTAGGGAAACGCGGTCTGCTGCACCGGCGTCTGCGGCTGCTGCATCTGGGCCAACTGCTGCTGGTGCGCCTGGCTCGGCTGCGGTGCGGTGTAGGGCCCGTTGACCGACATCACCTGGGCGCTCGGTGGCGGGGCGGCCTGGGCGTAGACCGGCTCGGCGGGCGCCGTCTGCCGCACCGGCTCACTGGTCCGCATGTGCTGCGGCTCCGGGCGCACCGCCCGCGCGGTCTGCGTCTGGGCCTTCGCCGCCTCGTGATGATCGAACCCGGTGGCGATCACCGTGATGCGCACCTGGTCCTCCATGTTCGCGTCCACCACCGATCCGAAGATGATGTTGGCGTCCTCGTGCGCCGCCTCCTGGATCAACGACGCCGCCTCGTGGATCTCGCTCAACGTCAGATCCGGTCCGCCGGTGATGTTGATCAGGATCCCGGTGGCGCCGGCGATGGTGGCGTCCTCCAGCAGCGGGCTGCTGATCGCCTGCTGCGCCGCCTCCAGCGCCTTGCGATCCCCGGCCGCGTATCCGGTCCCCATCAGCGCGCGTCCCATGTCGCTCATCACGGTCCGCACGTCGGCGAAGTCGACGTTGATGAAGCCATGGATCACGATCAGGTCCGAGATGCCCTGCACCGCGTTGAGCAGCACCTCGTCCACGCGCCGGAAGGCGTCCAGCATCGTGGTCGACTGCCCCGCCACCTGCAGCAGGCGCTCGTTGGGGATGATGATCAACGTGTCCACGGCCTGCTGCAGCTCCTCGATGCCCTGGATCGCCTGCTTCATCCGCTTCTTGCCCTCGAACGGGAACGGCTTGGTCACCACCCCCACCGTGAGCGCACCCGCCTCCTTCGCCACACGGGCGATGACCGGCGCCCCGCCGGTCCCGGTGCCGCCGCCCATGCCGGCGGTGACGAACACCATGTCGGCCTCGGTCAGCACCTCCTGCAGCTTGATCGTGTCCTCCAGCGCGGCATCTCGCCCGCGCTCGGGGTTGGCGCCCGCGCCCAGTCCCTTGGTCAGGGCTGCGCCGAGCTGGATCTTCAGCGGCGCGAGGTTGCTGTCCAGCGCCTGCAGGTCGGTGTTGGCCGCGATGAAGTCGATGCCGTCAAGACCCGATGCGATCATGGTATTGATGGCGTTTCCTCCACCGCCCCCGACCCCGATGACCTTCAACTTCGCGTGATTCGGAATTTCGTCCTCGAACTCGATCAACGGCATGACTGCCTCCTCGTTGCTACGCTCCGGGATCGTCTGGTGGGCCTCACCACCGGATACCCCGGGGCATCCTTTGAACTACCAATCACTCGGCACCGCAACCGCGGCGCTAAAACACACGGGCGAACCAGTCCTTGACCCGGCCGCCCAGACCCACATGTTCACGGCGCATCTTGACCTGTGCGTGCTCGGTCTGACGCGCCCCGTGCAGCACCAGCCCCACCGACGTGGCGAACTTCGGGCTGCGCACCACATCCACCAGTCCTCCGATGCCCCGCGGGCTTCCGCGGCGGACCGGCAGCCCCAGCACCTCCTCCGACAGCTCCGGCATCCCCTCCAGAATCGTCGTCCCGCCGGTGATCACCGCCCCCGACGCCAGCAGATCCTCGTATCCGGTCTTGGCGATCTCACGCTGGGCCAGCATGAACATCTCCTCCACGCGGGGCTCGATGATCTCGCACAGGATGCGTCGGCTCAGGTGCCGGGCGGCCCTCCCGCCGACGCTGGGCACCTCGATCTGCTCGTCCGAATCCACCATCGACGTCACGGCGCAGCCCCAGCGCTGCTTGATCTTCTCGGCGTCGGCCGACGGAGTGCGGAGCCCCACCGCGATGTCGTTGGTCAGGTGGTTGCCGCCGATGGGAACCACCGAGGTGTGGACGATGGATCCGTCGCAGAAGATGGTGATGTCGGTGGTGCCGCCCCCGATGTCGATCAGCGCCACCCCCAGCTCCTTCTCGTCGGGGTGCAGCACCGCCTCGGCGCTGGCCAGCGGCTGGAGCACCAGGTCCGCCACCTGGAGCCCGCAACGATGACAGCACTTGATGATGTTCTGCGCGCTGGTCACCGCCGCGGTCACGATGTGGACCTTGGTCTCGAGCCGCACACCGCTCATCCCCAGCGGCTCCTTGATCCCGTCCTGGCCGTCCACCACGAAGTCCTGTGGCAGGACGTGGATGATCTCACGGTCCATCGGGATCGCGACGGCCTTCGCCGCGTCGATCACGCGCGCGATGTCCGATTGACGCACCTCCCCATCCTTCACCGCCACGATGCCGTGGCTGTTGAATCCGCGGATGTGGCCGCCGGCGATGCCGGCATACACGCTGGATATCTCGCAGCCCGCCATCAACTCGGCCTCCTCCACGGCGCGGCGGATGGAGGCGACTGTGTTGTCGATGTGCGTCACCACCCCCTTGCGCAGACCTCGCGACGGATGCGTACCGATACCGATGATATCGATGCCCTCCTCCGAGACCTCGCCCACGATGGCGGCAATCTTGGTGGTGCCAATGTCCAGTCCGACGATCAGTTCATCGCGTTTTGCCATCAGTATCTGACCTCAGTAGTCGCCCATCCGGACCGTCACACGATCCGGACGAGCCACGTTGTCCAGAAAAACCACCCGAGCCCGCCGCATCTGTGGACCGAGGGCCGCCCAGACAGCGTCCATCTTCCTCAACCGTTCATCCGTGATCTCGTCCCCCATCCGCACCGCGAGCCCGCCTTGCTTCAGGTGCAGCGTCACCTCACCCTGCTGGCCCAGGTGCACCTCCGACAGGGCGGGCCGCACCCGGGCGTAGTACCGATCCAGCGCATCGAGCGCCGTGCGGATCTGCCGCGCGGCCAGCGATGGCTGGTTGAGGTAGGTCATGCGGCTGACGCCGGTGATCACCGGCATCCCGAGGCTCTCGTCGCCGTCCGCACGTTTGAACACCTGCCCCTGCGGGTTGACCAGGTACAGGTGCCCCATCAGCAACAGGGCCTGCGCCCGGTGCTCGGTGACCTGCACCCGCAGCGTGGAGGGCAGCTCGCGCTCGAACTGCACATCGCTGACCCACGGATGGCTCAGCACGGTGCGCCGCAGCGCGGCCAGATCCAGGGTCAGGATGTTCTGACCCCTGGCGGATCGCACCAGCCGACGGATCTGGTCCGTGGGAGCGCGGCGCGTGGATCGCACCTCGATGGTTCGCACGTGGAAGTAGTCCGACGTGATGACCCTGCGATAGGTGTAGTGTCCGCCCAGCACCACCCCGCCGAGCAACGCCAGCAGCGCCACGGTCTTGACCGCGACCAGCCCGACGTGCGCCGCCCGCACCAGCAGCGCGTGGAGATCGAGCGCGCGGGCCGAGGAGGAGCTGGCCTCGGAGGAGCTGGCCTCGGCTTCCGACGTGTGCTCCGACAGCTGTGACGGCTTCCGCCGCAACCGCCGGTTGGACTGCCGCCCCAGGAACCGCAGCGGGTTCCAGCTCCTGTGGACGGTCTTGCGTCGGTTCACACTCACCGCCATCAGCTCCTCAACCCCGCATCGTTCACGATGGCCTGCACCAGATCGTCGTAGGTCATGCTCTGCAACGCGGCGATCTTGGGCAGCAAGCTGTGGCTCGTCATGCCAGGGATGGTGTTGATCTCCAGCACCTTCGGTTCAGTCTCTCCGTCCCAGATGAAGTCGCTGCGGGTCGCCCCGCAGCAGCCCACGATCCGGTGCACCTGCAGCGCCAGCTCGGCCAGCCTGTGCTGCACGGCGTCCGGCACCGGCGCGGGGACCAGGTACTCCGTGTCGTCGCGCTGATACTTGGCCTCGTAGTCGTACAGCCCGCTGGCGGCGCGAATTTCGACGCTCCCCAGGCAGCGGGCGTCATCGTCGTGCCCCAGCACGGCCACCGCGATCTCGCGTCCGGCGATGTAGCGCTCCGCCAGCGCGGCCCTGGGCCCGCCGGCCCGATCCAGCGCCGGCTCCACCTGCGCCGGGTCGCGCACCACGGTCAGACCCACGCTGCTCCCCTCGCCTCGCGGCTTGACCACCACCGGCAGACCCAGCTCGCTCACGGCCTGCGCCGTGGCCGGGTAGCGCCACGCCGCCGTGGGCAGCCCCGAGGCGTCGAACAGCCGCTTGCACAACACCTTGTCCATGGCCAGGGCCGAGGCGAGGACTCCCGAGCCGGTGTAGGGCAGACCCATCGTCTCCAGCAGGCCCTGGACGCAGCCGTCCTCGCCGTAGCGGCCGTGGAGCGCGATGAACGCCAGATCCACTCGTTGCTCCACCAGCTGGCGGCACAGCGTGTGGTCCACGTCGATGGACACCGTGTCGTGACCCAGACGCTGCAGCGACGCGTTGACCGTCGTACCGGTCTGAAGCGACACCTCTCGTTCCGCCGAGAGACCGCCCATCAGCACACCGATTCGCTTCGACTTCATCTGCTCGCGATCCATGGGTCCACGTAGTCCTGGTCACTGTCAGTAGGACACTACCGATTCCTCGGGGCAAATTTTTGGCGCCCTTATTTTGCTCCTGGGCGGGGGCCATACCGCTGCAACAGCATGCCTGCGATCTGCACCGCCGCATCGGGATGGCTGCAGGTCGACATGGCGCGGCTCATGCGCTCCAGCCCCGGCGAATCTGACAGCAGGCGAGCCAGCTCCCGCGCCAGGCTCCCGGGATCCAGCGTCTCCTGCCGGCGCATCACCGCGCCCCCGGCCTGCACCAGCTCCCGGGCGTTGGCCGCCTGGTGGTCGTCTGCCGCGTGGGGGTACGGGACGAGCAGCGCCGGCAGCCCCGCCGCACAGAGTTCCGCCAGCGTCGTCGCGCCGCTACGCCCCAGCACCAGGGTCGCGTCGCGCAGCGCCGGTCCCATCTCCTCGATGAACGGAAGCACCCGCGCGGGGATCGAGCTCGCGGCGTAGGCCGCCTGCACCTGCGCCTGATCCGCCACCCCGCTCTGGTGCACGATCCGCAGGTCCGCGACCCGCCGCACCAGCTCCGGCGCCGCGGCCACCATCAGCTCGTTGATCGCGTGAGCTCCCTGGCTGCCCCCCAGTACGAGCAGCGTCGGTCCCTGCCCGTCACTCGTGATCACATCTTGCGCGCTTCGCTCCGCACGCGAGCGCGGCTCCCCCACTGAGCGCACGGTGCGCCCCCGCTCCAGAGCCTGCACCAGCTCCGGCCGGATCGGGTTGCCCAGCAGCAGCGCCTTGCCCGGCGGCAAGTGCCGCTCGGCCTCGCGGTGCGCCACCACCACCACCCGGGCCAGACGGGCCAGCGTGCGGTTCACCGTGCCCGGCACGGCGTTCTGTTCCAGGAGCACCACCGGCAGCCGCAGCATCGCTGCCGCCACCACCACCGGCGCCGACGCGTAGCCGCCAAGACCGACGACCACGTGGGGTTCGAACCGGCGCAGCAGCCACATCGCCTGCAGCGTCACCTTGGGCAACGTGAACAGCGCCTGCAGCCGCGGCACGAGCCCCATTCCACGCAGCTTCGCGCTGTGCAGCAGCTCGAGCCGATGACCCCGCGCCGGGACCAGACGCTGCTCCAGCCCACCGACGCTGCCAACGAACAGCAGCTCGCACCGCGGGCTACACTGTCGCAATCCGTCGGCCAGCGCGAGGGCCGGAAACACGTGCCCGCCGGTGCCGCCGGCGGCGATCAGCACCCGCGGGCGTGAGCGGGCACTGGCAGCGTTTGGCGCGCTGCTAGACATTGCTGACCACCGCCACCCGTGTCGGCTTCTTGCGGTTGCTCTGGCCTCGATGCTCCAGGAGCTTCACGGCACCGGGCGTCGGGTGGCGCTCGGCGATGTTGAGCAGCACCCCCATACAGAACAGGCTGGTGATGAGCGCGGACCCGCCGTAGCTCACCAGGGGCAACGTGATGCCCTTGGTCGGCACCAGGCCCAGCACCACGCTGATGTGCAGCAGCGCCTGGAGCCCGAAGATCCCGGCGATGCCGAACGCGAGGTAGCTGCCGAACAGGTCCCGCGCCCGGAGCGCGGCGGACATCCCGCGCCACAGGATGAGCACGATCAGCGCCGCCACCAGCCCCATCCCCACCAGGCCCAGCTCCTCCCCGACGATGGCATAGATGAAGTCGGTGTGGGCCGCCGGGAGAAAGAACAGCTTCTGCTTGCCGTCCCCCAGTCCCAGGCCGAACAGGCCGCCCGATCCGATGCTGATCAGCGACTCGCTGATCTGATAGCCCGCGTCCTGGCGATAGGCCCAGGGATCGAGGAACGCCAGCAACCGCCGCAGGCGCCACGGCGTGCCGACGATCAGCTGGTACGCCATGGGCGCCACCGCCAGCATGGAAATCACGACGTAGCTCAGCTTGGTCCCGGCGACCAGCAGCAACAGCAGCGTCACCAGGGCCAGGATCGCCGCTGTCCCGAGATCCGGCTGGCGCAGCACGAGCAGCCCCATCAGGCCCGCCACGCACAGGTGGGGCAGAAACCCGATGGAGAACGAACGCATGGAATCCCGCTTCTTGGTCAACGAGTGGGCGAGGTACACCACCAGCGCGAACTTCGCCGGCTCCGAAGGCTGCAGCGACACCCCCCCGAGGTGGAACCAGCGGGTGGCGCCGTCGATCCGCGTGCCCAGCCCCGGCACGAGCAAGGCCAGCAGCAGCAGCAACGCACCGGCCAGCATCGGGTAGCTGAACCGTCGGTACAGACCATAGTCCAGCCGCCAGCCGACGTAGAACGCGACGAGACCGATCACCGCATACACCAGGTGGCGCTTGAAGAAGTGGAACGGGCTGCCGTAGCGCGCGCCGGCAAACACCGCGCTCGAGCTGTAGACCAGCACCAGGCCGAGCCCCACCAGCACCAGCACTGCGAACACCAGGAGCAGATCGAGCCCCGGCGCCCCGGCGCGCACCTCGGTCTTGATCTGTGCGGTCTGCGCCCGGTCCGCTCGACGACGGTGCAGCCGAGAGATCACGCCGCGAGCCAGCCCCCGGGTGTGGGTCCACGCCTGCGACGCCCGGTTCGCGAACCACGCGGCGACCTGCCGCCCCGAGGGCCACCGCCGCCTGCGCTTGCGATTCTGTTTCATGCGCACCCCGCAGTCTTCAGATCCCGTACGGCCTCGGCAAACACTCGCCCCCGGTGCTCGAAGTCGGTGAACATGTCGTAGCTGCTGCAAGCCGGCGAGAGCACCACCGCCTCCTGTGGCCGGGCCAGCGCGGCCGCGATGTGCACCGCCTCGACGAGATCGGCCGCGCGATGCACCGGCACCCGCTGATCGATGACGCCGGCGATGATCTCCGCCGCCGCGCCGATCAGCACCACCTCCCGCACCGTCGGACCCAGCAGCGGCAGCAACGGAGCGTAGTCGCCGCCCTTGTCCTTGCCGCCCGCGATGAGCACCACACCGCGTGGAAAGCCGGTGAGCGAGCCCACCACCGACCCGACGTTGGTCGCCTTGGAGTCGTTGTAGAACAGGACGTCCTGCAGCTCACGCACCAGCTCCATCCGGTGCGGAAGCCCGTGAAACCCGGCCAGCCCGCGACGACAGGCCTCCAGATCCGCTCCGAACAGCCTGGCCCCCAGCAGGGCCGCCAGCGCATTCTGCAGGTTGTGCCGGCCCGCCAGCTGCAACAGTCCACGTGGCACGCGCTCCATGTCGGATGCATGCGGCAGGCGCAGCACCATGTCTGACGAGTCGCTCCAGGCCCCCGCCCCGGCCACGACGCCGTCGACCTGGAACGTCAGGACCTGACCGGCCGCGGCCCGGGCCAGGCGCAGGCACTCATCCTGCTCGGGCTCACCGTTGACCACCGCGAAGTCCGCGGGGCTCTGCTGCTGGAACACGCGGGCCTTGGCGGCGATATACTCCGCGTAGCTCGGGTGACGATCCAGGTGGTCCTCGCTCAGGTTGAGCAGCAGCGCGACCTGTGGGTGGAACCGCTCCACCGTCTCGAGCTGAAACGAGGAGACCTCCACGACCAGCGCCCCGTCGGGACCGGCGGCGTCCGTTCCCACCGCCTCCACCAGCGGTGGACCGAGGTTTCCACCAACGAAGGTCGGGCGGCCACTGGCCGCCACCATCGCCCCCAGAAGCGACGTGGTGGTGGACTTGCCGTTGGTCCCGGTGATGGCCACCAGTCTGCCCTGGACGAAGCGCGACGCCAGCTCCAGCTCGCCCATCACCGCCACGCCCGCCTCGCGCGCCGCGGCCAGCTCGGGGAGCGGAGGCACGCCGGGGCTGATCACGATCAGATCTGCGTTCAGGAAGCTGTCGGCTCGGTGTCCAGACAGCTCGAGCACCGCGCGTCCTGCGAGACGATCCACGACGGAGGCCAGCCGGGCCGCATCCCGACTGTCGGTCACCGTGACATGGGCACCGCGATCCAGGCACAGCCGCGCCGCCCCGAGCCCCGAGCGGCCCAGCCCCACCACCAGCACCCGTTTGCGCCTGAGATCCATCCTCACCTCAGCTTCAGCGTGGCCAGCGCGAGCAGCGCCAGCATGATGGAGATGATCCAGAAGCGGACGATGACCTTGGGCTCGGCCCAGCCCTTGAGCTCGAAGTGGTGGTGGATCGGCGCCATGCGAAACACACGCTTGCCGGTGAGCTTGAACGACACGACCTGCACCACCACCGACACGGCCTCGATGACGAAGATGCCGCCCAGCAGGGCCCACACGAACTCGTTCTTGGTCAGCACCGAGAGCATGCCGAGCCCGCCGCCCAGCGACAGCGAGCCCACGTCTCCCATGAACACCGTGGCGGGGTAGGTATTGTACCACAGGAATCCGACCCCCGCGCCGACCATCGCCGCGCAGTAGACAGCGAGCTCCTCGGCTCCATCGATGTGCGGGATCTTCAGGTAGTCGGCGACGTTGAACCTACCCAGCACCGCGCCGGCGCCGTAGCTCAGCAGCAGGAAGGTGGTGGCGCTGGTGATCACCGGACCGATGGCCAGCCCGTCGAGCCCGTCGGTGAGGTTCACCGCGTTGGAGCTCCCCACCACCACGAACAGGGCAAAGGCGAAGTACACCACCACGTGAAGCTCGACCGCGTGGCGGTTGAAGTTGACGAACGGCAGCGCCAGACGCAGACGCAGCGACGGGTCGAACACCTCACCGTAGAACAGCACGCCGAGAACCGCCGCCGCCACGGCGACCTGACCCATCATCTTCAGCCTGCCCGGCAGGCCCTTGCTGTTCTTGAACCGCAGCTTGAGCGAATCGTCGAGGAACCCGATGGCGCCGTAGCCCACGGTGACGCTCATCACGAGCCACACCAGCTTGTTGTGCAGGTCACACCACAGCAGGGTCGGGATCACCAGCGCCAGCAGGATCAGGCTGCCCCCCATGGTCGGGGTGCCGGCCTTGACCATGTGCGACCGGGGACCGTCCTCACGGATGGTCTGACCGATCTGCCGGTTCTGCAGCTGACGGATGAACCATGGCCCGAGCAGGAAGCTCATCAGCATCGCCGACAGCGCGGAGGCGATGATCCGCGTCGAAGGGTAGCGCACGACATTGAGCCAGCTTAGCCCGCGGTACTTGCGCAGTGGATAGAGCAGGTGAAACAGCATCGCGATCTCACGGCCTCCCGGCCGAAAGCAAGTCAATCACGCGCTCCAGACGCGCTCCCCGAGACCCCTTGACCAGAACCCACGTCCCCGGGCACCGTGCTCTGTCCCACAGCAGGTCCGCCGCCTCCTCGGGCCGATCCACGTGCACCACACCCTCCGCCGGCATGCCCTGCTCCAGGGCGCCGTCGGCGATGGCCTGCCCCAGCGGCCCCACGGCCACCAACAGCTGCAGCCCAACCCCGGCGGCGTGAGCGCCGACCTCGGTGTGGTACCGCCCGGCCTCCGCTCCGAGCTCCAGCATTTCCCCCAGCACGGCGACGCCCGGCGCGTCGCCAGCGAGCTGCACCAGCGTGTCCAGCGCCGCACGGGTCGCCAGCGGGTTCGCGTTGTAGCAGTCGTCCAGCACGTACCACGGACCGATGCGACGGATGTTGGACCGATGCACCAGCCGCGCGGGATCCATCCCTCCCAGCGCCTGACCGATGCGGCCCACCTCCAGCCCGAGACACAGCGCGGCCGCCGCCGCCGCCGCCGCGTTGCGGGCGTTGTGCACCCCCACCAGCGGCAGCTGGAACGTCACCTCGGACCCACCCAGCGCCAGGTGAACCTGCAGCCCCCGGCTCCCCTGGCTCAGGGTCTCGACGATCCGCACCTCGTCTGTCCGGTCCACCCCGAACCGAACGCGGCGATCCGGCGCCACGTTGGCGAGCGAGGAGTCCAGCAGCCGCTCGGCTCCTGGCACCACGGCCCACGCCCTCGGGGAGAGCCCCCGCAGCAGCTCTCCCTTGGCCCGCCCCACGGCCTCCAGGGTGCCCAGCCCCTGCAGGTGCACCGGCGCAACGCAGGTCACGACCCCCACGTCCGGCCGGGTCAACGGGGTGAGGTACTCGATCTCGCCCGGGGCGTTCATCCCCATCTCCGCCACCAGGTAGCGTGTGGCGCGTGGCATCGCGAGCAACGTCAGCGGCAGGCCGATGTCGTTGTTGAAGTTGCCCGGCGTGCAGTGCGTCTGGCCCAGCTCGGCCAGAAGGACGCAAGTCAGCTCCTTGGTCGTGGTCTTGCCCACCGATCCGGTGATCGCAACCGTCGCCGGATCCACCTCGCGTCGCCAGCTCTCCGCGAGCCGACCCAGCGCGATGCGCGTGTCGGGCACCCGCAGCACCGCGGCGCCGGGCGGCAGCTCGCCCGGCGGCCGCTGGACCACGAGCAGCGTCGCGCCGCGCTCCACCGCCTGGGCCAGGAACGTGTGGCCATCGAAACGGTCCCCGGCGATGGCGACGAAAGCCTGCCCCGGCTCGACCTTCCGGCTGTCGATGCTGACGCCTTCGAAGGCGCTCCCGAGCTCCACCCCTGGTGCAGGGTCTTGCTCCGTGCCGGGCGCTCCCGGTGCAGGTCCCGGCGGGAGCAGCGTGCCGTCAGTGACGTCCCGCGCAGCGGCGATGGTCATGCGTACGGTCATCGGCGTGCCAGTGCCTCCCGCGCCTGTTCACGGTCGTCGAAGTGGATCCGCGTCGGGCCCAGAATCTGATAGTCCTCGTGCCCCTTGCCCGCGATGAGCACGATGTCGCCAGGACGGGCCGCCGTCACCGCCGCGACGATTGCCTGTCGTCGATCGGGCTCGACGACGTGGCCCCGATCCCCCTGTAGCCGCTGCAGCCGCACGCTGTCCTCCCCGCGGACTCCGTCCAGCACGCCCTCGATGATCGACTGCGGGTCCTCTGTCCGTGGATTGTCGGAGGTCACCACGAAGAGATCCGCCAGCCGCGCCACGGCGCGACCCATCAGCGGGCGCTTGGTCCGGTCCCGATCGCCGCCGCAGCCGAACACCACCACGAGACGGCCCGGACACAGCGGCCGCAGCGTGCCCATGGCGCGCTCGAGCGCGTCCGGTGTGTGGGCGTAGTCCACCAGCACGGTGAACGGACTGGCGGGTTCGGTCACGCGTTCGAGCCGACCTGGCACCCCCGTGAGCGCCTGAACACCACGGGCCACCGCCTCGATGGGAACCCCCACCGCGTGGCAACACGCCGCCGCCATCAGGATGTTGTCCGCGTTGTAGTCGCCGATGAGCGAGGAGCGCAGATCGACGGCGCTGGAACCCAGCTCGAGTCGGCCGCGAAGCCCCTCCATGCCCTGTCGCAGGTCCACCAGCCGCGCTGCCACATCCTGCGCGCGCCCACGGGCGTGCTCCACTCCGCACTCCAGACTGGCTCCCCCGCTCCGCGCGCCCAGCTCGGCGCCGCGGCAAGAACACCCTACCAACCGGACATCCCCACGTTCCCGCACCGTCCGCAGCACCGCGTCGGCCCCCGCGCCATCCAGATTCACCACCGCCGTTCCCCCGGGCCGCAGGTGCCGCTGGAACAGCAGCAGCTTGGCCGCCAGATAGGCCTCCATGCTCCCGTGCAGGTCGAGGTGATCCTGCGTCAGATGCGTGAAGGCCGCCACCGCGAAGGACAGGCCCCACACACGCCCCAGCTCCAGGGCGTGGGACGAGACCTCCATCACCACGTCGCTGCAGCTCGCCTGCCGCATGCGGGTCAACACCTGCTGCAGCACCAGCGGCGTGGGCGTGGTGTATGGCGCGGTCTCGCTCACGTCACCGAATCGATACGCCACGGTACCAATCACACCCGGGCTGCGCCCGGCAGCTCGAAGGATCTGCTCCATCACGTAGGTCGTGGTGGTCTTGCCGTTGGTCCCGGTGATCCCCAGCAGCTGCATCGATCGCGCAGGCTCACCCGCCAGCCGGGCCGCGCTCAGCGCCAGCGCGCGCGCTGGATCCCGCACCACGACACACGGCACATCGAGGTCCAGCATGCGGCCTGCCACCACCGCCTTGGCCCCTCGCTTCACGGCATCGACTACGAAGTCGTGTCCGTCCACCCGCAGCCCGGGGATCGCGACGAACAACGTGTTCGGTCCCACCCTGCGTGAATCATCTTGAACCGACGTCACCTCCAGGTCGGGCCAGCCAGTCCCGTCCACGGTGTCGAAGTCGACGACGTCCTGCAGCAGATCTCGAAGTCTCATTCCGTCTTCCGCCTTGCCCTGCAACCTCGATGCCGCCGATCAAACCCTTGTGATCCTCGCGTCCGCGTCACCCCCTGACACACCCGCACGCTGCACCACCTGACACACCAAGCTGCCGCCAGGTCACCGCGGCGGCTGAAACGAAACCCGGCAACGGGTCCCGCGCTGCGCCGGCCCGGGTCCTGGACTCTGCGCCACGCCACGCCCGCTGCCCGTGAGCTGAAGCGGCAGCCCTGCATGCTGGGCCGCCGCGATGGCCTCCTTGAGGCTCATACCGGTGAAGTCGGGCACCAGGATCTGTCCCCGGGGGCCTCGCTCTCCGGGGAGTGGCGGTGCTGGATCGTCGCTCGTCGCGACGTATCCCTCCGTCGGCAGGGACAACGGCGCCCGCTGTTCGACCTTCCCGCGCCGATCAGGCTTCACGCCGAGATAGGACAGCGCCCGCTGAGCGATACGCCGGAACACCGGACCCGCCACCTCACCACCATAGCGCTTGTCTCCGGCAGGCTCGTTGACCGCGACCACGATCACCAGCCGGGGGCGCGTCGCGGGCACAATGCCGGCGAACGAGGAGAACCAGCGATCGGTGGAGTAGGTGCCCGTCACGGGATCCACCTTCTGCGCGGTCCCGGTCTTGCCCGCCACCGTGAACCGATCCATCGCCGCATCCACACCGGTGCCCCCCTCCTCGGTCACCCCCTGCATCATGCGCAACAGGGCTCGTGCCACCCACTGCTTCATGACACGCGTCCCACGCGGGGGAAACACCTGCACCGTCTCGCCGCTCTCGCGCCGGATCTTGCGCACGATGCGCGGTCGCAGCATCACGCCGTCGTTGGCCAGCGCACTGAAGCCCTGCGCCAGCTGCAGCACCGTGGTGGTCATCCCCTGACCGAAGGCGACGTTGGCCAGTCCGACATCGGACACGCGCCCCGCCCGGCGCAGGGATCCGCTGCGCTCTCCACGCACGGGGACGCCGGTAGCCTGGCCAAATCCGTAGCGCCGCAGGTGTTCGAGCAGCTCTGCCTTGCCCAGTCGAAACGCGATCTTGGCCGCCCCGATGTTGGACGATTTCTTCAGCACGCCGGCCACACTCAGCTGTTTGTAGGCGTGAGAATCGTGGATCTTGTACTGACCCACTCTCCAGATCCCCGCCTCGCAATCGATGATCTCGTCGCTGCGAATCGCGCCGGTATCCAGCGCCGCCGCCACGGTGAAGACCTTCAGCGTGGATCCGGGCTCGAAGGCGTCGGTCACGCATCGATTGCGCCAGTGGAACGGCTTGGCCTCGTGGTATCGATTGGGGTCAAACGAGGGCAACGACGCCATGGCCAGCACATCTCCGCTGTGGGCGTCCAGCACCACCGAGGCGACCCATCCGGTCTCGGGCTTGACCGTGGGGTAGGCCTCCTCCAGCGCTTGCTCCGTCTCGTACTGGATGAACTTGTCGAGGGTCAGCTCGACGTCGTGCCCCGCGGAGGGGGTCTGCTTGAAGCCCTCGCTGAGCACCAGCCGGCCCAGCGCGTCCTTCAGCCCCGCCATGCGCGCCGGGTTGCCCCGCAGCCAGCCATCGAAGGAGAGCTCGATGCCCTCCAGCCCCCGGGCGTCCAGCCCGGCGAATCCGATGAGGTTGCTCGCCAGCTGATGGTTGGGATAGAAGCGGCGGCTCTCCTGCGTGAGGTACACCCCGTCCAGCTTGAGCGCCCGAACCGCCGCCGCGTCCCGTGGACTGACTCTGCGCTTGACCCAGGTGAAGTAGCGGCGACTGGACAGCTGACGCTGCAGCGCCCACTGTTCGAGGCCCAGCACGGAGGCCAGCGCACGCGCCGTCTCGGGGGCATACTTGCCGATGGCGCGGGGATTGGCATAGATCGAGTCCACATCGACACTGACCGCCATGGGCGTATCGTTGCGGTCAAACACCGTACCGCGGCGGGGCGGGAGCTTGAGCTCCTTGAGGTACTGCTGCTCGGCGAACTCGCGCAGACGCGGCCCCTCCACCGCGTGCAGTCGGTAGGCCCGCAGCATCACCGCCACGAACAGCAGGCCCAGCAGCAGGCCGCTGCACACCATTCGGATCCGGGTCCAGCGGCCCGCACGGTCGTCTGGCTCGCGCAGGGTGCTCACCGTCATCGCGCCGTCGCCAGGGTGGGTCGGGTGTCGGGTCGCAGCCACAGCCGGCGCACCTGATCGGGACGCGGCTGCTGCATACCGAGCTCCTCGGCGGCGATGCGCGCGATGCGCCCCGGGTTCTTCAGCAGCGCCACCTCGATCCGCAGGCGCCGGTTGATCTCCAACAGGTGCGTGTGCGTCGTGCTGGCCTCGGACAGCCGGTATCCGATCTGGATCACCTTGAGCCGGGTCCAGACGTGGCTCACGGCGGCGGCCGTGCACAGCAGGAGTCCGGCGAGGATCAGGATCACGGCTGCCCGGCGTCGCGGTCGCCCGGGACCCGCGCCGCGCCGCGGCTGTCTCGTGCCACGGGTCATAGCCGCTCCGCCACCCGCAGCCGTGCGCTACGGGATCTCGGGTTGACGGACAGCTCGGCCACACCGGGGCGCAGTGGTCGACGGGTGACCAGCGACAGCACCGGCTGGCGCCCACAACAACAGTAGGGCAGCCCGGGTGGACAGGTGCAGGGGTTCGCCAGCTGCGCGAACGCCTGCTTCACGGCGCGGTCCTCCAGCGAATGAAACGCAATCACCGCGACCCGACCGCCCGGCCGCAGCGTCTCGGTGAAGGTCTCCAGGAACCGCCGCAGCGACCCCAGCTCGTCGTTGACCGCCATGCGCAGCGCCATGAAGGTCCGCGTGGCGGGATGGATCTTGCTGTACCGACGGGGAGCACGACCGCCCACCGCCACGCTCACCACCCGCGCCAGGTCACTCGTGCCTCGGATCTGCCCCTGATCCTGGGCCTGCTTGATCGCCCGGGCGATCCGTCGGCTGGACGGCTCCTCCCCATACTCGTGGATCAGTCGCGACAGCTCCTGCTCCGACAGCTGGGCGATGAGCTGAGCCGCGTCGGGGATCGACTCCGTGGGGTCCATCCGCATGTCCAGCGGACCATCGTTGGAGAAGCTGAACCCGCGTTCGGGCTGATCGAAATGGAACGAGGAGACGCCCAGATCCAGCAGCACGCCGTCCACCGGAATCATGCCCAGCTTCGTGAGCAACGCCACCACCTCGGCGAAGTTACCGTGACACAGACGGACGCGGTCGCGGAACGCGGACAGCGGACCCGCGACCCGGCGAATCGCATCCGGATCCCGATCCAGGCCGACCAGCACCCCATCCGGAGCGCTGTGCTGCAGAATGCACCTGGCGTGCCCGCCCCCACCGATAGTTCCGTCGCAATACCGACCCCCGGGTGCGACCTGCAGGGCGTCGACGACCTCGTCCACCAGCACCGGTATGTGACGGCCGAGTGCCATTAAAGTCCCAGCCGCGCCAGGGCCTCGTTGATCTGCACCAGACTTTCCTTGGCCTGGGTGCGCTCTTCCTCCCAGCGGGTGCGATCCCAAATCTCGATGTTCGAACCGAGACCGGCGAACAGCACGGTTCGCTGCAACCCGGCATAGTCACGAAGCACGGGCGGGATCAGAACCCGACCCTGACGGTCGGCGGTCACCTCGCTCGCGCCGGCGATGTGCAGTCGCTTCAGGCGAATCACGGCCTCGTCGAACTGGGGGAGACCCGCAATCCGCTCCTGGAAGGCCTGCCACTCCTGAATCGGGTAGGCCACGAGGCACGTGCCGGCTGGATCCACGTTGGTGGTCAGCACAAGGCGAGAGTCACCCAGTGTGGAGAGCACCTCACGAAACCGGACCGGGAGGCTGACACGCCCCTTGTCGTCCATCGAGTGCTCATAACTACCCAAAAACACGTGAATCCTCCGGCGTTGCCTTCCCCCACTTCTTCCCACTTTCCTCCACTCTGTACCACCATATGAGCACCCCGTACCCGACCCGTCAAGTTTCATGTTCGGGTTTTCTTCACATCTTCGCCTGGTTACCACTTATTGGGGAAAGTCTGGAACCTACATACAATATATTGACATCAGGTGGGTGGGAAATTGTGGGAAGGATCCAGGCGTGTGTTTCCCCGAACACTCCAGGTCACCACGCGATGGATCCCGCGGCAACTTTCCTATGTATAAATGTCACGCGCGCCCAACTCTCGACAATTGCGATGTGGGGAATGGTACGTCTGTGCTTTCATTTTGAGCCATGATCTGGTATACAACCCGGGTTCAGACTGAAGCTTGATATGGCATAGCGAGATTGTGAGGCACCGGTATCCCACTCCCTCCCATTGTTCCGGGCCGGGCCTCCTTAGGTTGCCCTGGTTGTTCTGCAAGTCCACACGTCAACGAGGTGTATCTTGAAACCACTCGTCAAGCGAGTCCTGGTTCCCGTGGCACTCTGTGTTCTGGTTGGCTCTGCCCGTGCCGAGATCAACGAGTACAAGGAGGGGAAGAAGAAGACGGCTGACGCCACCGCGACCAGCTCGGTGACCGCCGAGAAGGTGGCCTGGCGCAACAGCACCTTCGCCTACGAGAACTCGGTGA
>Ga0210044_10002526_pt1 | contig 27203 bp, 26 predicted proteins | sample CryGey13umfilter_2_FD_183959 | JGI IMG/M metagenome (GOLD analysis project Ga0210044, IMG submission 183959) | Groundwater microbial communities from aquifer in Utah, USA - Crystal Geyser 4/9/14 3 um filter (SPAdes) (version 2) | ecosystem: Environmental > Aquatic > Deep subsurface >... | reverse complement strand
CCACCTGACGGTCCCCGATGACCATGTCCGACTCGCCATCGAGGATCGGCTGGATCAGCTTGGGGATGTCGGCCCCGCAGTACTGGTTGTCAGCATCGGTGTTGACGATGATGTCGGCGCCCAGCCTGAGGCACGCGTCGAGCCCGGCCATGAAGCCCTTGGCCAGCCCGCGGTTGCGGTTGAAGCGCACGATGTGATGCGCGCCCAGCTTCCGCGCATGGTCGGCGGTGCCGTCGGTGCTACCGTCGTCGATGATCAGGATCTCGACGCTGTCGACACCCTCGATCTGCCGCGGGAGATCGCCGATCGTGTCGGCCAGGGTCTCGCGTTCGTTGTAGCAGGGTATCTGGATGATGAGCTTCACGATGGCTGACGGGGTGGCTTCAGAGCGCGCGAGCCTTCTTGATCAGCACCTCTTTCAACGGGGCGTCCTTCTCGAATGGCCCCTTGGCCCCCGTCGGAACCTTCTTCATCTTGTCCACCACCTCCATGCCCTTGACCACCTTGCCGAACACGCAGTAGCCCCAGCCTGACATGGTCTTGCTCTGATGGTTGAGGAAGTCGTTGTTCTTGACGTTGATGAAGAACTGCGCCGCGGCGGAGTGCGGGTTGGGGGTGCGAGCCATGGCCACCGTCCCGCGATCATTGGTCAGGCCGTTGTCGGCCTCGTTCTTGATCGGCGCCCGGGTGGGCTTCTTGTTGTACTTGGCGTCGAAGCCGCCGCCCTGGATCATGAAGTTGTCGATCACGCGGTGGAAGATGGTGCCGTCGTAGTGCCCGGACTTGACGTACTTGACCACGTTCTCGACGGTGTTCGGCGCCTTGTCCGCGAACAGCTCGATCTGGATCGTCCCCATCGAGGTCACGAACTCGACCACCGGGTTCTTGGCCTTGCGGGCCGGTTTGTCGGCGAGGCTGGTGGCCGGAACGGCCAGCAGCAGAATGGACAGCAGACTGACGAGACGATTGCGCACGGTACCTACCTCCTTGTGCGTGTTGATCAGTATCCGACGTTGCGTGCCAGCGCCAGATTCAGTTGACGATGACGACGTTGGGGCTGCGGGCCGATCCCATCGATGCGGCCAGCCGGCCCCGCTGGTCCAGGGCCTCGATGTAATAGTGGATGTAGCGACCGGTGGTGGCGCCGGCCGGAATGGACGCGCGGAACGCGCCCTTGGCCTTCTTCATCGGCACGGCGTTGAACTTCACCGTGCCGGCGGGCCGGTAGTACAGGAACAGCCGGTTGGCCTGGATATCCATCCCCACCTGGGCCTTGATTGGGATGGGGTAGCCACGCTTCACGGTGTCGATGGCCGTGTGTAGCAGACCGCGCCCCGAGACCTTGTTGGCCCCGGCCGCGCTCTGGGCCGGCTTCTCCTCGCGCAGCGCGATGGTCTCCGGCTTGCCCACGGCCTTCACCGTCTTCTGCGCCGTCTTGAACATCTTGAGCAGCTGGGGTGTGGTCAGCTTCTGCGGGATCTGCACCTTGGGGTCCACCCGCAGCGCCTTCACGAAGTAGTGCAACCCACGATACAGGTCGTTGGTCCCCGCGACGTGGGCCACGCCCAGCAGCATGTAGGTCTGCGCCACCGGTGTGCTGGTCAGCAGGCCCTCGCCGGCCGCCAGGTCCAGCGCACGGTCCAGGCTCTTGCGCGCCTTGGTGAAGCTGTAGCTCTCGAAGGCCGCGATGGCCTCCTGGTTCAAGGCCACGATCGGGTCCAGCTTGGGGTTCTTGACCCCCGCCTCGGGTGAAGGGTTGGGCTGGGCTGCCGCCACGCCGGCGCTCATGGCCACGGCGAACACGGTGCACAGGATCAGGCATCGCAACGTATCAACGAGAGTACGCCTCATGGAGCCTCCATCGGCTGGAACCTACCCACAATCCAGGCATTGTGCAACCGTGTCGGAGCCCCCGGGTTGGCGTGCGTTCAGCGGGTCGGTTACACTTCGCCGGTGGATCAAACTGGGTAAAGGAGATTGAGATGAAGCGCGCATGGTGGATCGCTTTGGCGGGGTTGCTGCTGGCCTGCAGCGACGACGACACGAAGCCGGATGTGGGTCTCGAGGCCTCGGTGGACATGGGACACGACGTGGGGAGCGACGTGAAGGTCGATGTCATCCCTGATGCGCCGCCGGCCAAGGACCCCACGGTCCTGATCACGTTCAACGCCGGCCTGGTGGAAGGCGCGGTGCCCTACGCCAAGGAGCGCGAGCCGCTGGTGATCGACGCGCTGAAGCAGACCACGGCGGACGTGGTCTGCCTGCAGGAGGTGTGGACCGACGCGTCGACCACGGCGGTCATCGACGGGGTCAAGTCGGTCTACCCCTACTCCTTCCGCGAGAAGACCGAGGACACCACGGCGGTCAAGGTGCGCTGCCCCAACATTGTGGCCGTGGGTACGCTGCAGGCCTGTGTCACCGCCAACTGCGCCGGGGTCACGGTCAGCGAGTGTGTGGCCAGCACGTGCAAGACGCAGTACGACGCGCTGAGCGACGAGTGCAAGATGTGCCTGGCCACCAGCACCGCGAACCCCACGGCCTGTGCGCTGGGTGGGACGCGGGACTTCGGCTTCGACGGTCGCAACGGCCTCGTGCTGCTGAGCAAGTACCCGCTGTCCGACACCAAGTACACCGCCCTGGATGCGCAGCTGTTCAAGCGCGGCGTGCTGTCGGCCACGGTGGCCAGCACCAAGGTGTTTTGCACCCATATGTCCTCCGACCTCGGACCGGTGGTGCCGTATCCCACGGGGACGACCTACGCCAGCTTCGAGGCCGAGCACGCCGGGGAGGCCGACGCCATCGTGGCCGCGGCCCCGGCCACCGGGTGCGCCGTGCTGCTGGGGGACCTGAACTGTGGACCGACCACCGGCGGATTGACCGGCGAGCTGGAGACGAACTACGCCAAGTTCGCCGCGGGCGGGCTGACGGAGAGCTGGACCGGTCCCAAGTGCACCTGGTGCCAGGAGAACCCGCTTTCGGGATCCAAGAACGACCGCTGGATCGACCACATCATGTTCAAGGGCTGCACCATGACCCCGACCTACACCCGGGTCCTGGACAGCGAGGTGACGGTTACCCCCACTGGCGGCACCGCGACCAAGGTCCGGCTGTCGGATCACTACGGGCTGCAGGTGGAGCTGAAGTAGGATCGCTCCCCGGCTTGCGCGGTGCGGAGCCAAAAAGTAGATTAGCCGCGCAATGGAGCGGCGCGACGCGAGCGAGACGGCTGCCCTGGTGATCCTGGCGCTGGCGGCGGCGGGTCTGGTGGCCCACGCGCTGCTCTACCCGTTCGTCTCGGACGACGCCTACATCTCCTTCCGCTACGCCTACAACCTGGCCCATGGCGACGGTCTGACCTTCAACCCGGGCCAGCGGGTGGAGGGTTACACCAACTTCCTGTGGACCGTGGTGCTGGGATTGCTGCTCAAGCTCCAGCTGCGCCCCGATGTCATGTCGCGCATCCTGGGAGCGGCCTGCGGCGTGGCGGTCCTGCTGCTGACCCATTTCCTGACGCGGATGTACCGCGGCGGGCGGAGCAATCCATGGGACAGCCTGGCGCCGGTGGCGCTGGCCGGGACCGCCGGCTTCGCCGTCTGGTGCTCGGGCGGGCTCGAGACGCAGATGTTCACCGCGCTGATGCTGGGCGGGATGGCGTTGTATGTCCGCGCGCGCGGGTCTGGTTCGCGCGCCTCGCCGCGACCCTACCTCCTCTCCGGGCTGCTGCTGGCCCTGTCGGCCATGACGCGTCCCGAGGGGCTGATGGTCTTCGGGCTCACCGGGGCGCATCTGCTGGCGAGCAATCTCGTGGGACAGCGACGGCTGCGCCCGCGGTGGAGCGAGGTGGGCTGGGTCCTGGCCTTCGTGCTCCCCTTCGGCCTGTTCTTCCTCTGGCGCTACAGCTACTACGGCTATCCGCTGCCCAACACGTTCTACGTCAAGGCCGGGGGCGGTGCGTCGGCCAGCGCGATCAAGTGGGGCCTGCCCTACCTGTGGGACTTCGTGCGGGACAACAAGCTGTATCTGCTTTTGCCCCTGTTGCTGCTGTTGATCGTGCTCCGCCCGCGGACCGCGTGGTCCCGCGTCGCCGAGCCGTCCACGGCGGTGCGGCCCGCCTTCTTCTGGAGCTACCTGACGCTGGTGGGTGTGGTCTACGCGGCGTATGTGGTCTACGTCGGTGGCGACTTCATGGCCATGGGGCGGTTCTGCGTGCCGGTGCTGCCCATCGTGGCGCTGCTGCTGCAGGAGTCGCTGCGCGAGGGGGTTGAACGCTGGGGCGGCGCGCCACGTGGCTGGCATCCGCTGCGCTTCGGCGTGGTGCTCGCCGTGCTCGTGGCGCTGCTGTCGATCAACAGCCTCCACCGTTACCGGGACAACCAGAAGCCGACGTACTATCGCTGGGGCCTGGACACCATCGCCTACCTCAGGACGTTCGCCGACGATCGGATCAAGGTCGGGCGCTGGATGCGGCGCCATCTGCCACGCGACACCTACCTCGCCGTGGGCGGCGCCGGCGCCATCGTGTACGCCTCGCGCCTGAGGGCGCTGGACACCTTCGGGCTCAACGACGCCTGGATCGCTCACAGCCTGGGCCGCACCGGAGATCGGCCGGGTCACACCAAGAGCGCGCCGGAGCACTACATCCTGCAGCAGAAGCCGGACCTGATGTGCCACCAGGCGCGGCACCAGGACTGGCCTCACACCGCCCCCGATCCCTACTGGAGATCGCGCGGGTATGGCTGGGTCTGCATCGCCCCCGACGGACTTCGGCCCTCCAACTACTGCTGCCTCAAGCGGCTGGATCGCGAGCTGGGACCCTGGCCGGCGGAGAAGGCGCCGTGAGCGCTCAACGCGTGTTGGGCTGGATCGCCGCCGGCGTCGCCGCGGCGGCGGGCCTGGTGCAGATCGCGCTCTTGCTCCACATCTTCTTCAGTCGGCTGACCTACCCCTACGACCTGGAGTGGATGGAGGGCGGGATGCTGTGCCACGCCCTGCGGCTGATGCAGGGCAAGCCGCTGTATGGTCCGCCCTCCGCCGAGTTCATCTCGTACCTCTACACGCCCCTGTATCCGGTGGTGCTGGCGGGGCTGGGCCAGGTCTTCGGGCTGTCCTATGCGCTGGGGCGGCTGATCTCGGTGGTCAGCTTCCTCGGCGTGCTGGCGCTGGTGGTGCGCGCCGTGCAGCGCGAGGGGCGGGGCGCGCTGGGCCTGCTGTGGGGCCTGGCGGCGGCGGGGTTGTGCGCGGCGTCGTTTCAACACACGGGGGCGTGGTACGACCTGGTCCGCAACGACTCGCTCTACCTGCTGCTGGTGACGGCCGGGCTGTACGTCCTGCGCTATCACCACCGACGCTACAGGTGGCTGGTGTTGGCCTCGGTGTTGCTGGGCCTGTCGTTCCTCGCCAAGCAGACCGCGAGCCTGTTCATCGTCTACTCCGGCCTGGCGTTGCTGGCGCTGAGCTGGCGCCGGCTTCCGCTGCACGTGGCGCTGGTGGGGCTGGTGGCGGGGGGCACGGTGCTGCTGTGGAACCACCTCAGCGACGGCTGGTTCTGGCGCTACACGTTCCAGATGCACCAGGGGCACGATCTGTACCGGGACCGGATCTGGCCCGGGACCGAGCTCAAGCTGCTGGGCTTCTTCCCCGCCGCGGCGTATGGCATCGGGCTCTGGCTGCTGGTCGCCACCGGCGCCGGGATCGGGGGGCTGGTCAAGTGGGCCAGGGCGCGCGGTGAGGCTCCTCCGATGGACGCGCCGACCTCCGAGGAGCGCCAGGATCGAGGCTCGCTCTCGTTGCTGTTCTGGCTCGGGCTGGCGCTCACGGGCGTCGCGGTCTCGGCCGTGGGGTTCGCCACGCAGTGGGCCTCGCACAACGCCTACATCCCGGGGCTGGTCTTCCCCTCGATCTTCGTCGGGATGGCGGGAGCCGATCTGGCCCGACGGTTTCGCGGCGGCTGGACGCGGTGGCTGGGGGGGGCGCTGTCCCTCGTGCTGTCGGCGGGGCTGTCCTGGCAGCTGGTGCACGGGCTATATCGGCCCAAGGGCCACATCCCCGACGACACGGATCGAAAGCGGGGGGCGAACCTCATCGCGCAGCTGCGGCGTATCGACGGTCCGGTGATGATGCCTTACCACCCGTACTATCCGGTGCTGGCGGGGAAGCCGGCGGGGTACGCGCAGATGGGGATCAACGACGTGACGCGGGCGGGCCACGCCTTCCCGCAGGATCTGATCCGGCGCGTGGCTCACCGGCACTACGGCGCCATCGTGCTCGATAATCCGCCGCGGGGCCGCTACGACTTCATCTTCGACGAGTACAAGCTCGAGCGGTACCTGCCCTGGACCGAGGTGCCCCGGGTCGTGACCGGCTACCCCGTGCGGCCGACCTACCTGTTCGTGCCCAAGCAGCCCGATCCGGTCCCGCCGGACGGGCGCCGGGTGTTTGGCTTCGAGGACGGCGGCTTCGACGGCTGGGCGGTGGAGGGCCAGGCCTTCGGCAAGGGTCCGGTGGGCGGGCCGGTGTGGGACCAGGGACCGGTGGGGCCGTTCGAGGGTTCGCTTTTGGTGAGCTCGTACCACGGCGGAGACGCGGCGCGAGGCTCGATGGTCTCACCCGAGTTCGTGCTGGACCGGCCGGTGCTGACCTACCGCGTGGGCGGCGGTCGTCGCCCGGCGGATCTGCAGGTGCGCGTGGTGATCCAGGGGCAGGCGGTGCACAGCGGCAGCGGCCCGGGGTCCGACATCATGATCCAGCGCCGGGTGGATCTGAAGGCGCACGTGGGGCAGACCGCGCGGGTCGAGCTCGTGGACCACGCGGTGGGGCCCTGGGGCCACATCATGTTCGACGATCTGACGCTGCTGGCGCGGTGAAAGGTCCGCCCCGCGCTCAGTCGTTGAATCCGTCGCAGATGCCCCGCTACCAGGCGACCCGCCTCAGGCCATCCACCCGGTCGAAGTGCTCGTCGCTCGAGATCAGCGGGAGCCTGTGCTGCGCCGCCAGGGCGGCGATCCAGATGTCATTCTCGGGAATCGGCGTGCCCCGCGTGCGCAGCCCTTCGCGGATCTGAGCATAGTGCTCCGTCGTTTCTCGCACCACCGGAAGCACGGTCCAGAGCTGCTCCCACTTGCGCAGCTGCTGCTCGAGCTTCTGCCTGAGCTTCGAGCGACAGAGACCGAAACGGTACTCTCCAAGGGCGATCACCGGCAGCTGGTGGTCCCCACGTCCCAGAAGCGCGATCAGCGCCGCATCACATTTCAGCAGCGCAGAGACGGCATTGGTATCGAGGATCATTTCCAGCCATCGGCGTCAATGGCGGAGAACTCGTCTTTGATCGTGCGGTCGATCTGCTCGAGCTCTTTCAACTCGGCGGGCGTGGGCTTCTCCAGCAAGTCGTGCCACGAAGGTGTTGTTGCTTCTTCCTCGTTGGATTCGAGGCGCGTCAGCTCCTGTTCTGCTGCGCGGGTGAAGAACTGCTTCAGGGTCATCCCCCGCCGGGCGACCGCGGCCTTCGCGCGTCGAAACAGCTGCTCGGGGAGCTCGATAGTGGTTTTCATACTTACAATATAGCCGTAAACCCATACTGCGTCCAAGGTCTTGACAACTGGTGAGACAGGACGTGCTGGTGGCCCGGGAGCTGGAAGTCGAGCGCGCCCAGGCGCTGGCCGCCGAGGCCAGGTCCCTGGAGATCTCGAGAGCCGTGCTGGAGCGAGAGGAGGTCGAGCTGGCATCTCGCCTCGATCACCTGCGCCTCGAGGGGCTTTCCTGCCGCACCGTCATGATCTACCATCCTCGTTCATGACCGCGACACGCTACGAGCTCGAGGGGAGCAAGTTCTGGGAGATCGCGGTGCAGGGCAAGAAGGTCACCACCTGCTTCGGCCGGGTGGGCAGCCCGGGGCAGGTGAAGGTCAAGGAGTTCGCCCGGGACTGGGAGGCCTCGCGGTACAGGAGCGGTCAGGTGGCCTCGAAACGGAAGCAGGGTTACGAGCTGGTGCTGCTGGGTCTGCCCGGGCCCGAGCCGGCGGCGGCGCGCAACCCGGAACTGGAGGCGATGATCGGCGCGGACCCCGAGCGACCGGAGCCCTACATGGTCTACGCCGACTGGCTGCAGGCCCAGGGCGATCCCCGGGGCGAGCTGATCAGCGTGGAGCACGCGCTGCTGCAGCGCCCCCGGAACCGCGCGCTGCTCGAGACCCGGAGCCGGTTGCGCAGCCCGTACGACGAGCAGATGCGGGAGCTGGTCCGGCGTGCCAACATGCAGGCCCCACGGAACGAGCACCGGATCGAGCTCGAGTGGGGGCTTGGCTTCGTCCGCCGCGCGCGACTGGCGCACGACTGGTTCGGGGACCAAGATCTGCCGGACACGATGGACACCCGGCGGCTGTTTGCCACGTTCCTGTCGTTGCCGTCGACGCGGCTGATCCAGGATCTCGCCGTCGGGCTGTGGCGCGACTCCGAGGGGCAGGCCGAGTACGAGGGCGTGTTCCGGGCGCTGGCCGAGTGCCGGCCGCCGGCGCTGCGCAGGCTGTTCATCGGAGACTTCACCTACCGGCGGCAGATCGAGATGTCCTGGACCAGCCTGGGAGACGTGTCGCCGATCTACCCGGCGCTGCCCCGGCTGGAGCAGCTGATCTTGCAGGGTGGCAGCGTGAAGCTTCAGACCATCGATCTGCCGCGGTTGCGCCACTTCGAGATCCGCACCGGGGGGCTGTCGCGAGCCAGCATCGGCAGCGTCGTGGCCGCGCGCTGGCCCGAGCTGGAGCGCCTGGTGCTGTGGTTCGGGAATCCGGACTACGGCGCCGAGGGCGACGTGGAGCAGATCGCCCCGTTGCTCACCGGAGAAGGGATCCCCGGGGTCAGGCACCTGAGCCTGATGAACGCCAACTTCGCCGACGCGCTGTGCCGGGCGCTGTCGGGGGCGAGGGTGCTGGAGCAGCTCGAGTCGCTCGATCTCTCCAAGGGGACGATGACCGACGAGGGGGCCGCCGCGCTGCTCGGCGCCAGGGACCGGCTGCGTCGACTGAAGCGCCTCGATGTGTCAGACAACTATCTGACCCGCGAATCCAAAGCGGCGCTGTCGGGACTGGGGCCCGAGGTGGTGTTCGGAGCGCAGCGCGAGCCCGACGTGTGGGACGACGAGATCCACCGCTACGTGTCGGTGGGGGAGTAGGCTGGCTTCCTGCCGTAGACGTGGTCCCCGATGCGGCGCATGCCGGGGCTGAGGCCGAGCTGGCGCGCAGGCGCAGTTTCAGCGCGGCCTGCAGCACGGCAATGCAGTCATCCCATCGGTGACATAACATAATTCGTACGTTGACATATCAAGAGATGTCAGTCACCATGATATCAATCATGTACGCGATCAAGGCACTGCGGCAAAGCAGGGGTATTTCCCAGCGCAGACTGTCGGACCTGGCCGGCGTCTCCTTTCGCACGCTCCAGGTGATCGAGGCGGGTGGTGGCAATCCCACGATCTCCACTCTCGACAAACTCGGTGTTGCTCTCGGGAAACCGATTGATGGAATCAGTCGTGCGCTCACAGACTACTGGGGTCGGGATGATGATTCGATTGAGGCCATTTCGGCCCGGATCGCCCAGGAGGGTGAGGCGTCCTGGAAGCTGTGGCTGTTCGAGTGGGTCGACGCCTTCAGGCGGAGTCCCTCGGTTCGACTGGTGCGTTCCCCGCCCGTGGCTGCGACCAGTCGACGATTGGGGTGTCTGATGGCCTCCAGCGTCGAAACGCTGTGCATCGAGCAGTCCGTCGAGACCCCCTGGTGGTGTGCGGGTGTGCCGCTGCTGCGGGAACCGTGGTTTGTTTCGGACACGGAGACCCTCAAGGCCATGGCGCTGGTGGAATCGCCGGCCGCCTTTCGCAAGCGCAACATCTTCGTCCTCAGCAACTTCCTCCAGCGGGCCTGACGATGTTCGACGTCGATCAGATCAAGGACCTGTTTCGCGCGCTGAACCGAGAACTCGCCCGAATGGATGTGGTGGGCGAGGTCGGGATCTGCGGGGGAGCGGTGATGTGCCTCGTGTTCCAGGCGCGCAGGGCGACGAAAGATGTGGATGGGATCTTTCATCCCACCGGCGAGATCCGCGAAGCCGCCCGGCGGGTGGCAGACGAACGAGGGATCCCGCGCGACTGGCTCAACGATGCGGCGAAGGCTTTCTTCCACGTCGACCCTCCACGCGAGGACGTGCTCAGTTTTTCAAACCTGCGCGTCTGGGCTCCCAGCGCGGAGTACATGTTGGCGATGAAATGCATCTCCGCTCGCTTCGACGCGCTCGACCGAGACGACGTGACGTTCCTCATCCGTTACCTGAGGCTGCCGACTGCCGACGAGGTCTTCGCCATCGTTGTGCGCTACTACCCCCATCGCTTGATTCCACCGAAGACACAGTTCCTGGTCGAGGAGATCTTCGACGAGGGGGTCGTTCGCTGGCCGGGGTGACGATATAGTCATATTTTATGACTGGATGTATTTTATGACCAGTGTTAGCCTCGAAGGTGCAGCATGGAGCGTGGACCATGAAGACCATCGGCGCCGCGAAGTTCAAGGAGCAGTGCCTGGCCCTGCTCGAGACGGTGGGGCCCGAGGGCATCGTGATCACCAAGCACGGCCGGCCGGTGGCCCGGCTGCTCCCCGTACAGGCTGACCCCGCCGACCTGGTCGGCTGCCTCAAGGGGACCGTGACGATCGCTGATCCAAAGGACGATCTGCTCTCGACCGGGCTGAGCTGGGATGCTGAATCTTGACACGCACATCCTGATCTTCGCGGTCACCGGCGAGCTCAAGCCGGCGGAGCAGCGCAAGCTGCGCCAGGAGCCCTGGAGCATCTCGGCCATCGTGCTATGGGAGATCGCCAAGCTGCACCAGCTCGGGCGGATCACGTTCGACCTCTCCGAGAAGAAGGTGTGTCAGCTGCTCGCGCGGCTGCAGATCTGGCCCATCGACGTGGAGGTCTGCCAGCAGCTGAGCAGGCTCGACTTCAAGTCCGATCCCGCTGACGAGCTGATCGCTGCGACCAGCCTGGCACATGAGATCCCGCTGCTGACGCGCGACAGGCGCATTCGCGCCACGAAGGTTGTCCCGCTGGCCTGAGCCGGCAGGTCCTCAGGCCAGCCCCGCCGCTTCCTTGTGGACACGGCTGTGCTCATGGATCCCCGGGATCTGCGTTACCCGGAGATCTCGAGTCTGGCAAAATCCTCATCGCACACATGTACCCGACCCTCGGCCTTCGCATGCTCGATGGCCCTGTCGCAGACGGTCTTGACCCTGTCGATCAGAGCCGGGATGGCCGCGGCGGTGATGTTGATCCCCTTCGCCTTGCAATAGGCCTTCACGGCACCCAAATTGACCAGCTCGGTGTCGGGCATTGTTGCCTCCCAGAACGATGTTGAATGGGACCTCGAAGTCCCGCACAGTGAGCCGTCACTGGCTCGATGAGTCTGACCTGACAGCTGGCGCGGCGGGATCACTCGGCGCCCTTCCTGCCGTAGACGTGGTCGCCGATGCGGCGCATGCGCGCCAGCTCGGCCTCGTCCATCGGCCCCTGATCCAGCAGCCGCAGGTTCTGCCGCATCTGCTCCAGCGATCGCGGTCCGGTGAGGCAGACGTCGACGCCGGGGCGGCTGAGCACGAAGCGATAGCAGTCCACGGCGCTGGGGGCCGACTCTCCCGGCGGCATGCGCCCGGGGTCCAGCAGGCGGCCCCAGCGGGTGGCGGTGAAGGCCACGAACCCCGGGCGGCTCTCGAGCCCCTGCAGCGGCGCGACGATCTCCTGCTCCGCGCCGCGGTGGGCGGCGTTGTAGCGCACGTGGAACACGTCGATCGGGCTGTTCGTCTCGGACGCCAGCTCGGGGAACAGGCCGCGGTTGTGCCCCGACAGCCCGATGCAGCGGATCAGCCCCGCCTGGCGCAGCTTCAGCGCGGCCTGCAGCACGGCGCGTGAGGGGCGGCGCGGGTAGTAGCCGAGGATCAACACGTCGAGGTGGTCGGTGTGCAGCGCCTTCAGCGCGCGCTGGACCGAGCCCGGCATGAGCAGCGCGCTGTGCCAGTAGCTGTGCATCGCCAGCACCATCCGCTCGCGCTGGCCGCGTCGCACGATGGCCTGCACCGCGTCGCGCATGGCGGGACGCCGTCCCCGGATGAACGAGCCCCAGACGAAGTAGTTGCAGCCGCGCTCGAAGGCCTCCTCGAAGGCCGCCGCCGGGGCGCCGTAGCTCGAGGCCAGGCCCAGCCGGCCCACCTGCAGGCCGCTGCGGCCGAGGGCTATGGGATCGGCGAAGGTCATGGCGGGAGTTGTAGCACGAGTCGCGGCTGCCGGGTTGCGCCGCCCGTGGTGGCGGCAGTAGATTACGCACGGCATGAGAGACTGGTTCGCGCGCCGATGGCCTGATCTGCTGATGCTCGTCCTGCTGGGTGTGACGCTGGCCGGCGTCACGCGCTACAGGGCCGGGCAGTTCTCGGGCTACGGGCTGAAGGGCCGCTACTTCGCCAACATCGACTTCAAGGGCACGCCGTTTCGCACCCTCGTCGAGCCGGTGATCGACTTCAGCAGCGAGGATGACGAGCCGCGCTTCAAGCGCCCGCGCTTCAGCGCACAGTGGACCGGCAGCATCGTGCTCCCCCGCACCGGCCGCTATCTGTTCGCCACGGAGTCCGACGACGGATCGTGGATCGACATCGATGGGGACACGGTCGTGGACAACGGCGGCGTGCACGGCGCCAGGCGGCGGGAAGGGGTGCGGGTGCTGGAGGCCGGGCCCCACGCCATCCGGGTGCGATACTTCCAGGCCGGGGCGGGGGGCAGCCTGCGCCTGTTCTGGATGCCCTGCCGCCGTGGCGTGCTGGAGTCGATCCCCCCCACCGTGCTGTTCCCTCGTCCGCCGGACCAGGTCCGGGTGGCTCGGGCCCACGCCATTCCACCGCGCGATCTGCCCGCTGTGGCGATGCTCACCGGGGCGCTGCTGCTGGCCTGCCTGGTGTGGGGCCGTCACGGCCTGACCCGCTGGCTGCGTCGACTGCGGCGGGAGCGCTGGGCCCGGGCGGATCTCGGACTGTGCCTGGTGCTGCTGGCGGCGGCGCTGGCCCTGCGGTTGTGGGACCGGGGAGCGGCGGGGCAGACCTGGGACGAGGATGTCTACTGGACGGCGGGCCGCAACTTCATCGACAACCTGCTGGGTCTGGACTTCCGCTCCGCGTCCTGGGCCTGGAACCACGAGCATCCGGCCCTGGCCAAGTGGCTATACGGACCGGCGACGTTGATCGCCGACGGCTTCGAGCCCGCGCGCGTGGTGGCCATCGTGGTCGGTTCGCTGACGTGCGTGGTGGTGTTCCTCGCCGGGCGCGACATGATCAACCGGCGCGTCGGGTTCGTGGGCGCCGCGCTGTGCGTGGTGATGCCGCACATCATCGGACACAGCAAGATCATCGGCCTCGAGACGCCGACCGGCCTGTTCTATGCCCTCACCGCGTGGGTCATGTTCCTCGGGCTGCGGCAGGGGGGAAACTCGCGGTTCTACCTGCTGGCCGGCCTGTTCACCGGACTGGCCCTGGCCACGCGGCTGTCCAATCTGTCGCTGCTGTTGCTGGTGCTGGTGCTGTATCTGATCGCCCACCACAAGCAGATCCGAAGCCAGCGAAGCTTCCCCGTCTCCATCACGCTGGGTCTGGCACCGCTGGTGATAGTGTTGGTGTTCGTCGGGATCTGGCCCTACCTGTGGGATAACCTCATGGGCCACGTGGGAAAGATGCTCTCCTTCTGGAAGCCCGACACCTACCTCGAGTTCTTCCTGGGCCAGCGACAGGAGCCGCCAGTCTACTACATGCCGCTGTACTTCCTGGTCACCACCCCGGTGGCGCTGCTGCCGCTGATCCCCGTGGGCCTGGTGCGCACGATGGCGCGGCGGGATCTGGGGCACCTGACGCTGCTGCTGTGGTTCCTCGCGCCGTGGATCGTGATGTTCTCTCCCATGGCACGGGACGGGGTGCGCTACCTCTACCCGGCGCTGTTTGCGGCGTGCCTGCTGGCGGCCGCTGGTGCGGACTGGGTCGCTGTCGGCCTTGGCCGGTTGCTCCGGAGGCCGGCGGTTGCTGGACCGGTGCTGAGCATCCTCGGCACCGCCATGGGTCTGCAGTCGCTGTACGCTGGGTTCCAGGTCCACCCGTACTACATCGACTACTACAACGAGCTGACCGGCGGCCCGAAGCGGGTGGCCGAACGTCGACTGTTCGAGATCGCATGGTGGGGGGAGGGGCTGAAGGACGCGGCGGCCCATGTCTCGCGCATCGCCCCGGTGGGGGCGACGGTGAAGGTCTACGTCCACCCGACTCACGTGGTGCAGCTGCGATCCGATCTCAAGCTCACTGACCGGCTCGACGCAGACTTCATCCTGTACAACAACCTGTTCAACAACCCGCTCCCGTGGCGTGACCACCAGCTGGCCCATGTCGTGCGGGCGGCCGGGGCGCCGCTGGTCTGGGTCTACCGCAAGGAAAGTGGAGCAGCACCATGAGCAACACCGTGGCAGAGGTGAAGCAGCTGTGGCCGGAGCTCGACTGGATCGAGGACGCCGATCTGCGCGAGAACGTGACGCGCGTCTGGGTCGCCGCGCTGGAGCGCAGCGCGCTCACGGCGGAGGAACTCCAGCGCATCCCCTTCACGCTGCTGGCCAAGGACTGCACCGTGTCCTTCATGGCGCACAAGCGCAGCGTGGTCCACATCTGTCGTGATGCCGCGCTGACGATGAAGGAGTTCTACGGCGACGCGCTGCCCATCGACATAGACACCCTGATCGCCGGCGCGATCCTGATCGATGTGGGCAAGCTGCTGGAGTACGAGATGCGGGAGGGCAAGGCGGTGGTGGGAAAGATGGGCAGCTACCTGCGCCACCCCTTCTCCGGCGTCGGGCTGGCCATGGAGTTCAAGCTTCCGGACGAGGTGTGCCACATGATCGCGACCCACGCCAAGGAGGGCAACCTCGGCCGGCGATCGGTGGAGGCTCAGATCGCGCACCACGCCGACTTCATGACCTTCGAGCCGTTCATGGATCGACTGTAGCTGCCCTGTGCGGAGTGAACTGGTATCGTGCGTTCGATGCTCGTACGTCGCGTCTGCCTCGTCGTCACGCTGCCGCTACTGTGCTGCCGGTCCACGCCCACCACGGTGAGGCTCCATGTCGAGGCGGGCGCGAGCCTGGCCACACCGGACGAGCTGCGGCTGTCGGTCTTCGGCCCGCCGGGCCGGGAGGTGGACCGGGAGCGCGTGCCGCCGTGCGACGGTTGTGTCCCCGAGCTGCCCGACGACGTGGTGCTGTACCCTGCGGCTGTGCACCGGCTGCGGTTGCAGCTGCGGGCGCTGCAGCAGGACGGCGTGGTGGGAGAGGGCGTCGCCACCGTCGATCCGGTGGCCGGCGAGCAGGTGCAGGCCACGATCATCATCGTCGCCGGTCTGAGCAGCAGATGCTGACCGACATCGACGGGGACGGCGATGGTGTCAGTGACACCTGTGACAACTGCAAGACGACGCCCAACGCCGACCAGCACAACTGCGACTATGCATACGACGTCAGCCTCGGCGATCCGAACAGCAACCTGCTGGGCGACGCCTGTGATCCCGATCCCTGCATCTACTACCAGGGCACGACCTCCATCAACCACGCGGCGGGCCCGGCCGCCTACAACAAGAACATGGCGCTGCGAGTGGATTACCGGGCGGTGGGCTACACCGCGGGTCAGGGGTACAAGCACCAGAACATGGATGCCTACTCCTGCGCGTGTCAGGATGTGAACGGGCAGCTGATCGATCCCGAGATATGCAAGCAACTCCACTGCAAGGACGACAGCGTGGTCTCGACCAACAGACGGACCGACGAGGGCTGGCACCGGCTGATCTGGTCCGCCCACGCCGACGCGCTGACCCCCCCCTTCGACATCGGCAAGGACTCCTGCCCGCTGGTCGATCTCGACGGCGAGGTCCCGCCCGTCTACAACGACTGCAACACGCCCCTGCAGAGCCGGCTCTTCCGCAGACCGTTCTTCGATACGCCCGATCTCGGCCACGCGGTCGCGGACTGGGAGGCCTACTGGACGGACACCGCGAACCATCGCACCCGAGCTTTCGAGTGGGACTGGCGCAACCAGGACTACCCCCACCCGGACGGCACGCGCTACGAGCCACCCACGGACCACGCCCGTGTCCGGCTGTGGCTGCGCCCGGAGGGATTCATCTTCGACCTCTACCCCATCCCCACGCACTTCTCCGACGTGATGAACATCGAGGCGGCGCTCATCCCCCGGGTCTGGGCCCTGCTGACGAACTACGACATCGAGTATCTGTTCCCCACCAGCCCCCTTGTCCCCGACAATCCGCTCGGCCCCTTTGGGCCGGTCGGGCCCGTGGGCCCGGTATTCGTGCACCCGCTGGCCTGGGGTCACGGCGGCGCCGAGGTCGAGCCCTACCTGTGGGCCGATCCACCCGAGGACGCCGCGACGGCCGGGTTGCTGGTCAAGCGATTCAACCCGGTCAACGGGGAGATCTACGACCCGGTGACACACGAGGAACAGGATCTCGAGTGTTTGCCTCTGACCGTGGGCAAGAGCAGCGCCATCGAGTACCTAACCCTGGGCTCGACGGGAATCGCCGCGCAGCTTTCCGTGACCTCCATCGCGCCGTACGCCTGGTTCCACAGCTTCTCGGATGCATCCTTCAGTGAGGTCTCCGCCAGCGCGGCCTGGTTCACGCACATGTCCGGCCCACGGTTGGTCTGGGCCGAGGCCATGGCGCAGTCGCAGATCGTCCTGTACGACACGGTGACGAAGGTCAAGACGGTGCTGGACCCCCAGCCGCACGGCCAGTGGCTGCCCCGCATCGACGGGGACCGGATCGTGTGGGTCGACCACCGCAACGCACCGGGTGACATGGTCAACCAGGGGAACTCGGACATCTACCTGCACGATCTGAGCAGCGGGAAGAGCACACCGGTGACGATCAACGCCGCGCGCCAGGATCACCCGGACGTGGACGGCGACTGGGTCGTGTGGGAGGACTGGCGCAACAACCCGAACCCCACGCCGAGGTACTCCGGCGAGTTCAAGGAGTCGGACATCTTCGCCCTGAACCTCAAGACCGGCAAGGAGATCCAGGTCACGAACCTGCCGGGCATGGAGCTGAACCCGAAGGTCGACGGTGACCGCGTGTTCTACATCAAGGGGCCCTTGATCTTCATGAAGAACCTGCGCTGAGCGTCTCGTCGAGGGTCAAACCTCTACCGTAGCGGCCATCACACCCGGGCCGAACGCAGCTAGTAGGGATCGGGGCGATCCAGCAACTGGTGCGCAGGGTGGGCCTGGCGCGAGAGATCGACGAGCGGCTGGACCTGCTGAAGCTGCACGTGCCGTATCATGAGTCAGACCACGTGTTGAACATCGCCTACAATCTCCTGTGTGGTGGGCAGGTGTTGGAGGACATCGAGAGCTGCGGCGCAATGCCCCGGCGTTCCTGACGGCGCTGGGGACGAAGAGCATCCCGGACCCGACCACGGCGGGCGACTTCTGCCGGCGTCTTGATGCGGCAGATATCTGGGACCTCATGGCCGCGATCAACGAGAGCCGCCTTGCGGTTTGGAAGCAGCATCCGACGCTGACCAAACAGATAGCCCGCATCGACGCCGATGGAACGCTGGTGCCGACCACCGGTGAGTGCAAGGAGAGGATGGACATCTCCCACAAAGGGATCTGGGGCTACCATCCGTTGCTGGTGTCGTTGGCCAACACGTGCGAGCCGCTTTACGTGGTGAACCGCAGCGGCAACCGACCGTCGCACGAAGGAGCGGCCCAGGTCATGGATAGGGCCATTGCGCTGTGTCGCCGTGCTGGCTTCACAGAGACACTCCTACGCGGCGACACCGACTTCTCGCTGACCCGCAACTTCGACCGCTGGGATGAAGATGGCGTCCATTTCGTCTTTGGGGTCGATGCATCGGAGCCGATGCGAAACCGGGCAGAAGGCCAGCCAGAGGCCTGTACGAGCAACTGGTGCGCAGGGCCGAGCGTCTGATCAAGACCAAGCCTCGTCGTCGTTACAGTGTACCCCGCTCCGAAGTTGACACGCGGAGCGTCTCGGGCCAAAGGAAGACCCATACCGCCATGCCCGCCTCCGACGAGTTTCCGTCCACCTCTGGAAGCTGGAGATGGGCACACACAATGGGCGTTCGTTGGGAAGCGACTCCATTCCGCGGACCGATGGATGACGTTCTATCCATGCTGGTCGATGCCTTTAGTTGGACTCTCAGCCCCATATTCGAACACTCAGAAGGGACTTTGGATCCAGGGTACTGGTGCACCCTCAGCGGGCGGGAGCCGGCCTTGTCTTCTCCGCCGCCACCGCTGTGTCCTTCTTGCGGAAGATGACCACCGTCTCGTTGGCCTGCACGTCCTCGTTCTCCCGGGCGTGGATCGAGACGTAGTTGGCGCCGGGCCACAGCGGGACGTCGGTGGCAAAGTCCATCTGGCGCGGGTGGGCGGTGCTGCGATTGGAGGTGTAGAAGATCTTGCGCGCGCTGACCTTGGCGTCCGGGTTGCGCACGAAGATGAACAGATCCTGGATCTTCTTCTCGTCGGTGGCGGTGCCCTCCAGCCGGATCTTCTTGGCGGCGGTGACGTGCGCCGGCACCTTGATCCGGATCAACGGCGGAGTGACCTGCCACAGCGGCTTGAACGTGCCAGGCGTCAACGGTCCGCCGGGCGTCACATCCCCCACGGCCACGAACGCGGGACGCGGCTTGGAGGCCAGCACCCGATACCAGCCGGTGGAGCGGCCCACCACCTGAAACACCGAGCCTCTGGGGGCCGTGCCCACCAGCGGGGCGTCGGCCGCGGGCCAGGCGCGGAAGCGGGCGGTCTTGGTGTTGATCCGTACGGTGCCGGTGGCGGTCTGGGGCGGGTTCTGAGGGCTGGTGACGGAGAACCGGAGCTTCTCCGACACGCTCTCGCGCAGGGCGTCGTCGTAGACCATCAGCTCCACCTTGAAGTCGTTCATCGCATAGCTGTTCTGGAGATCCAGCGTGAAGGACGCGGACTTGGTCTCACCCGGGGCCAGCTGGTCCAGGATGAAGCGCCCCTTGCGGACGAAGATGCCCACGCCGGACAGGTTCTTCAGCGTGGTGATGGTGCGGTAGGAGATGCCCTTCCCCGTGTTCTTGACCTTGACGAACAGGCGCAGCTTCTCGCCACGCTGAGCCTGGCCGTCCAGGTTGCCCTGGACGTCGTCGATCAGCTGATAGCCGTAGGCGAAGGTGGGACGGTCCAGACCCTTGATCGCCATCGGGACCGTGACCGGCGGTGGGGTGTTCCCGTTCAGCTCCTCGAAGCTGAAGCTCACGTCGTCCACGCGGGTGGGGGCGTCACGGATCGAGACCGGGACATCCCACGTCTTGGTGGCGCCCGGCTCCACGCGGCCGAAGGCGAACTCGTGTCCGTTGAACAGCTCGTTGGTGGACTTGGTGGCGGCCATCAGCTGCGAGGTGGGTCCCGAACCCTCGTTCTTCACCGTGACGCGGATGTGCATCTTCTGGCAGGCCAGGGCCTTGCCCTGCTTCGGATCGGTGGTGACCGTGACCTTCAGCCTGGGCTTCTGCGGGCCCTGGGCTCTGGACCAGTCGACCCCCAGCGTCTTCATCGCGGCCGCGACCCGCTGCTCCTCCTCGGTCTGCTTGCGCGTGAAGAAGCTGCCAGCGCCGGCCAGGATCTGCGAGCGGCGCCAGGAGCGCGCCCGGACCAGCAGGTCCCGGGCCACGCGAACCTGGAAGTCCTCGACGATCTTGTCCTCCTCGCCGGGCTTGCATTCCCGGTCGGGGTAGAGACACAGGTTCTTGTCCTGCAGATCAGGCTTGTTCTCGTTCTCCTTCTTGTCGTCGTCGTACAGGTAGAACAGCTTGCGGAACGGCTTGCCGGCCTTGCGGTGGTTCTGCACCACGAGGTGGCTGTCCAGATCCTTCTCCCGCCGGGAATCGTCGGACTGCTTGAGCTGGACGAAGTCCTTGCGCACGAACACCGGCGTGGTCTCCACGTCGGGAGTGATCCCCACCGCCTGGATCGAGACATCCCCCGGGGTCAGGTACTCGGCGATGGTGAGCTTGAGCGCGGAGCCATCGTCGTTGTCGTACAGCACCTGGACCGTGCCCTTACCGAACGTGCGGTTGCCGATGATCACCGCGCGGTCGAGGTTCTTCAGCGCGCCGGCCACGATCTCCGAGGCCGAGGCGCTGCCGCTGTCCACCAGCACCGCGATGGGATAGCGCGGCTCGGTCCCCGCGGCGCGAGCGCGCTTCTCGTCACGCTTCTTGCCGGCGAAGCTGACCGTCGTGACCAGCGTGCCAGACTCGATGAATAGATCGGAGATCTTGATCGCCTGTTCCAGCAGACCGCCGGGATTGCCTCGCAGGTCGAGGATCAGCGAGCGCATCCCCTTGCGCTTCAACGCCTCGAGCTCCTTCTGCATGTCCTCCAGCGAGTTGCCCTGAAAGCTGTTGAGCTGCAGGTATCCGACCTTGTTCGCCAGCAGCTTGCCCTTGACGCTGGGGACCTTGATCACGTCCCGGGTCAGCGACTTCCGGACGGGGCGGGTCCAGCCGGCGCGCATGGTGGTGATCTCCACCTTGCTCCCCTCTGCCCCTCGCAGGCGGTTCACGGCCTGGGTCAGGGTCATGTTCACCGTGGACTCTTCACCGATCTTCAGGATCTGGTCGCAGGCCTTGATCCCCGCCTTCTCCGCCGGGGTGTCCTTCATCGGGTTCATCACCGTGAGCACGCCCTTGACCATGCTGATCACGATTCCGAGCCCGCCGAACTCCCCGCGCGTGGAGAGCTTCATCTCGTTGTAGGTCTCGGGCTTGAGCAGGATGGAGTGTGGATCGAGGGTGGAGAGCATGCCGTTGATCGCCGCATACTCCACGTTCTGGATCTCGGTCCCCTTGAGCAGATGGGCCTGAACAAAGCGCAGGATCTCCTTCATCCGTCCACTGAGAGACCACGGGCTATCCACACCCTGCAGATCGAACCCCTTCTCGAACGTGTCCACCTTGATCTTCAGCAGGCCCTTCTTGCTGTCCTCCTCGACCAGCACCTCGGCCACTGTCTTCTCCACCGCGTCCAGCGCGGCGGCGAGCATCTTCCGCGGTTTGATCCGCTGCGGGTCGACGTAGTTGTCCTTCACCCGTACCAGGGCGACGTTGAACACCTTGAGCGCGGTGAGGTCGTAGTTGCGGGACGGGGCGGCGTTCAGGCTGCCACTGCCGGCGACGCCCAGACCACCGTCGGGACCCTTGCGGGTCAGGGTCAGGAACAGGGCGGCGATCAGGGCGACACCGACCAGGATTGGCTTGAGGTAGCGCTTCATCCACGACTCCGAAGATTGAGGGGGCTCGGTGCCCCTGAGGAGTAGATCCATCGACTGTCTCGTCAGAACCAGAGGTCCATGGATCCCTGATCCGCTGTGTGGGTTCAGTTGCTCGCCAAGTATAGGTCCTGCGCCGGAAGCCGTCCAACGCCAGCCCTACCATAATCCGCGGGACGGCGACGCCACCTTCCCCTCAGACCCCCATGCCCAGGTCCACGTCCGGCACGTGGTGCAGGAAGATCTGGCGGGCCTCGGCCGTCATACGATCGGCCTGGAGCAGTTGGTGGGCCGCGTCAAACGCCGCCAGCGTCGCCTGCTGGGCGAGGTGCAGCGGCGCCAGCAGGTCGACCCGGGGACCGAGGTAGTGCCGGGACCGGGTGCGCTCCCACTGTGCGGGAGGCACCCGCTCGGTGCGACCCAGCGGGGAGGCGATGAGGACCGCATAGCGCGTGGTGCCGCGAAGCCAGTCTGACACGTCGCGGTCCGTGGGTGCCCGCCCGTGGGTCTCCAGGCAGGCGGAGCGGAAGGCGTCGTGCAGAACCGGGTCCAGCGCCGGGCGGAGCAGACCGGAGCCGGCCATGCGTCGCACCAGCTGCCGCGGGTAGGCCGAGGCCACCAGATCGTGGCCCAGCAGATCACGGTGATAAAACAGACTCTGGTGGCGCTCGATTCGCTCGTGGATGCGGATCGTGGGATCGGGGTCGTTCTGCTGCCGGGCAGCGTTGACCATCTGGTTGACCACAGGGTGGACCGTGCGGTCCACCGCGTGGTGGCTGAGATAGCCCGCGGCCAGCGCCAGAACCCGCGTGCGCTCCTGCCGCGGCAGCTGGCTGCGGGCCAGGTACCGCAGCAGCCCCAGGGCCAGCCGGCCTGTGCCGCGTGTGTGCAGAATGTCGCCCCACTCTGACTGGAGGTAGGGGCGGCCCGTGAAGTGACGCACCAGCTGGTGCCCGAAGTGCCCGTGGTACGGCAGGTCGGGCAGGACCGAGCCGAGGAGCAGGGCATCCGGAGCATCTCTGCCCGCCTGCGCCAGGGGGCCGGGTGCAGGCTGCTTGACCAGCTCGGCGGCCAGTGTCATGTGTAGCAGCAGCGCGGGCATCGTGTCTCCAGGTCGAGTACTCGAGCCCCGCCACGGGGAAGGGCCGTTGCCCAATGCTTCTCCGTCAGCCGTTGACAGTCAACCGTGAAGCGAAGAGGATTCGACCCGTGAGTGAGCATGGCCGGTAAACAGGGGAGACGTGACCGAGCGGCGCATTCCGTCGAGGATCCCGAGGGCGAGGAGCTCGCGCACGAGGAGGAGCCCGAGCCCGAGACCGATCTCGTGGAGCAGGTGGAGCGGGTGGAGGTGTTGCCGGAAGCCGAGGACGAGGACGAGGAGCCAGCCAGCAAGGCCCTGGTGCCCAGCTCGTCCAAGGGCCTGGTGCGGTTTGATGCGCTCCAGTCGTACATCAACCAGGCCCGTCGATATCCGCTGCTGACGCGCGAGGAGGAGCACGAGCTCGCCGTGCGGTACCAGGAGACGGGCGACATCGAGGCCGCACGGAAGCTGGTGACCTCGAATCTGCGGCTGGTGGTGAAGATCGCCCACGAGTATCGCAAGGCCTACCGCAACCTGCTGGACCTGGTGCAGGAGGGGAACATCGGCCTGATGCACGCGGTGAAGAAGTTCGACCCCTATCGCGGGGTGAAGCTGTCGAGCTACGCGGCGTGGTGGATCCGGGCCTACATCCTGAAGTTCGTGCTCAACAACTGGAGGATGGTGAAGATCGGAACGACCCAGGCGCAGCGCAAGATCTTCTTCAACCTGCGCAAGGAGATGGACCAGCTCAAGGCCATGGGCGTCGACAACCCGGGACCGAAGCTGCTGGCTCAGCGCCTGGATGTGCCGGAGGAGGAGCTGCGCAGCATGCAGAACCGCCTGGCCGCCGCGGACATGTCGCTGGACGCACCGCTCCGCGCCGAGGAGTCGTCGTCGACCAGCCGCATGGACTTCGTCACCGATCGGGGGCTGGGTCCCGAGCAGCGCGTCGAGGCCAGCGAGTTCTCGGTGCTGCTGCGGGAGAAGCTCGGGGAGTTCGGGGATGGGTTGGAGGGGCGGGAGCAGGAGATCTTCGAGCTGCGGACCATGTCGTCCGAGCCGTTGACGTTACAGGAGATCGGGGACCGTTACGGCATCACGCGCGAGCGAGCCCGGCAGATCGAGCGCCGGATGATGGATCGATTGCGCGACTTCCTGCGCCGGGAGATGGGGGATGCGGTGGACGTGGCCCTCGGGGTTGATGAGTGACCTCCGGCGCGGGCACGCTGTTCGTCGTGGGAACGCCCATCGGGAACCTCGAGGATATCACCCTCCGTGCGGTCCGGGTGCTGGGACAGGTCGACCTGGTGGCGGCGGAGGACACGCGTTCGGCGCGAGCCCTGCTGTCGCACCTGGGGCTGGGCTGCGAGACGATGAGCTTCTTCGCCGGCAACGAGGCGCGGCGCACCGAGCAGGTGCTCGAGCGGCTGCGGCGGGGCGCGCAGGTGGCCTTGATCTCGGAGGCCGGCATGCCCGGCATCTCCGATCCGGGGGAGCGTCTGGTGCGGCGCTGCATCGAGGAGCAGCTCCCGGTGGACGTGGTGCCTGGCCCCAGTGCGGTGCTCTCGGCGCTGGTCATCTCGGGTCTGCCCACGTCGCGCTTCATGTTCCTCGGGTTCCTGCCTCGAACGGGCCGCAGGCGCGACGAGGTGCTGGCCCCGCTGCGGCATGACCCGTCGACGCTGGTGCTCTACGAGTCGCCGCGTCGCGTGGGGAAGACCCTGCTGGAGCTGTCGCGACAGCTGGGGGATCGACCGGCGGCCGTGGTGCGGGAGCTGACCAAGGTGCACCAGGAGGTGGTGCGGGAGCCGCTGTCGGCCCTGGCCCGACGGTACGAGAGCGTGCCCCCGCGGGGGGAGGTGACGCTGGTGGTGGGCCCCGGGGAGGTGGCGCTGGACGACGAGGCGACGCTGCAGGAGGAGATCCTGTCGCGGCTGGAGCGCGGCGACAGCCCGAGGGCGATCGCCGACGAGCTGGCCGGGCCGCACGGCCGACGACGAGTCTACCAGCAGACCCTGGCGCTGCGCGCTGGCTTGACAGGATCCAGTTGATAACTCATGCTCTTTCGCGCTGAGGAACGCGTGACTCGCCCGCCCAAAGACAAGGACAGCAACGCCGAGCCCACCGTCCGGGCCGGCAGGCACAAGCGGACCGGTGAATGGCCGCCCCACGCGGAACCGGGACCGGGGCGCAGCTTCGACGGCGGGTCGGAGGGGCTGGTGCATGCGATGCCGGGGATCGGCGCGATCCCGGTGCCAGAGCGAGCCCAGGCCCGGCGGGTGGTGCGGCTGGTCTCCATCACCGGTGACACCGATCTGAGCATCGAGCTGCAGCCGGGGGTGAACAAGGTCGGGCGCCAGCGGAACGACAACCACATCGTGCTGGTGGGCCCGGAGATCTCGCGGTTCCACTCCGAGATCCACGTCGAGACCGAGCGCATCTACGTTCGGGATCTGGGCAGCGCCAACGGGACCTACGTCAACGAGACCCGGATCCAGGAGGTTCGCGATCTGCAGGCGGGAGACCGCCTGAGGTTCTCCGAGCAGTTCAAGTTCCAGCTGCTGATCGACATCACGGTTCAGACCCCGGACTCCATGACGTTGGCCCAGTCGCACCACGAGGAGCCGCTGCCCCTGACGCAGCCTCCGCAGAGCACGGGCGAGGCGGTGCCGGCCTCGTTGCGACGGCGGAGCCAGCAACTGGACCTCGTGGACGCTCCGCCCGAGACGCTGGCCTCCCCCGAGACGCTGGCTCCCGAACCGGAGGAGCCCGCCGTCACCTCGACGCTGGATGGATTCAGCCCCATGGGTGAGATGCCCGCGCCGGCCCCGCTTGCGCCGGAGCTGGCTCCACGCTTCGAACGTGTGCCAGCGCTCGCGTCCCTCGCCGACCAGGCGCTGATGGAGCGGGTGTCCCAGGCGGTGGACATCGGGACCGGCGCATCTCCGGAGCAGATGGAGCTGGCGATCCTCGAGCGGGAGCGGCGGCAGCTCGCGGTGTTGTATCAGGTGAGCAAGCGCTGCATGGCGGCGGAGAGCCTCGCCGATCTGGACCGCCTGCTGATCAACGTCCTGGAGCGCATCGTCTCCTTCGACCGTGGGTTCATCAGCTATCAGCTCCCCACCGGCGACTGGAAGCTGGTCATGTCACCCAAGGGCGACAAGTGGGAACGCAAGGTGGTGCGCAGTCTGCTGCAGCGGTCGCTCAAGTCCAAGACCCCGGTGCTGGTCCCCGACTCCCGAACCGACGACAGCCTGGGCGCGCCGGTTCCGGGGCGCACGGACTCACGGCTGCTGCTGCCGCTGGTGGCCCGCTCCGCCGCCATCGGTACGATCTTCCTCATCTCCACGCGGACCGACAGCTTCGACGATCACGCGGTGGATTTTCTCTCGCTGTTCACCGACATCGCCGCGCTGTCCGTGGTCAACTCGGCGCGGATGGAGGGACGGGGGTAGGTCTGGGGTGGGGACCATCTGCGTTCGCTCGAGTGATCATGGTGGGCGGTAGCATGCGGCGGTCCGATGGAACACGAGTGATTCGTTTGCGTTGCAACTCGACGCTTGACGAGTCGCGATGGGCTGTGGCGAAATGATCGGCATGGGACAGATGGGAATGCATCGACGTCACCTGTCGATAGGCCCAGATGACGTAAGTATGCGGGGGGGGGTAGACTTTTCCTCTCGCGGTGCTTCCGCCCACACGTCCAACGATCTACGCCCGGCGTTCGCCGGGGGAGGGGAGATCCATGCCCGTGTCGTCGAGAGGAGTGGTCCGATCTGTAGTGCTGACCCTCGGGGGCCTGGTCGCCCTCGGTGGCTGCACCGATCGAGAAGCCATCGTCAACCAGCAGAGCCCGTCGTGCACACAGGCGCCGGGGTATGTGGTGTTCGCGCATCACAGTCTGTGGCTCCGGGCTGGCAGCACGACCACCGGCAAGGTCGGGGTCCGCGACGCGACGAGCCGTCCGTATGTCGGTGACAACGCCGAGCTGACGGTGGGTCTTGCCACGGGCTGATGACCTCCAAAACCACGCCCCGCGGGCACGGCTACAGCTTCACCCACGACGGCCTCGGGCGCATCACGCACTACCTCGATCCCTCCGGAGGCTCCAAGACCTTGGCGCTGACGCAGACCAGCGCCGACGCGTACAGCGTCAGCGTCACCACTGGTGAGGGCCGCACCACGACCTACGGCGTGGAGCTGCTGCCGGGCGGGGACAGTGCGCACCAGGTCAACACCTTCCCCACCGGGCTGTCGAACCAGGAGCAGACCAACGCCGACGGCTCGCGGCAGGTCACCTTCGCCGACGGGACGGCGGTGAGCCGCGCGACGAGTCCAGATCCACGGTGGCTGATGCGGGCCCCGGTGCCGCAGAGCACGATGGTGACGGTGCCGTCGGGGCCGACGCGCACGAGCACCACGACGCGCAGTGTGACGTTGTCCGATCCCGACAACCTGCTGAGCCTGCAGTCCGAGACGGAGACGACGGTGGTCAACGGCCGGACCTACACCAGCGTGTACGACGTGACCACACGGCGACAGACGCACACCAGCCCGGCGGGGCGGGTGACGGTGGTGGAGATCGACGGTCAGGGGCGGGTGGTGTGGCAGGAGCCGTCGGGGCTTTACGCCACGAGCTACGTGTACAACGGGCTCGGGCAGCTGGTGACGGTGACGCAGGGCGCTGGCGTCGACGCGCGGGTGACGACGATGACCTACAACCCGCAGGGCCACGT